>Ga0315338_1001045_pt1 | contig 41583 bp, 39 predicted proteins | sample ASW8metaG_FD_204518 | JGI IMG/M metagenome (GOLD analysis project Ga0315338, IMG submission 204518) | Ammonia-oxidizing marine archaeal communities from Monterey Bay, California, United States - ASW #8 | ecosystem: Environmental > Aquatic > Marine > Coastal | place: USA: California | collected... | reverse complement strand
GACGAGCCGCTCGAGACCGCGAGCGTCGGCGTCGACGAGGTTCAAATGGTGCCGACGGAGAAGTTGCCCACGTCCACGGCCGGCCGGCCGTGCGGCTGGTCGAGCGCGTGGCGAAACGACTCGGTGCCGAATCCACTCCTGGCCGGAGTCGGCGGCGTGCCGATGCCGCACAAGACGAGCGACGCGCCCGTGAACATCCCCGTGCGCGAGTCGAGTCCGACGGGTGAGCTCGTCGCCGAGATCGTCATCGATCCCGAGGGCCGCGTCATCGAGGCAACCATCCTACGCTCGCTCACGCCCCGCTGGGCGGAGGCGGAGGACGCGCTACTCGCCGCCGCCCGTCAGTGGCGCTACGAGCCTCCCGAGCTCGACGGCACACCTATCTCCGTCTGCTCGACCATCTTGATGCAGCTTTGAGCCGACAGCTATCGCTCTTCGCACCCGTCGGCGCCGCGGCGCAGCCGAAAGAAGTGCTGAAGCTCAGCGCCGGGCTCGCCGATGGGCTCTATCTCGGCACTTCGTCGTGGTCCTTCCCGGGATGGCAGGGCCTCGTCTACGATCGCAAGACCTCCCAAACCGTACTCGCACGTCACGGTCTGAACGCGTACGCACGACACCCGCTATTTCGCTCCGTCAGTATCGACCGCACGTTCTACGGGCCGATGCGCGCCGACGAGCTCCGAGATTATCGAGACGCCGTCCCCGAGGACTTCCGCTTCGTCGTCAAAGCGCACGAGCTTCTGACCCGGGCGCGAACCAAGGACGAGCCCCGGTCCGAAAACCCTCTATTCCTGGACGCGGCCTACGCGAACGAGGAAGTCATCGGCCCTTGCATCGAAGGACTCGGCCCCAAAGCCGGAATGCTCGTCTTTCAGTTTCCGCCGCAGCGCTTCGACTCCGTCCCCGCATTCGTCGAACAACTTGGACGCTTCCTCCAGGCTCTACCTCCAAAGCTCGACTACGCGGTCGAGCTCCGGAATCCGGAAGTGCTCGTGCCGGACTACGTCAGCGTCCTCGCCGACACAGGAGCCACCCACTGCCTCAACGTGCACCCAACGATGCCGCCGGTAGCGGAGCAACGCCGGAGCGTCGCAGATGGCAGCGCCACGGTCCTCCTACGATGGATGTTGCGACGAAACCAGACCTACGGCGACGCGAAGGAGGCGTTCTATCCGTTCGACAAGATCGCGGAGAGAGACGACGCGTCTCGCGACGCCATCGCCGACGTTTGCCGAGGCGCCAAACGGGCCTTCGTGATCGTGAACAACAAGGCAGAGGGCTCCGCGCCGCTGTCGTTGCAGCGGCTCGCCGAAGCTCTGTACTCCCCCCCGTCAGTTTCCGCTTGATTTCGGCTTCCGGCGGAGCTCGTCAGGAACACGCTCTCCGTCGTGCTGCACGAGCTTCATCGTGAACGAGATCGGAACCTCCGATGGAATGAAGCACACCGTGTCATCGCACGCTTGGTAAGAGAACGTCGCCGGAATCACGAGCTCCGCGTCTTCCGGCTCGTCGAAGCCCGGAAAGCGCGGCGAGATGGTGACATCCTGAAAGATGCGCACCCTATCGTGAAACACGGGTACCGTCTCGTCGATCGCTTCGAGGTACATCTCCTCTGAATCCGGAAAGGTCGTCTCGTGAGCCTTCAAGAACGGACTGTCCACGATAGAGACCGAGACCGGCGTATAGCCTTCGACGCCCGGCGCGTAGACGTGCATCTTCTCCGGGAGATCGAGCTCCATCACGAGCGTGACCCGATTACCGCGACGCGCGACGTCCTGCGCCGGATAGGCCTCGAGCCTCATGTGGTCGGCATCCACCAGCATGCGAGTCCCGCCGCCGCCGTCGAAATTCTTGACGAGAACACTGCTCGCGGTAAAACGTTGCCGGTGCCCGGGCTCGAAATACTTCGCCGTGATGACACCGTTGGCATCGACCACGAACGTTCCCGGGCGAGCCATGCCGTGGAACGGATGGTCTTCGGGGATGTTGCGGTTCAAGATACCGAAGGCGCGGATCGCATCGGAGTCCGGGTCCGAGAGGAGCGGGTAGTGAAACGGCCCCCTGCGCTCGGCGAAATGCGAGAGGATGTCGGGGGTATCGTGGCTGAACGCCGCGATGCCCAGGCCTTGTGCTTCGAAATCCGCTAACGACTCTTCCAGCTCCACGAGCTGGGTTTTGCAGTACGGTCACCAATCAGCGGAACGATGGAAAACGAGCACCGCTCCGTTCGGACCTTTCAGTGAGTCGAAATCCCAGCTCTTGCCGTTTTGGTCGACCGATTGGAACGCGGGGATCTTCTCGCCGACAGCGAGGCCGGTCTGCGCGTCGTCGTCCGTCGGGTCGAGCGGGTCGAACTCCTGCGCGGAGAGCGCCGCGCACGCGAACAGGCCGATAGCGAACGCAATGAAAAACGGTCTCATTGATCGGTCTCACCTTCCTTGGACCCGAGCTTGACGGCCCATAGCCCTGAATTGTAGTCGGAAAAGAATATCGTTCCTTTGTGAGGTTGCGCGCCCCACACCTGAGGGGAATTGGGGACGAAGCCCTCCGGATCGAAGGGCAGAAACCTTGCGATCTCGCGCCCCTGGCGGTACAGATTCCCCATCAGCTCTCCCGAAACGTCGACGACGCGCAGGCCACCATTGTAGAACGCGACATACATGATGTCGTCCTCGATCCAGATGTTGTGACTCCCCGCTTCGGGCACTTCGTAGCGAGCGACGATCTCAGGATCGCCACCCTCATCCCATGACAGGACGTGGACCCATCCACGCCAGCGAGCGGACTCGCCTTCATAGCCGGGCGTGCCGGTTCCGGTCTCGGACTGGGGACTGAATCGTCCCGTACGCGCGGCCTCGTCGCCGGCGAAGATGTAGAACTTGCCGGTGGATGCACTCGTGTAAGGGTAGATGGCGTGGTTCCACCCCGTCGGGAACGGGAACTCCCCCATCTGAACCGGGCTCGTCGGCGAGCCGCCCTGTCCGCCGCCACCGACGTCGACGACGACCACGCCGTCGTTCCAGTTCGCCGAGTAAGCAACACCGTCTTTGACGACGACGTCGTGGATGGAGCGAGCCGGATTGTCCAGCTCGAAGCTCCCCACTCGATGGGGGGTCGAGGGGTCTTCGATGTTGATGATGTCGTAGCGCTGGCCGCCGGAGAGCGCATAGACGTGGCCGTCATGGACGAACACGTTGTGGACCCCTCCGGTGAGCTCGTCGTCGAAGGTCGAGATGACCCGCACTCCGACGAGAGGCTCCGACACGTCGAGCATGACGATGCCGTTTCGCCGATTCGATGCGCCCTCTCGACTGATGACGGCCGTGCGGCCATCCTCCGAGATCTTGACGTCGTTCACCGTCCGCGCATCCACACGTACGGTATCGATGACTTCGAGTCGCGACGGGTCCGTGACATCCCAGACGAATGCATGGCCCGACGCCGAGTGGGTCCCCGTGATGGCGTAGTCACGACCGTCGGGGCCCTCCCAGACCCAGAGGTCGGAGGTCGCGCGATCGCTCACCCGGCCGTGCCCGACGAGCTCGAGCTGACGCTTCACATCGCGAGCGCCGACGGTGACCGACACCGAATCGTTGTGGCTGCCCGCCGTCGCGACGATCGTGTACTCCCCCGGAAGATCGGCGACGAAGCGGCCGTCCTGTGCGATGAGTCCGGAGCTTGGTCCCCCGCTCGCCATCGGGTCGGTGTGCGCGAAGAAAGAGAAGCTGACGGGCACATCGGAAAGAGCGCGGCCGCCTGAATCCTCCAGCTGTGCGTCGAAGTGAAGGACGTCACCCGTTCGGGCGCGGGCCTGAGATGCAGTGAGGGTCAGTGAAGCCACCGGGTTGTCCTCGACCGCGATCTCGTGCTCGAGGGTGCCGTCCCCCGCTCGCACGGTAATGGTCGCCGAGCCCGCCGTCTTCGATTCGAGCTGGCCGGTCGGAGAGATCGTCGCAACCCCAGGGTCGCTCGACACGTATTCGAGCGTCGCCTCCGGGCGCGGCTTGTCCGACGCATCGAAGCCCTTGGCCACGAGCTGCGTCCGGGTGCCGACGAAAAAACGCGCAGGAGGATCGACGAGCGAGATCCGCACCACCGCCGGCGGCAAGATCTCGAGTGGGATCTCCTGCTGCAGGAACGCTTCGTCCTCGAGGCGCCTCTTGTCCGGATCCTTCGGGACCCGGACCATCACTGCGTACTTACCCGGCCGCGATGCGGTGACTTCGCCATCCGGCCGCACGCGGAAAATGTTGAAGCCCCACGTCCGATGATCGAGATTCCAGAACTGACCGTACATGGGAAGCATCAAGACGGGCACGTCGAGCTCGTTCCCGTCAGCGTCGAGAACCTTGGCCTCGATGGTCCGGGTCTCGCCGACACGCATGACGATCTCGGACGGAGACACGACGAGCTCCTCGGGCTCCTGGGCGAACAACGATACCGCTCCGAAACCAAGGAGCGTAGAAACGAAACCTATTTGCCTACCACGCAATGCCGTAGCCCTCTTCATGGTTACTCGCCCGCCCCACATCGTGCCGTGCTTTCAGTCGAGATCGAGGCGTCCGGGATTTCGACCTGAGACGATTCTCCTGAGCGCGATATTCTCACCTACGCCTGCCGCAGACAAGTGTTGCCCCGCCCACACGCTCTTGCTAGGATGGTCGCTTCAGTACGACGCACCAAGAACAACCCACCGAACATGGGCGGCTAGCTCAGATGGGAGAGCGCGGCGTTCGCAATGCCGAGGTCACGGGTTCGATCCCCGTGCCGTCCACCACTCAAGTCCTTCCAGTCCTACGAGTTAACATTTAGACTTCCGCCGTCTCCACTATTTCTCCAAAACCAGAGACGTTTTCTGTCCGTTCGAACACTCGGATCGCGTTCTCGATGGCCGCAGGACTCAGATGCATGTATCGCTGAGTCGTGCTCAGATCCTTGTGGCCGGCCAGCTCTTGGATAGCCCTCACATTCACGCGCATCAGTCGTTGCACCCGTTTGCGGTTAACCCGTACGCCCTCGTTCTTCAGCGTCCGTGACAGCTTTCGGCTTCCGTAGAACGGATACTTCAAGTGAAGCGCATCCAACCGTCGCATCAGCGTGAGCTCTTCCTCATCGGGCTCGACAGGCTCGTAGTACAGACTCGATCGACTCACGTCGAGCAGTTCGCACTGCCGGCGCATCGACGGGCGGGCGTTGGCATCCACCAACCCCCGACGCTTCGTCATCTCAATCGACCGAGCCCGCGTGACAAAAAATCCTGCTCCACCGTCAGCTCCCCGATCTTCTGAAGCAGCTCGGACTCCCGGCTCGACGCATCCCCACCGCCACCGTCTTCCGTCGCGAACGCTCGAGAGATGTTCTCCAACAGCTGACGCTTCCACTTGTAGATCTAGTTCGCGTGGACCTTGTGACGGCGCGCTAACGACGCCACCGTCTCCTGCTCCCGGATCGCCGCCAGCGCCACCTTCGCCTTGAACTCGGGACTGTGTTTCGTTCGTGTCTTCTTCATGGCTGCTCCTTTTTCTCATGGAGCAGGCTTCGTTTTCCACCTTAACCCTTGGTACTAAAATCGGGGTCCACTTATTTAGGCATCTGAGTCGATTGTCGGATGAACTGGATAGCCTTTATTATCAATAGATCAATTATCCACCCAGTAACACATCCGGATCTGTGGGCGATTAATCCACACTAGCGGCTCGTTACTTAACATAAGTACCTGAAAACTCGGACAGATCAGGATCTTCTATTTCGATTTCACTCTTTTTGTTCGTCGATCTAGTGGCTTCTTTAATCGTTACGCCCCTTCGGGCTTCACTTCAGCCACTGGCGTAGGGAATAGATCTCCTCACCTATATACGAGGAATGATCTTCTTTCGATCAGCGAACCTTGTAGGTTGGACGTTAGTCGCCGAAGTCCCCGAAGTCGTCACCGCCGCCACCGTCGAAGAAGCCTCCCCCGTCTCCCCCGTCTCCCTTGTTCAAGTTGTCGAGGATACGTCCCACCCAGGAGGAGTCGGCGCCCCGAACTGCCTGAACGAGAAAAATGACCACCGGCACCGGCAGCAACCAAATGTAGTCGCTATGTATACCGATCAACCACCCTATCCCCACAAAGGCACCAGCGAGCAAGAGCCATAGGATTCGAGTCATCCGTTTTCTCCGCTACGTCATGCGCGAGCATACGCGACCCGGCACTCAGCGACAACGGGTTGGGCACATTCCACTGCTTTGATACGGAGACAGCTTCGGCAACGCCTTTGCCGTGCCGCCGCTCATCGCTGTTGTGGATAATTGATCTATTAATAATACGGATCAAGGATTGATCATCCTTTCGACCAGTGACCCTATATGTTTAATGTAAGTTTCACCTTACTGAGGATGTATCTGGTGGAGGATTGATCTATTAATAGAAACGTGATTTCTATTTGACAGCAAATTTGTGAATGAAATAGTGTCGTCAATTCCTAAGGGGTGTTGAAATGAGTGAGTCCGTCCCAGTTCAGCCACCGTCATCCGCTCCGACTTCGACGCCATCGAGCGAGGAACTCAAAACGACCAACGTTTTGCTCGTCATACTGCTAACTTTCGTCACGCTAGGTTTCTATGGTGCTTACTGGTATACCAGCAGACGAAAGGTTCTGAATCGTCTGGCAGGACGGAATGAAATCAACCAGGGACTTTGTATCGCTGCTTTCTTATCGATGGTCGTGCTCAACATTGTAGAGGGCACGTTCGGTTACTTCGACATGCCGCTTCGATTAGCAGGAAGCATCGTTTTTCTTGTGCTGGCCTTCAGGGCTAAGGACATTATCGACGCCAACTACGACAGCGACGTTTCTGGATTTATTACCTTATTCTTCGGGCATATCTACTTGCAGTACAAAATCAACAGCTCGGAGCGGCTAGATGAAGCGCACCAAGAACTTCCTGCCAGTGTGATCGGTCTCCGCTGAAGGGATCCGTCCCGGGTGTTGTGGAAATTAAGAATGGCGTAACCTCCTTTTAGCCAACAACAAAACTCGCTTGGAAAGAGCGAGAAGGAGGATTACGCCATGAAGAAACCTACCACGATCACATCGGATTCGGTGAGCGAGTACCGTGAGTTCGTCGAGCTACGTCTGCGCAAGCGTGTGCTCGAAGCGATCGAGATCGTGATCGACGAGGAGGTCGACCAAGCGCTCGGCTGTCGAGCCTACGAGCGCTCGGAAGAGCGCCGCGGCTATCGGAATGGAGTCGAGACCCGTCGGGTGACAACCACGGTGGGGACACGGGAACTGCGCGTGCCACGAGCTCGAGTACGAGACGAAGAAACGGGAGAGACGAAGGAGTTCCGGAGCGAGCTGCTGCCGCGATACCAACGTCGCACTCGCGAGGTCGATGAGGCGATCCTGGCGACGTACCTGTCGGGCGCGAACAGCCGTCGGATTCGTAAGGCACTGAAGCCGCTACTCGGCGAAGAGCACCTATCCAAGAGCGCGGTATCGCGTGTGGTCAGCTGTCTCAAAGAACGCTTCGAAGAGTGGCAGAGTCGCGACTTGAGCGACGAGACGTATGCCATCGTCTTCCTGGACGGCTTCCACCTGAAGGTTCGGATGGCAAAGCGTGTCGTCAGTGTCCCGGTGCTCGCCGCGCTTGGAGTCGCACCGGACGGGCAGAAACGGCTGTTGTCGCTACGACCGGCGGTGAGTGAAGCATCGACGCATTGGGGCTCGCTCATTGAGGACCTTCAGGCCCGCGGGCTGCCGGCACCTAAGCTCGTCGTCAGTGATGGCCATGGGGGTCTGACGAAGGCACTCGTAAAATGGTCTGGGGTTCGTCTGCAACGTTGCGTCAAACACAAAAGCGCCAACTTGCTAGAGCATTGCCCCACCCATGCGAGACGAGAAGTGAGGCGTGACTACAACCGGATCGTCCGAGCCAAAGACGGCATCGAAGCTCGCAAGGCCTACGACGAGTTTGTCACAAAGTGGACAGCGCTGGCACCTGCCGTCGTTCGAAGCCTCGAGGAGGCGGGCGAACACCTGCTCACGTTCTACGAGTTCCCGCGTGCCATGTGGAAGTCGATCCGGACGACCAATCCCTTGGAGAACCTTAATCGCGAGTTCAGCCGTTGGACGAAGACGCAAGCGTCGTTCACCACCGAGGAGTCCGCGGTCGCTCTGCTCTTCGGTCTCGTCGCTTCCGGGCAAATCCGACGCATCGACGGCTACCAGCACCTCGCCGACGTTCTTGCGCGGGGCGAAGTCGCCGCTTGATCTGATACCGTCACAATGGAGTGGAGGAGCGCCCTTCTTTTTCTACCGATTCAGGGACGCATCCTTTCGATAACGCTGAGATGAGAGAGACCGATAGGGCTCCTGTTCGGTTCGAAGACGACGTTGCCGTCGTGAGCTTGTTCGGCGCGTTCGGTGCAATATTGGGGTCCTACACCCCCGAGCAAATTCGAGCAGCCATCGCGTTCGGAATGGATCAGGGCTGCGTCAAGATCGCGCTCGACATCAAGGAGGCACGCTACGTCGATTCAATAACACTCAGCGAATTACTTCGTTTCTCTGCGTTTGTCCATCGTAGAAACCCGGAGGCACAAATCAAGTTCCTCAAACTACATCCCAGATTGCGCAAACTGCTAGAGGTCACGAGGGCGATTGAGTTTTTTGATCAGGATGCAAATTGGGGCAAGACCACGTAGTCTGCCTCGGATCACAATCAGACTACGACGCGTCGGTGACGATCAGAAATCCTGCGGCGTTCTTCGATCGACGCGAGCTCGCTACTTGATCTGATACCGTCATACAGTTTCAATGAAGCGGAGGAGCGCCATTCTTTTTCCACGAACTTCGGTACACATCCCCTCTCGCGGGACAGTGACGGCAAGTCGGAGCCGGACCAGACACCCTAATGGCAGGAACCCACGTGACGTTATCGTAGATAGGCCCAGTGGCTTCTCATTCCGAACCAGCGGGAGTCATTGAATAGGGGTCTTGCAGTGCCTTTTCGATTCCAAGACCAGCCAAGAACACTTTTGAGACAGCCGCCGGGTGAAAAAGAAATGTCGGAGGCTCTGCATTGATTCCAGCAACATTGAAGAATGCCTCCAACAACGACGGACTCGAAGCCATTTGCTTCAACACTCTCTTGGTATACCACCCAACTCCATTGAGCACCGGCCTGGGAAATCCAGTGGTCACGGTATCTTTGAGTTCCGGATGACGAAAGTCTTCAGAGGTTGTTAAAAGCCAAGAATTGAAAATGTATTTGAAAGTTCTTTTGTAATATTGTTTTGGAATCTTAGACTGTTTGTCCTTGAAATATTTGCCCAGGCATTCGTCAAGGGTCAGGGCGTTCTTTGAGGCAATCGTCATTCCCTGGGCAAACACGGGATTCAATCGAGCCCTTGCATCCCCAAACATGATGTAGCCATCAGGAACCTGCTTGGCCTTTTCGAGATGCCATACCCAAGTCTTGGGAATACTCATCTGGGTAATTGGAGTCACCGGAACGGCGTCTTTAAGGATGTCGTAGACATGTGGTATTCCGAGACTTTTGGCAAACTCGAGATACCCCTCGTCGGTCTTTGGGCAAGGGTCGCCGCACTCGGCGCCCAAGCTACAATGCCATCTATTGTCCTCAATCGGAGTTAGTAAGGCGCCTCTTTTTGACTCGACGCTTGGTGGCCAACTCAAAACGGCATCCCAGTTATGAGTGAAGGGAGCCTGATTGGGCTTGCGCTCAAAAAGACGGCTCGTGTAAGTAAGTCTTGGTTTGATAAAGGAAATCGATGGCCTCTGATAGCCTAGTTTTTCCAACCAGTCCATCGACTTCGAACTCGCACCGGTAGCGTCAACGACGAAGTCGGCGTCAATAGTCTCACCGCCCTCAATCGAGACACCGCAAATCCGACTCTTATCTTCGCTCGTAAGAAAACCGGTAATTGTGACCCCTTCCCTGAACTCAACCTTTGGATTCTTCTCGAGAAGAGTTCGACAGGCATTATCCCAGACGGGCCTCGAAGCCGCGTAGGCCGTGAGATCACTTTTCATCCTGGGAGCAGCGTTGAGCCAATTCCCGTAAAATCTCCACGCCATCCTCTGCGGGCGGAGCGCAAACGCTCTCTTCCTTATGATATCGGTCCACCCTGGGAAGACGCTTTCAATATTTTGGGAGCAACTGTGATGCATGAAATGGTTGTGGTTCATTTGAGGCACAAACCTCGCCATCTCGTCGCCCGTTCTCGTCTCTCTATCGAGGACCAAGACTTCATCAAAATACTTGCTGAGCACTTGAGCCGCTAGCATTCCGCCAAGGCTTCCACCACCGACAATGGCTCGAGATCGTCTCATACCCCTACCCTCTTGCTGACTGGCAAACATCATACTCCCGGACAGATGGCTAGTGTGCCGCCTCGGAGTGGCGCCTGTAACTCATCCCGTGACCGCTGATCACTTCGAGGGCGTCGTCGTGGGAGGAGACGCCCCCGATCATTTGGAGCTTACGCGACGGTAGTATCCGGTTGGGGAATAGCAGGCCATTCAATCGGATGGCAGAAGTTATAAGATACCGACCTCAGTGCGCTACCGGGTTCTCCAACCGATCGGTCGAGGCGGGATGGGGGAAGTGTTCCTCGGCGAGGACACCGAGCTCGAACGTAAGGTCGCACTCAAGTTTCTGCCCGAAGCCCTTCAGGCCAACGCCGATGCTCTTACTCGCCTGCGCCGTGAGGCAAAGGCCGCGGCGGCTCTGGACCATCCGTACATATGTAAGGTCTACGAAGTCGGAGAGACCGAAGACGGGCGGGCCTTCATAGCGATGGAATATGTCCAGGGAGAGACCCTGGCCGACCGGCTCCCGCGCGGGCCGTTGCCGCTCAAAAAGGCTCTTCGCCTCGCCTGCGAGATCGCAGAAGCTCTTGAAGCCGCGCATGAACGGAGCATCGTCCACCGGGACCTGAAGCCGGCTAACGTGATGCTGGGCCAGAACGCTCACGCGAAAGTCATGGACTTCGGCCTTGCCAAAGTCGTGCCGGGTGAGGCCGGCGAAAGTGATGCGGAGACACACAGTCGGACGATCGCTGGGACTCCCGCCTATATGTCTCCCGAGCAGCTCCGCGGCGAAGTGGTCGACGTACGGAGTGATTTCTTCGGCTTCGGGATCGTCGCTCAAGAGCTGCTGACAGGGGTCCATCCCTTCAACCGGGACAGCAGTGCCGACACGATGGCGGCGATTCTCAAAGAACCGCCCCGTGGATGCGACGCGCTGCCCTCGGCGTTGCGGGCTCTGGTCGAAGGGCTCCTCTCCAAGAACCCGGACGATAGAGGAACCATCGGGCGAGCACGCACCAAGCTACAACACCTCCTCGAACATCCGGAGCTTCTCCAGCCTGAGAACGAACGTCGCCGAGTGTTCGTGGGCCGCGAGGGCGAACGGACGGAGCTTCAGCAGCTAGTGGACCAACTGCAATTGGGCAACGGAAGTCTCGTGCTCGTTGGGGGCGAGCCCGGAGTCGGGAAGACGCGCCTCTGTGAAGAGATCCTCGAAGAAGCGAAAGCTCGGGGTGCCCTGCCCTTGACCGGCCATTGTTACGAGATGGAAGGGTCCCCGCCATTCACCCCTTGGGTGGAAAGCCTGGAGCAGGTTTCGCGCTCGCTGTCTAGAGATCGGTTCCGAGATGCGCTCGGTGACGCGGCCTCCGAGCTCGCGAAGCTCATGCCGGAGCTCGGCCGTCTCTACGACGATATCCCGCCACCCGTCGACCTGCCTCCGGAGCAACAGCGTCGTTATCTCTTCAACAGCTTCCACGCAGCGACCGATCGTTTGAGCCGCGAAAGATCGATCGTTTGGCTCCTCGACGATTTGCACTGGGCCGACGAGTCGAGTCTTCTGCTCCTGGAGTTTCTGGCGCAGCGGCTCGAGGGCCTCCCAGTCCTCTTCCTAGGTACGTATCGAGACGTCGAGCTCGACGTGGGCAAGCCTTTCGAGAAGATACTAGCGCAGCTCGTACGCCAGCGCCTCGGACGGCGCATTGCGCTCAAGCGTCTCTCCGAACCCTCGGTCGACGAGCTTCTCCAGGCTTTGACAGGAAACGAGCTACCGAGCGGGCTCGTACACGCTATCTATCACGAGACCGAGGGCAACCCTTTCTTCGTGGAGGAGGTCTTCCACCACCTGTCCGAGGAAGGCCAGCTCTTCGACGCGGAAGGCAACTGGAAGTCCGACCTCCGTGTCGACGAACTGAAAGTGCCCGAGGGCATCCGCCTGGTCATCGGCCGGCGCCTGCAACGACTGGAGACGTCGACGCCCAAGGCGCTGACGGCTGCGGCGGTCATCGGACGACAGTTCGGATTGAATATCCTGGAGCCCGTAAGTGGACTCGACACCGACGCTCTCTACGACGCCATCGAAGAAGCAGAGACAGCCCAGCTCGTCGAGCCCGTCTCCGGAGGACGCGAGCCCCTTTACCGATTCACGCACGAGCTCATCCGCCACACGCTCTTGTCGGGCTTGTCGCACCCCAAACGCCAGCGCATACACCTCAAGGTGGCCGACGCCCTGGAGAATCACTACGACAAGCAACTCGAAGAACACGCCGCCGACCTGTCACATCATCTTTACGAGGCCGGCGCTGCGGTCGATACCGAAAGAACGATTCGGTTCTTGAGAATGGCGGGAGAGAGAGCGCTCGAGTCCGCAGCCGCGGACGAAGCCTTCTATTTTTTTGACACCGCGCTTTCTCTGGATATCGAGGACGACCAACAGCGAGCGGATCTCTTCTACCTCCGGGGAAACGCCTACCGAGGTCGCGGGCAGTGGGAGACGCCGCTCGCCGACTGGCAGCGAGCCTTCGACCTGTACGAAAAACTCGGGGACACCGAGGCCATCGGCCGCGTCGCATCGGAGATGACGGTTCGATTTATCTGGCTCACGCGTTGGGAAGAGCTACCGGCCGTGGCCGGCCGGGGTTTGCGCGCGATCGGAGATACCGCCAGCCGGGAACGCGCCTCCTTGTTGGCGAGCTCGGGCGTAGGACTGGCGTTCGGTTCCGGCCACTACCACGAAGGCAGCAGGATGTTGGCCCAGGCCGAAGAGCTCGCCGCGACGCTAGGAGACAAGGCCGTCCTCGGGGCGATATTGCAGCAGAAGGTCTACACCGACTGGGCATACATTCATTTTCCCAGCAAATACGATGCTGCCGTCCGCGCATCCGATCTTTTTCGATCGATCGGCCAGACCTGGCCCCTAGCCGAGCTCCTCTCCACCACCCAGATTGCGGCATTTTGTCTCGGACGACTCGATGACGTCGCTCGCATCGCGACGGAGCTCGAGCCGCTCGCTGAGGGCCTCGACCATTGGGCAGCACAGCTCCTGTTGGTCCAAGCGGTGGGTCCGCGTGATCTCTTGTTGAGCGGGGACTTCGATCGTTTTCACGAACGCGGCGAAGAGCATCTGAGGATTTGCGAGCGGGCGGACTTGCCCTTTACCAATTTGTCGTACGACTTCATGGGGCTGGCGGATCTTTGGCGCGGGCGAGGCTCGGATGCTTTGGAGAAGCTCGAGCATGGGGCGGAGATGGAAATTCAGCCGCCTTGGGCCGGAATCTCTCGTGGAAGCCTTCTCCAAGCGCGTGCACTCTTCGGAGACCAAAAGGCGAGATCGACTTTTCACTTAGACAGCGTACCGAAACTGGGAGAGCCGAGCACGATCGGAAGCTGGCGCTACTTGACGAGCGCCGTCCAAGCCCTCGCCTACCTCGGTGAGAACGACGAGCTTTCCAAGCTCTATCCTTTGACTACGCAAGCTATCGACACCGGTACCATTCAGCTGAATTACGGCTTCGACCTTCTGGAGAAGATCGCAGGCATCGCCGCTACCGGTGCAAGCAATTGGGAGGCCGCCGAAAACCATTTCGAGGCCGCGATGAAGCAGGCCGACGGACTCCCCCACACGATCGATCAAGTCGAGGTGCGATATTGGTATGCCAAAATGCTAGCCGAGCGGGGAGATGCCGAAACGGCCCGCGTACTGCTGGGCGAGGCTATCGAGGGCTACCGCCGCCTCGGCATGCCCCGGCACCTGGAAATTGCGGAAGAGCTCAGCACGAAGCTCTAGCCCATCGCGACCGGTCAAACGTCCCCCAACTTCCCAAAAACTGAGGAAAATTCCAGAGGACTGGTGAAGACTACCGAGTACTCGGCTGATGGCTAAACCACCTAGTGACGAAAGTCGCACGCCATCATCTAGTTACAAAAGTGGCTCAATCAGGTTCTATCCCCGTGCCGTCCATCACTCGAGTCCTCCTCGCTCGATCGAGTCGCCAAACACCCCGCGTGCTGTTTCACCTCCAGGTCCAGGAGACCAGCCGCGGAGCACGGCTTGGGGACGGCGCACCGTAGACCCGATGGGTTAAGCTTTGCGTTGGAGGCACGCCTTGGACTGTCCAAAATGCGATCACCAGATGGAAAAGGTCGAGTACGAAACAATCGAGGTCGACCGCTGTACCTATTGCGCGGGTATCTGGCTCGACCTCTTGGAAGCGGAGCATCTCAAGTCATTGGAAGGCTCTGAGTCCATCGACGTCGGCCTAGCGATCGATGGTAAGCATTTCGACCAGAATCGGAAGATCGACTGCCCGGTTTGCCACACGCCTATGATCGCGATGGTCGACCGCGAGCAGCCTCACATTCACTTCGAGTCCTGCAAGGTCTGCTACGGTATCTATTTCGACGCCGCGGAGTTCAAGGATTGGAAGACGAAGACGCTGCTCGACTTCTTCCGCGACTTGACCTCACGACCAGACTGACCTGCGACCGGCGTCTCTCTCGATCTCCCACGAACCGGATCACAGTGGGGATCAGCCCGCCGAGCCAGCGAGAAGAGCACACGCCGCAACTCGGAGAAGAACCGAGGCGGCCAAGCGGATGCTCCCGGCGAGCCGCTGAGGCGGCGGAAGAGCAAGTTCACGGAGGCACAGATAGTGACGGTGCTGCGCCAGGCAGAGTCACGCGTGCCGGTGCCGAAGCTGTGCCGCGGGCTGGGAATCAGCCAAGCGACGTTCTTTCGGTCGAAGAAGACGTACGGGTGCCTCGAAGTGGCTGAGCTGCGGGAGTTGCGTTCGCTCCCGGACGAGAACCGACGTCTCAAGCAGCTGGTCGGCGACTCGAGCCTGGACAAAACGATCCTGCAGGAGGCGGTGACAAGAAATGGTAAAGCCCGCCGAGCGGCGCCGAGTCGTAATTTGGGCTCAAGAGTCGTCGCAGATGTCCGAGCGGCGGGTATGACACGCAGTCGGCCGCAAGCGGCGGATTCGTGAGCTCGCGAGCGTCCGCACCTACGCGGGTTACCGACGCCTGCACACGTACCTCCGGCGGGAGGTCATGCACGACGCGCTGTCAGACGGCAGCCGGTTCCGAAGCGCCTAGCCGCGCCGGGCAGGATCTTATCGAGAGTCCCCGCGCGTTTGCGCGGATCTGAAACCCAATCGGACCGACGTCATGGGCGAAATCGCGCGGCGGCTGCGTCAATTGGAGAGCAACCGGAGTGCCCCGGCGCGGAACACGACCTCCACGCTCGTCCGAGGGGCACAAACCCCGTGTTCTCGCAAAAAGAAAAACACGAGGAGAGTCTGGCACGGCATTCGCACCAAACGGTATGCGAAGTCTCCCGAAAGGAGCTTCGCACGATACGTGATGTCGGCCCGTCCATTCGCTCTACTCGGAAACGAGGGTTCACGATGACAGTCAAGAAAATCCTACTTCCCACGGACCTGTCGCAGAGTGTCGAGTCCGCTACCGCTGTTGCTACCGCACTCGCAAAGAAAGATCGCGCGGAGCTCATCCTGTTCCACGTCGTGCAGACCTATGAGCACGAATTTCGCGAAGCCACCGAGCTGTTCGCGGAGCATCGGGAGCAACACGAAGCCGAAGCCCGCCGGAATCTGGAAGAACACGCGCATCGGCTCAGGGATGAGGGTCTCACAGTGCAATGGGCCGTGGAGCAAAGCCCGTCCACGCACGAGGCCATCATGGTGAGAGCTCGAGAGCATGAAGCCGACATGATCGTGCTGGGGACTCACGGTCGAGAAGGCATGGGCCGTTGGTTTCTCGGCAGCGTCGCGGAAAAAGTCGTCAGGCACGCACCGCTACCCGTACTGACGGTCCGTCAGTGCGACGACGGCCCGGCCAAGACACGCCTCGAGCGCGCCTTGGTCGCCATCGACTTCTCCGAACCGTCCCGCCGCGCGTCGGAGGCGGCTCACAGCGTGACCGGCGCGGAGGGCTCGTCCCATTGCCTGCACGTCGTCCTCAATCCGGCGTTCAAAGGCCTCCACCCTGGAAAGCGCCTTCGGGTGTTCGAGTCGGACGAGGGCCTGCCCCTACGCATCCGAGAGTACATGCTCGAATGGCTGGAGCGGGCACCGGCGCACGCGGAGGTGCGGGAGGCGGACGAGGTCTCCGAATGCATTCTCGAGGTGGCGGAGGAGCGCAAAGCCGACTTGATCGTCATCGGTACTCGGGGCCGGACCGGATTCGAGCACTTCCTCCTCGGTAGCGTCGCAGAGAAAGTCGTGCGCTCGTCGCCGATCCCGGTGCTATCCGTGAAGTAACGAGCTCGACGACGGAGTCGTCCCCAGGAGCGGGAGCGCGTCCACAGCGCGGGTTCCATCCACTCTCGCGGCACACTGAGCCATGACGTCTTTCGCTCTGCTGATCGCCGGGCTCGGCCTTCTCGCCTTCAGCACGAAGCTGACGCTCGCTCGCGCCGTGACGATCGCGCGGCACGATCGGTGGTCCGACTTCGTCACCGGTGCCGTTTTGGTTTCGGACTGCCGTTGCTCGTCGGGAGCTCCGAGTCGTCGTCCGTGCCGCCACGGACCTGGCCGAGTCGTGGGACGTACGCCAGTCGTTCGTCGCGATCGTCATTCTCGGCGCCGGGACGAGCCTGCCGGAGCTGAGCATCTCGCTCACGACAGCGAAAGAGCGTCCAGGGCTGTCCGTGGGAAACTTGATCGGCAGCAACCTGGTCGACGTCTTGCTCCCAGCAGGGCTCGCGGCAGTGATCCACCCCGTTCGCTTCGAAGCGGACTTGCTGTGGTTCGACCTCCCGATGCTCTTCGCTCTTACCGTCACTGTCTTGTTGTTCTTCCTGCGCCGCCGCGGGTTGCAGAAAGGTGAAGCTGCGATTCTGCTCGGAAGCTATGGCGCGTACCTCGTGTTCAAGATCGTGCAGGCGCGCTAGTTCTCGAGCGGGCTAACGGCTCCAAGACTGCTCCGGCGCCGAGTCAACTTAGGCTTGGCGCCGCGATCGCGATAGGTCGGACGCTAACCCTCGGAAGAACCGAGAGACAGGAGCGCACCACGGAGACGGGCGTGCGCATCGAACCGTCTCACGAAGTCCAGCTGATGCGGCCCTCCTTTCGCTCGCACGACATCCGCGAGGCGGGATCGGTTCGAAGCCGACCAGCGGGTGACATTGGGCAGGGCCAACACCAGTGGGGCCCAGTCTCTCAACGCTCTTCGCTCCTGAGGACTCCAGTCGTCCAACGAGTCCAATCCCAAAAGCGCCCGGACCTCGCGCACACAAAGCCGTAATCCACCGGGACGCGTCGTGCCTCGGCCCGACAGCACCCGAGACGAGGCGTCTCCAATCAGGCCTAGATCGATGCGGCCCAGCGCGTCGTCTCTGGCTCCGGCGAGGTCGAGGAACATAGGGTGGTCCGCGAGGCGGCGCAGTGTCTTTGGGCTCGAACGGTAACCCGGCTCGTTCCGGATACGGCGCCGCTCTTCGACTCGCAACCGGCGTGCGTCGGTGGCGTCGGGACGAAATCCAAGCTTCTCGTAGTACCACCAGGAGCCACTCTGGATGCCCTCGAGGTTGTCTTGTCCGAGCTGGTACGGAGCCACGAAGAAAGTCTTCGCCCCGAGCAAGTGGTGCGCGACACCGAGCAGGCGCGCCATGACCCAGGAGGCGCCATGGCCTCGGAAAACCGGGAAGATGTTGTAAGCGATCTCGACCGATTCGAAGGCGGCGCTAAGAGTCCCGTAACCCACGGGAACGCCGTTTTGCAGGACTAGGTGTCCGAAACAAGATTCCAGTAGCAACCGTCGACTCGGCACCATGCCGAAGACGGCGAAGCGCATCCCTCCGGGCCAGTCCACGAGCCACACGTCCTTGGGGTTGCCATAGGCGAACGCGTCGATATCACGGAGTCTCACCAGCATGGAGGCTTTCGCTAGGGCCAAGAGCTCCCCGCCTTCCGCAGGCGTCGCGCGACGAGAGCGAAGGGGCTCGTCCCTCACCGTCCCGGGCATCACCGGCCGGCCGCGAGGCGGCGCGCCGAACACGACGGGAGAGCCGTCATGCCAAGCAGTCGTTCGCGACGGCGTCTCGTCTCCGTGTGACAGCACCAACGGAGGATCCAGTTTCTCGAAGAGATGCTCACGCACTTCGTCCGTACCGGACAGCTGCGCGAACAGGGAGACGAGAAAAGTACCGTCGGATGTTTCGGAAGGTCCCGAGCTCGACAACCACTCCCGCGCAGAACGTTCTCCGCTGTCCAAGCACAGGGAATCGGATTTCGGTAGAAGCAACGGAAGAAGCGAAAGGAGAGCATCTTCGCTTTCGAGCTCGGCCCAATCGACGGCCAGTTGGCCCGGACAGCGGCGAGAGAGCCAAAGAGCTTGGTTGTAGTAGAACCGGTGGCGTAGCTCCGCTCCGGCGACCCCTGAATTGGTGAGTGCACGGCGGAATCGCTTGACGTCACTGCGTGTCGCGAAGCGTTCGAGCGCCGTCTCGACGGCTCGAAGCTCGCTCGGGTCTTTCGGCCACGCGCGGCGAACACAGAGATCATCGTGAAGCTCGAGGAGCTCGGCCGCGCTTCGTGCCGTCGCAGCGGTCTCGAGCTCGGAGTGACTCGGCGTGGTCCGATTAGGCGTCATCTCAACGTCCAGCATGACATATCGAGCGGAGCCGATAGGGCGTAGACGCCCAACATTTGGGCGATTTCGCGCACTCTCGGTCCCGCTTCGCAGGTCTTTCCCGTACTTGGTTTGGCACGTTCTTTGGATGAGAGTCCGGTAGAAGAGTAGGAGGAATCCCGTGTATCGACACGCAATGCAGTTCGCACTCGTTTCAGCCGCTCTCGCGTTCGGTTGTCAGGCAGGCTCTGAGGAGCAAGCAAGATCGTCCCGGGGCTTCGCTCTCCCGCAAGGCGACGTCGAGGCAGGCCAGAAGGCTGTCGTCGACCTTCGCTGTACCACGTGTCACGAGGTTCATGGACTCGAGGATGAACTCCCACGGCCGACCGCGACGCCCATCGTCGGTGTCACCCTCGGCGGACTCGCGATGAGAGAGCCGACGGACGGCGAGCTCATCACGTCCATCATCAACCCCTCGCATCACGTCAACACGCCGAACGAGCAACAAAACGTGACGAGCGGTTCAGAGTCGAGAATGGCAGCCGCAAACTTGAATGAGTCCATGACGGTGCAACAGCTCCTGGACATCGTGGCGTTTCTTCACGACCGCTACGAGACCGCACAGCCCTAGGTGCGCCGGTGAAGTTTCACTCCGCGCACTCGATGCAGCGCTCGGCGTAGGGGACGGCTTGCAGCCTCCCTTCGCCGATCGGGCCTCGACAGTCGACGCACGTTCCGTAGGCGCCGGTATCCAGACGGGCGAGAGCCTGGGTGATCCGGTCGAGCTCAGCCCGTCCGGCCTCGTCGAGAGCTACCAGGACCTCGTCGTTCTCGACCTGAAGCGACCGCTCCTGAGAGTCTTGCTCGAGTGGATGCGCCAAGTGTGTCTCGATCTTGCCAATCTGAGACACGAGCTGCTCGCGTCGTTCGCTCAATCTCTTTTTCGCGATTTCTTGATTCACGGTGTCCTCCTCGTTGGCTCTCATTACAAGTCTCGTGCCAAACGACGATGCGTGTAGGCGTCCCAAAGGAAACCCGCCCAGGAGAGCGTCGGGTCGCGGTGACGCCAGCGCGGATCAAGGCACTGCTCGACGTCGGCGTCGCCGTCGCCGTGGAGGAGGGCGCGGGCGAGGAGGCCGGGTTTCCGAACGCGAGCTACGAGCGCGAGGGCGCCCTCGTCGGCCCGCGCGGTCTGGTCTTCGACGCGGACGTCCTCCTCCAAGTCCATACCGCCGCGGCTCCGTCGAGAGGTCGGCCCCAGACCCGTATCGGGCTCGCCGACCCGCTGGGCTCTCCTTCTGATATCGCGGAGCTCGCCGCGAACGGTGTGACGTTGTTTGCGTTGGAGCTGCTGCCTCGAATCACGCGAGCTCAGTCCATGGACGTCCTGTCGTCGATGGCAACGCTTTCGGGCTACAAGGCAGCCCTGCTCGCTGCGGAACGTCTCCCGAAGATCTTTCCCATGATGGTGACGGCGGCCGGGACACTAGCGCCCGCGCGCGTGCTCGTGCTCGGCGCTGGTGTTGCGGGGCTCTCCGCGATCGCAACGTCGCGACGTCTCGGCGCGGTCGTGACGGCCTACGACGTTCGCCCCGAAGTCAAAGAGGAAGTAGAGAGTGTCGGCGGGCGATTCGCGGAGCTTCCTCTCGACACCACGGATGCCTCGGACGAGCGCGGGTACGCACGTCCGCTCGGTGAGGATTTCTACTCTCGACAACGAGAGCACATGCACCGCCTCGTATCGGGCGTCGACGTCGTTATCACCACAGCCGCGATTCCGGGACGAGCGGCCCCAAGGCTCGTCACGGAAGCCATGTTCGAGCACATGAACGAAGGCTCGGTCATCGTGGACCTAGCGGCCGCATCCGGAGGAAATTGCGAAGGCGCAGCACCGGATACCGTCACCCATCGGAAAGGCGTCACGATCTTGGGCCCAACGAACTTGCCGGCAAGCGTTCCTTGTCACGCGAGCCAGTTATACGCGAAAAACATCACGACGTTCTTTCTTCAACTAGTGAAGGGCGGCGAGCTCGATATCAACTCGGATGACGTGATCGTGCGAGAGACGCTCGTGACCACCGCAGGGGCTGTGGTCCATCCTCGTTGTTCGAGGGCCACGTGATGATGGAATCCTTTGTAGTCTTCTTCACGATCTTCGTTCTGGCTCTCCTTCTCGGCCACGAGCTGATCAGCAAGATCCCGCCCACACTGCACACACCCTTGATGTCCGGAGCGAACGCGATCTCCGGCATAACCCTCGTCGGCGCCGTCCTCGCTGCGGGCTCCGATCAGTCGACCCTGGCCTTGGTCGCCGGCTTCATGGCGGTCGTCTTCGCGACGACGAACGTCGTCGGTGGATTCCTCCTGACCCACCGCATGCTCTCGAAGTTTCGGAAGAAATGATGCGCCCGGGTGTCGTCGACCTCGTCTATCTCGTGTCGGCCACCCTCTTCGTTTTCGCCCTCAAAGGCATGAGCCATCCTCGGCGTGCCGTGCGTGGGAACGCGCTCGGAAGTATCGGGATGTTGCTCGCCGTCGTCGTCACGTTGCTCGATCAGCGCATCGTGCGCTACGACGTGATCGCGGCGGGCGTGGCCTTGGGAACGATCGCCGGACTGCTCTTGGCAACGCAGATTCGCATGACGGCAGTGCCTCAGCTCGTCGCGTTGTTCAACGGCGTCGGAGGAGGCGCATCGGCGCTCGTCGCGGGTTCCGTCGTGCTCGCAGGGGCGCCGACGACGCTGGTCAGCGCTGGGAGTGCAGTGTCCGGGCTCGTGGGGGCGGTCACTTTGTCCGGCAGTCTCGTGGCAATGCTCAAGCTCCAGGGTTGGCTCCGAGTGAAGTCCAAAGTGCCCGTGGCCCACCGTATTGTTCTCGCGGGCTGCGCGACGGCTGCAGCCGTCTTCACCACGCGACTCGTTCACGGAAACGAGGGAGCACCCGCAAGCTACGCGGCTCTCCTTGCGGTCGCTCTCGCGCTGGGGCTCTTGCTCGTTCTCCCCATCGGCGGCGGAGACATGCCGGTCGTCGTGGCGTTTCTGAACGCGTGCTCGGGACTCGCCGCGGCAGCGACCGGGTTCGTGCTGATGAATCAAGCGCTCACCATCGCGGGCTCGCTCGTCGGTGCGTCGGGCCTCATTTTGACGAGCATCATGTGCCGAGCGATGAATCGCCCGCTGGCAAGCGTCTTGTTCGGTGCCGTCGGACGGATGCCTGCGTCACCACCGGATGCGGGGGAAGCCGTCGTACCGGCCAAGACGATCTCGCCCGACGAGGTCGCCATGCTCCTCGAGTCCGCGCGGCGGGTCGTGATCGTTCCGGGCTATGGAATGGCCGTCGCGCAGGCGCAACACGCCGTCGCGGAGCTATCGCGAGAGTTGGAGCGACGCGGGATTCGAGTCGCATACGCGATCCATCCGGTAGCGGGTCGCATGCCCGGACACATGAACGTCTTGCTCGCGGAAGCAGAGGTCTCATACGACGTGATGTTCGAGATCGACACGGTCAATCCGGAGATGGCCGACACCGATATCGCTCTCGTGATTGGAGCGAACGACGTCGTGAATCCTCTCGCCCGCACGGATCCGGAGTGCCCTATCTACGGCATGCCGATCGTCAACGTCGATCAGGCCCGCACCGCCATCGTAGCGAAACGCAGCTTGTCGCCCGGCTTCGCCGGTGTCGCCAATCCCCTCTTCAACGCTCCAAACACGGTCATGCTCTTCGGCGATGCCAAAGAATCGATGGTCGCCGTGGCAAAGGCTCTCGAGCAAGAGCATTGACCGGCGAACGTGGCACGAACCATGCATTTTGGATTGCGTAGAGAAGGAGGCAAATCCATGACGCTCTACAAGAACCTGCTCTGTCCCGTGGACTTTTCCGATCTCTCCCGTCACGCGCTCGCATGGGCACTCGAGTTCGGTGCCGCGGTCGGATGCGACGTTACGCCGTTCCACACCATCGACACGGCCTTGACGAATGTCGGGAATCTCGTCGCCGTGCCGAACGACGGCGCCGAGCGACAACGCACGGAGGCGAGCAAGCTGCTTCAGACCTGGGCGGTGGAGCTGAACGCGCCTGACACGCGAGTACTGGTCACTCAAGGCGTCCCATCGGATGCAATCGCTTCGGCAACGAAGGGAGACGACGTCGACTTGCTCGTAATGGGAACGCACGGCCTCTCCGGGATCCAAAAGCTCCTATTGGGCTCCGTGATGGAGAAAGTGCTACACCGCATCCACAAGCCTCTGCTCGCGATCCCTCCCAAAGCGATGGCCTTTTCGGTGCCCCGGACGATCCTCCTCGCCGTAGACCTCGATTCGGATACGAGCGCCGCCGCCCGTCATGGGATCTCGCTCGCCGAACATTTTGGCGCAAAGCTCGTCGTCGCTCACGCAATACCGGAGCCGTACTACGTGCTGAACGATCACTCGATTGAGAGACTCACAGCGGACCAGCTTCAATCGCTCGAGGCCGGCCTGACCTCAGAGCGGAGAAAGGAGCTCGAGGGTCTGGTCGCGTCCACATCCGCCGAAACCGACGTCGTGGTGCACATCGACTCGCCGTTTCAGACGCTACGAAGGGTCATGGAGGAACGAACGCCGGAGCTCGTCGTCATGGGAGCCGGCGGACATCGTGAGAGCGGGTGGGACTGGGTGGGCTCGACGTGCCACAAAATGGTCCGCGCCGCGTCGTATCCGGTTCTCATCGTGCGCTAGGCGCGAACGCCGTCTCTCGAATAGTAGGTCATCTCTTTCGTCTTGATCTCCCCGCTTTCGGCGTCGATGTACTGACACGAATCGATCGGCGGCGAGTAGAGATGAAGCGTGACCAGGGGTTGGTCGCTCGGATTGCCAACCGTGTGCCAGGCGAGCTCATCGTTGATGAACGAAACGTCTCCTCGCTTGGCGATGAGGCGCCGTCCAGGCGTCGTCTTGACCCGGTTCCCTGGCCCTCTATCGCATTGGTACCAAACCTCTTCACACACGCCTTCTATGACGCGAATGTAGCCATCCGACCCGCCGTGGTCATGGACCGGACTGACCTGTCCGGCAGACCAGCAAAGAGCCAGAAGCTCGAACTCGCCACAGCGCTCGATCAGGTTGCGCGTGTAGAAATTCGGCTCGAAGTTCCTATAGCGACTGACTGCATCAGAGGGAAACGTGATCCGAGTGAGCACTTCCTCGTACTGCGCACCACCCTTCGCTTCTCGGTGCAGGGCTTCGATCAAGGCGTCCATCGACGTGACTCTGTTCAAGGCGATTCTCCTCCCGAGCCTCTGTGGTGCAAGTTGGATGCCGCCCCGTAAGAGCTGTCTATCAGCGTATGTGAGCTCACCGGCGCGGGCCATATGACGATGCCAAGAGCATTTTGACGCTCCGGGGCCACGGAGAACGTACGGAAGAAAACCGCGGGGCTCGCTTTTCTGCCGGCACGGTTGTTGCTAGTTGAGTAAGGCAATGTTCGAAGCCGCTGAGTTGGGCCGAAAGGTCAGCAAGAAGACGTTCGCAAAAGAAGAGCCCAAGCTTCATACGGAGCTATTGCGGGTGCAAAGAGAGCTCGTGAAAGCGAGCGTTCCGGTCGTCATCGTCGTATCCGGCGTCGAGGGAGCGGGAAAAGGAGACGTCGTCAGTCTTCTCCATCGATGGCTCGATACGAGAGGGATTCAAACCCACGCTTTTTGGGAAGAGAGCGACGAGGAGTCCGAACGACCGAGGTTCTGGCGGTTCTGGCGGAGCCTCCCGCCTGCGGGGACTATCGCGATCATGTTCGGGTCGTGGTACACGAAGCCGGTCATCGACCGCGTCTTTGATCGGAAAAGCGAGACGGAGCTCGATCAGGAGCTCTCTCGTATCAGGAGCTTCGAGCGGCTCTTGACCGATGAGGGGGCGCTCATCATCAAGTTCTGGTTCCACCTTCCCAAAGATGTCCAGCGACAAAGGCTCGAATCGGACAAGAAGAAGGCCACCCGAGCGAAGCCGTCACCGCTGCTCAAGAAGTTCTCCAAGCGCTACGACCGCTTCGCGACGGTCTCGGAGCGAACCCTGAGACAGACCGATACCGGCCCGTGCCCGTGGCACATCATTGAGGCAACCGACGGCCGCTATCGCGACTTGAGCGTTGGACGGATTCTCCTCGACACGCTGTCGAGACGATTGAGCGCGCCGGTTTCGAGCACGGAGCCCAAGTCGGAAACGGCACCCGGTGCCACCGAAGACTCGGTTACCATCCTCGACCGCGTCGACCTGACGCAAACAGTGTCGGAGGCCGACTACGCTCGACGTTTGTCCCGACACCAGCGCGCCATAAGCGGGCTTAGCTGGAAGATGCACCAAAAGCGTCTCTTTACGGTGGCCGTTTTCGAAGGGTGGGATGCCGCCGGCAAGGGCGGTGTGATCCGTCGCGTGACGCGGGCGATCGACCCTAGGCTCTATCGCGTCATCTCCGTCGCCGCCCCGACCGACGAGGAGAAGGCGCAGCACTACCTGTGGCGCTTCTGGCGTCACCTTCCGAGAGCCGGCCACATGACACTTTACGACCGCTCGTGGTACGGCCGCGTCCTCGTCGAGCGCGTCGAGGGCTTCGCGACCGAGAGGGCGTGGCGGCGCTCCTATCGGGAGATCAATGACTTTGAAGAGCAGCTCGCTCGGCACGGCATCGTGCTGATGAAGTTCTGGATCCATATCAGTCCCGAGGAGCAGCTGAGACGATTCCGTGAACGAGAGAAAACGCCCTGGAAGCAGCACAAGATCACCGACGAAGACTGGCGCAACCGCGAGAAGTGGGACGCCTATGCCGGTGCCGTGAACGATATGATCGCCCATACGTCCACGGCGCATGCACGGTGGCAGATCGTGGCTGGGAACGACAAACGCGCCGCCCGCCTGCAGGTGCTGGAAACGTTCCGCCGTCGTTTGAGTAAAACGCTCGGCAGCTAGAACGCGTAGCCAACCGAGAGTGTGAAGATGTTGGAGCTGTAGTCGTCGAAATCGAAATCGATCTCGTCGTAGGAGTTTCGCCAATACATGAGTCGAAACACGTATCCGGCGGGCGACACGAGATCGGTAAACAAGCGAACCTGTCGGAAATCCTGCCCGAAGCTTCCTCGATTGTTGTAGACGCTCCAATCGACACCTGCGTGCACAGCCGCCGTGACGTCGTATGCGAGACCACCCGTGAACATGTCGACCTTGTAATCATAAAGTGACGCGTGCTCGAAGCTCTGCCCGCCGAGAAATCCGGGCGCGGTCCGGACCTCGTTGACGATGGCAGCGTCCCAGTCTTGGCGACTATAGCCTCCATAGGCAAGCGCCGGGCCGAGCTGGTAGCGCAAGTGCAACGTGTAGTTATGGGTCGAGAGAGCGTAGTCGGTGAGGTCGTTATCGAATCGTCGGGCTAGGATGCTTCCGTTCACCGATAGGCCCTCGACGGCGGCTGGGTGGTAACGCACCCGCAGCTTGAACCGGTCGAGCCTGGTCGGAGAGACTCGCGTGAAGGGGTTTTGATAGTCTCCGAGCTCGTACTCGGCGAGCACGTTCCAATCCCGGCTGGGCTTGACGACTCCGTTCAGAAAGAAGCTCGTGCGCTCGGTCGTCGGCTCCTCGTGATCGAGCGTGCGGACGTCACGATTCTCGAACCGCAGGCCCCCGGTAACTTGATAGCGCGTGTCCGGGAACATCCGTGCGCCGACCTCGAAGATGTTCGACCCAATATCCACGGCGGTCGTCACAGTGGGAGACACGCGGATCTCGCCATCCAGCAAGTCCTCGAGGGAAAGGTCGACACTGGCTTCCTGATCGTAGCGGTGGAATCGAGCGCCTCCGATGATCGCGACCGAACGACCGGCATCGTAGACGATGTCGATATCGGCCAACGTGGTCTGGCTATCGAGCGATCCTTGGCCGGTCAGGAGACGATCGAACTCGGATGCGTCGAAGCTGATACCGCGATCTTCTTCGGAGACGTCGAAACGGCCATCAAGGGTGTTGTAGATCAGGCCGACGTTGACGCTAAGCCGAGAGCTCGGTCGAACGTTCACCTTGAACGTGGTTTCCGGCATATCGAAATCGAGCGGCAGGAGCTGCTCAAAAAAGAAGAGGGTTGACGTGTCCTCCACGTTCTCGCCCGGGGAGGCGCCAGGCAAGAAGATCCGCCCATCGTTTCGATACTGCCGGTAGCCCTGGTCGAAGTAGATCGACACCCGCGAGAATACCGCCTGCACACCGACCGAGTAGTCGTTTTTGAGCTGCTTCAGCGGAGCGTCGAGCTCGAACTCGTCTCGCTCCACATCGAAGGTCGTCGTCGAGTCACGAAGACGCTCCTGGCGGTTGAACTTCACGAATACGTTTACATCCGAGGCTGCCTGGACATCGAAGTGGAACATGTCGTTGGTACGGTCGACGTCGAACGTATGGAAGTCGCCGCCGCTACTCGCTTCGAGACTCGCCTCGTCATGAGGCAAGATCGTATCGCGGTAGAAGTACTGACTCCGGTTGCGCCGGTAACGGAGGTTGTAGGCCCCGAACTTCTTGACCGTCACCCCAAACACTTCGTAGGGGTCGCCACCGATGCCGCTTCCGTAGACATTGACCGTGTCAAACGCATCTGAGTCGACCGACGTGATATCGAGGTTCAAGTTGAACAGCCGCGGCCCGCTCCGATAGTTCAAGTGCTCGAAATATTTATCCTCGTTGCCGGAAGCGTCGCGAAAGCGAACTCCCAAGTCGAAGCTACCGGTGACGTCGATGGACGAGTTCGTCGTGTCCTGGGCGAAACTCGCCGCCACGGACAAGACCATGAAGACTGGGAAGAGAAAAGTCCTCGTCATGATGGATTCCTATCGCAAGAAGTAAGGGTCGAGATTGGATCCATGAATGGTCGAGTGGCAGTTGGTACATACCGACGTGCTGTCGAATCGGGTGGGCGCCCCCGGAAAGCCCTTGTGAAATCCCGGCACGATGACATGGCACGAATAGCACTGGTCGGCCACCTGCTGGAACTGGAGCATGTGTCGGTTGGGCGAGCCGTGGGGGACGTGACAGGACGTGCACCCTTCGACGCGGCTCGAGAGATGCTCGTAGACGAACGGGCCTTGCTTATCGGTGTGGCAGTGTAAGCAAACCTCGTTCTGGAAGCCACCGAGGCGCATCCGCGCGCTCGGCGCGTGCTGGGTGTGGCAATCGCCACACGCGATCATGCCCTCTTGGATACGGTGCCGGGAGACGAGGTTCGTCGCCGCCCGCACCTCTTGGTGGCACTTCAGACACGCCTCGTGACTCGCAGCGGAGGTCAGCGTATCGTTGCGCGCCCGGCCGACGACCTCGAGAAGTCGATCGGTGGGACGCTCCCGATGGGCAGTATGGCATCCGGCACAGTCGACCGTGCCCTTGGGATGCTCCGCCGAGCGAAACTCGAAGTTCGGGCTGAGCGCCGCGTGGCACGCGAGGCATTGAGCGGTCTTCTGCTCCGACGTGAAGGCTCCGCTCGAGCCGAAGAGCAGCGGGACCTCGCCCCCGGAATCCGCATGCGCAGCGCCGGGACCATGACAGCTTTCACAAGCCCGGCCCTCCCAATCGGATGAGCTCTCCGTCTGAAAGTGGATCGTCGCACGGAGAGCCTCCCAATCGGCGTCGTGACACTCAGTGCACGTCTCGGTTCCCGCATACTCCTGGCCTTGAACCGTGCCCGCGGTGACCGCCGTCCCCCCAATCGCCAAAGAGACCATGAACAAGCTCGGCGCGAGCCCCGGCATGAGCAACAACCTCCTGACTTTGAACTAGCAATTTCCATTCCACAGCAAGCTGCCGCTAGTAGCGCCATGCTTCGGGACTGGATGTGGCAAATCCCACGATCGGTGGGCCACATGGAGCAAAACGCTCATTGACGAGCGTCCGGGTGCGGCTTATCATCGAGTCGTTGTGAGAACCGACGTCGCTCTCCTCGTCCTTGCGTTCGCGAGCGCCGGCTTGCCGCTATTCGCACAAGACGGACGCGAGGCTTTCGTCGACAATAGCTGCGACCGCTGCCACTCGATCGCGTCCGCCGACATCGAGGCGACCGTGAAGTCCGAGCGGATGCGAGGGCCGGATTTGAGCAACATCGGAAAGACGCGCGAGGCCGATTGGCTGGCCCGATATCTGGAGAAGGAAGCCGATATCGATGGCAAGCCGCACCGCAGCAGCTTCAAAGGCAGTGACGAAGAGCTTCAGGCCATCGCCGCTTGGCTTGCCGGCCTCGAGGACTCGAGCTAGACCGAGCTCTAACGAGAACCCGAAGCGCTCGTCTTGACGATAACGATCTGATAGTAATCGCTACCGGCGTAGCGGCCGTCATCGAGTCGGAGCCTTAATTGACCACCGTTGTCTGCGCTGGGCTGCTCGAGGAGTGAGACACTGCCCCGTCCAAGCACTTTGATGGCCTCGTAGACCTCTCCGGGGACGTAGTCGACGGGCTCGACGAATAGCGCGCGCGCACCCGTCACGGGTTGAAACTCGAGGTGGTGGAGCGAGGCGTGCGTCTGTTCGAATACGAGCTCATCCACCCCGTCGACGGCCTCCGCCTCCCACACGGCAACGGCGTTTGAGTATCGCGCGACGAGCGACGATAGGCTCTGAGGTCCCCACGTCGGATCCTCGCCGGCGAGCAGGCGTTGAAGGAGGTCCTTCTCGATCGCCTGCGCGTCAGTAAAGACATTCAACAGCTGGCTCCATTGCGCCGGGTCAGCGGCTGCCGATACGCGCGCGACTCGGGACTTTGCCTGGTCGAGATTCCCCGCCTTCAGATCGAGGATTGCCAACCACGCGCTGGCGCGGAGGTCCTCCGGGAAGTAGGCCAGGATCCGCTCGTAAAAAAACGCGCTCCGCTCGAGGAGTCCAATCTCGTAGAAGTATCCGGCGGTTTCCTCATAGGCGTGAGGATCGAAGCCAAGGCTTCGATGGACGTAATTCTCGAAAGTACCGACGTCCTCCATCGGGCCGAAATCTTCGGGCCCGAGCGACGGGATGAGACGGTTCTCGAAGACGATGCGGCTAAGCTCGACGCCTATCTGGAAGTGCGCCTCCGGCGTGGGGTGGCACGAGTCGAGCATGAAGTCGTTGCCGATAATTCCGTCCGGTGACAACGCCTCGAAGTGACGCTCCGCGTCGAACAAAGGGACATCGAGCGCCTCCGCCACCTCACGGGTCGTGTCGTTTATCGCTTCGGTCACCCGGTATGGAGCCGTGTCCCGATTACGCAAGTCTCGAAGGATCTCCTTTGCCGTTTCGACGTCGTCCTGCTCGAGAAGAATCTGCGCCACATGAAACAGGTACGGAAGATCATCATGGTGGTCGACTCTCGCCTGCCGCACGATCTGCATTCGTCGCGCCGGTTCGCTCGCGAGGGTGCGCACGCGAAGCTCCGCGAGGCGGCGCTTGGTGTCCTCCGTGGGTGGCAAGCTCGTCGCCGGTTGCCAGTCCCGATCATTCGCGATCACGGTCGAGAAGATGACGGGAATGTCGCGCGTGCGGCACATCTCAACGATGCGGCGCAAGTTTTCCCGGAAGCGCGGAAGGACGAGCTTCTTGTAGCGCTCCACATCCAAATCGAAGTCGACGTAGACCTCGGTCTCACGAATATGCTCTCGGTAGAACCCATCCGCGAGCCGAAATATTGAGCTGTGTTTCTCCGCCCATTGGCGTGCCTTCCATGCCAGTGGGTGCTCGGTCGCAACTTCGCGCGTCGTCGCATTGTGGAGCAGGTACTCGTTATGTCCGGAATAGATGATAACGAGGTCGGGGCCGTAGGCGAGAGAGTCCTCCAAGAGGTTGACGGCATCTTGAAGGGCATAGCCCGGTAGCCCCTGATTCACGACCTCGACGCGGCCGCTGCCGAACCGATCGTCGAGGATCTGCTTTATGGTCCCGGTGAACGAGCCGTGATGACCAAATGGCAAGCCCCATGTCGATGAACCGCCGAAGGCGAAGACCCGGATAGATTCTTCTGACGAGCGCTCCAACACATCGTGGCGGGAAAGGTCGGATCGGTCGAGATAGTAGGCGTTAGTGTCGTGGACGCTCCGCGTCAGCCTCTCCGGCCCGAGTGGGCGCGGATAGAGCAACGCCACGAAGGCGTCACACAGGATCATGAGAGCGAGAGCCGATACGACCGCAAGCGATCGAAACAAGAGCGTGCGTTCTCGACGCACCGAGACTCCTTCCGGCGCGTCCTTCACTCTCGGATCTCGCAGGCAACGACGCGGAAGCGATACGGCGCCGCGGCAGGCTCGTGATCTTCGAGCCTGACCCTTAGAAGATAGCCGTTACCCGCAGAGGGCTTTTCGAGCAGCAGCACACGCCCTCTCCCCTCGTCGACGTGGAGGTCGTATTGGAAGCTCCCGGATTCCGGGACCGACTTCGGGAGCGACCACTGAACATCCCGCGGGGGCTGAAACTCCACATGGTCCAGCGTGTAGCCCCCGTCCCGTACGTCTATCTGCTCGATCCCATCGACGGCCTCGGCGCGCCAATCGAGAACGGTGCGACAGTGGCCGGGAAGCGGCACCTCCCGCGGAAAGGTGACGGCGCCCGTCGCGACTCGGAACACGCGAAGCCAGGTCTCCGGGAGCATGGCCGCCGAGAGGAGAGCGGAGTCGCCATAGGGCCTCCAGTAGGCGGGAGGAGCGTTCGCATCCACACCCGCGGGGGTCAGAGCGGGGTAGCCGATATCCGAACGAAGGAAGATGAGCGCGTTGCGCTCGCCCTCCGCGGAAACGTGCGTGAAATCGTAGTAACGCCACGGCCGACTCTCGTAGCGGTTCAAGAAGAGCTGAAAGTTGATGGTCATGCCATCCACGAAAACAGAGTTCGGTCGTTCTCGCTCGACCAGTCGGTGGATGACCTGCATCGGAAACGCGATGCGTCGGTTGAGGTCGTGCCGTGCTTGCATCACTTGAATCGACGCTGGCACGAGGAGCAAAACGACCGCGGCGGCCGCTGCACGTCCCCACCTGCCCGGAAGCTTGGTCAACGCCGCCGCCAAGACGACCACCATCGCGGGAGTCGCCATCTCGAGGTGGCGCGGGAGACGGTGCAGGAACTCCCACTTCGTAAGACCCATCGTTCCCCACTGCAGGTAGAGCACGACAGAGAGCAGCCAGAGGAGACACATGTGAAAAGTGCGTCCCATGCGAAAGATGACGAAGGGCAGGAGACCGATGAGCACGAGGTAGTGGTAGCCGTAGAAGCGGCCGTCCATCGGTGGGACCTGCACGCGCCACTGATCGATGAAGAACATGAGCCGCGGATAGTGCCAGAGCTCGGTTTGGAATTGCAGGCCCTCCGCTCCGTAGTGGTAGAGCGTCGTCCGGTACTTGGCCACGAGGTCGCCAAACTGAACGAGGTAGAGAAGCCCTTCGCTGAGCGCGACCGCGAGATATCCGACCCCCACCCAGAGATAGCGTCGGACCGCCACCGAGAGAGCCATCGCGCTTGCCGAAGGCTGTTTCATCCAGGTGAAGCTTACGAGTGAATAGACGAAGTAAATTCCAAAGAAGATCACCAAGACGACGGCCGACATGTTCACGACCGTGCAGGCAGCGAGGAGCGCGCCGGATGCGAGATAAGACCCGCGACGCACGAGCGCGGGCTGGCCATGGAGATTGTCTCGGTCGGCGGTAAACAGCAACGACACGGCGATGAGCGAGAAAGCACTCAGAAGGACGTCGGGCAGGAGGCGGCTGGCGAGCTCGACATCGAGAGGAAATACCGCGAGCAGCAGAGCCGCCAGAAGTCCCGTCGCTTCGTCAAAGAGTCTCCGCGCACACAGGTACACGACCCACACGGAGGCAAGCGACGCCGCAAGCGGGTAAGCGACGAGTCCAAAGTCGTTGACTCCGAACAACCAATATCCCAGAGCGGCTGGAGCCCACGTACCGAGACGTAGGCCGTTGTTGTCGACGTAGAGACTGAAGTCTCCCGAGAAGAGGTCGAACGCGCGCTTCGAGTAGTCGAGATCGTCGGAGAAGTGCAGCCCGTTGAAATAGAGCAGGCGCAGGCCGACCGCGATGAAAGCGACGCCGAACAGAAGGACCGTGCGAAGCCCCACCTGTACTTCCGCGTGAGCGAGGTCGGGAGGGTCCGAACGGGAGAGACGTATCGGCAACTTCATCGCGCGCGCCAAATCCGCAAATCCCAACAACGAAATCACATCACAACCGTCTCCGGCGCACAAGCCGCGCCGTCAAGAGATGGGCACTTCGAAGCGGTTCGGACCGGCGGACACTCTCGCGCCTCGTCAACCCGCTTTCTTGTTTCTTTCCTCTTGATACAAGCGAAGCGCGAACTCTCCGGCGGGATGCCCACGCATCTCCGTAATCACGGATTTCATGGCCTCCGGCAAATCGTCGAAAGGTGGGAACGTCCCCCCATAGTTCGCCGGCGCGAGCATTGGCGAGGCCTGGACGGCAAAAATGATGTCGACGAGCGTGAAAGCGTCGCCCATGAGATAGCGACGGCCATCCGAGATTTGCTTGCCACAGATATCGAATATCTCGCGTGAGCGCGCGAGCGAAGCCTCGGCCTTGTCGGCCGTTAGCTCTAGACCCTTTCGCATATAGCCGGTGATGAAACCATAGCCGACGTAGACGATGAGTTTCTCCCACCCGGGAATGCCACGCGTGAAGACGGGTAGCATGATCGACCGGTTCGGCAGGAGGTGATGATAGGCCCAAGACCGGGTAGCGGGCCCGAACTCCCCGGCGAGCGCGAGTGTAAAACCGTCTTCCGGATTTTTTTCCGGGAGGATCTTCGGCTTGTCCGGAAACGTTTTCTGCGCGTAGCCCGCAATCTCCCCGGCGCCATTGCACGCACCTGCACCGTCTTCGGGCGACACCAGAGCCGGAAGTGTCGCCGCACCCGCCCGTTTGAGCGCAAACGGCAAAATCGGAACCGAATGCGGCTCTTCGCGAAACGGCGCGTCGTAGCGGTCCAGTGCCCACCGCGCGACCTCGGCTTCGAGGCTGGGCGGTATCGTGATCAAACGTCCGCTAGCCGGTGCATCCGCCATAAGACCTCCGCTCCGCTAGGGAGCATCGAAGTGAAGCGTGAGTGAATCGGGAAACGGTCCATCGTAGCGAATCTGACCGCCCTCCCCGTCCGCGCGGCGCAAGCCCGGCAGCGCCAGAAGCGGCTTCGCGACGGATGGGATCTGGATCTGGTTGATGTGCTGCCCAAAGCAGGTGTGGAGCGCATGGCCATTGAACATGTAGGTCTCAGGCGGACGGTCGACGCGAAAAGACTTCGGATCGTCCACGACAGCGGAGTCGAACATCGCGGAAAGCGTCGCCGCGATGACGAAACTCCCGGCGGGAATCTCCGTCGCGCGCGGGGTGCCTTTCGCGAGCACGTACGGACGCTCGCAAACGCGATACAGAAAATCGTTCTGCGGATCGAAGCGGAGCGCTTCGAAAACATACCGAGACACGGCCCCATCGTCGTCGCGACTCGCGGCGTCTCGCGCTGCGGCGAGCTCTTTCGGGCGCTCGAGAAGCTGGTTCACAGCTTGGGTGACCGACTTCGAAGTCGTATCGACGGCGCCGATAATGATCCCCGTGATGCAACGCCGTATGCCGAGGTCATCGAGATGCGTCGAGGGGTCCGCCTGCAGGCGGATCATTCGGGTCAGCACGTCATCGCCGACCTCTTTGCCGGCTTCGATCTCACTGCGCCGAGTCGTTATGAGCTCGTCGAGATAGGGGTTGAGCTCCGCGGCGACCGACTCTGCGTTCGTACGGACCTTCTCGTCATTCGACAGGTTGATGAAGATTTCCCAAAAGAGCGCGCGCATCCAGCGCATCAGCGTCGGCTCGTCGGGTCCCGCAACGCCGAAATAGTCCGCGACCAGCCTCGCCGCAACGACACGCGTCAAGTCCGCGACGACGTCGATCTTGCCTCCGGGTTTCGCGGTTTCAACGATACCGTTCGCAGCATCCGTGACGAAACCACGGATCCGCGCGATGTCGTCGCGGGACGCCGCGAGGCGCATGATGGAGAGCTCCCTTTCGTACTGCGGCGTGTTCGCCATTCCGAGCACGAACGGACCGCCGAGTAGATTCTGTACTTTCGGTGCGTAGGTCTTGACCGAGAACACCGCATCTTGCTCGAGCACTTCTCGTACGTCGCGGTACTGGGTCACGATGGTGGCCGCCGGAGAAGCGAAGACGGGGCGCGTTTCACGCAGCTCTTCGAACAGCTCGAACGCTTGACCAAAAAGCCACTTCTGCACGAGCCCCGCCTGAGCCATCCCGACTTTCTTGGGATCGTCCGAGGCCTTCGCTAGGCCGTCATATTCAGAGAGAAATGACATGAGGCTCCCCTTTGTATCAGGAATCCGTGGACCAGGTTCCCTGGGCAAGTCCATGCAAGGCTTCGATGCCAGGCATGAAGAAGTACTCGCCCCCGCGCACGGTGACGAATCGTTGAAGGTTGAACACGAACGGAACGGGGGGGCCCGGAAGTGTCATCGTCCCGCTCCCATCATTCGCGCCTATCAGTGGATCTTTCTCATCATCCAAGAAGAACGTGTCGCCTTTGTTGATCCACTCTTCCTGAATGAACTCGAATTGACGCTCGATGCTGCTGTTGAGAGCGATGAAGACGAGCCCGCGATCGACGCCGTCATCCGTGTCGCCCTCGAGCCAGTCGCCGTAGGGCAGCCCGCGGCGCATGATGCGGTGCCGCTTGACCAGAGTGTCCGTCTCATCCAAGGCACCCCGTGGGTTCGCGCGCCTGATGTGCGCGCCCACCGGACATCGTTCACCGTTCGCGTCTCGTGCGTAGCGAAAATTGTTGTTGATTTGCGGGTTGCTCGCGATGTCCGCGTCGTCTTTGTCCGGCGAGAGCTCGAGCGGGCAACCGGAGCGCCACCGCCCGACGAGCTTCGCCGCCAATAGCTCCACCTTCTCCGGATCGTCCGTATCCCAGAGTCGCGCAGCGGTGGTACGAAGAAAGTCCCGAAACGATGCGACCCGCTGGTGCAACTTGCGAAAAACGAGATAGGTCCCGTTCACCCCGAGCGCGCTCGGCCGCGGCCCGGGCGCTTCTAGGCCGTCTTCGCCCTCATATCCGACGACGAACTCTCCGGGCTTCAACGCCCGCCACTTCCCGCCTTCGCTCGGGGTGCCTTGGCCGGGGAATTCCGGCATGCCGCATCCCTCGACGGACGGCTGGGCGATCCCGTCCTTGAAGCCGAAATGCTCGGTACCGGTGGCCGGCATCGAGGCCTCCTGAACGTAGCGCTTCGACACGCCCTCGAATGGCTCGGCGATGGCTTCCAAGCTCGCCAGTTCCGATTCGAGCGCCGAGGATGTTTGCGCGTTTATGGCGACGAGCGCATGCAAACCGCCGCTCTGAAACGCATCCTCCCATTGCTCGGGACCGCTCTCGCCATCATCGCCAAGCACCTCGGATCTAGCCGCCATCCCAGCTCGAAACTCTTCGGGGAAGCTCGCAAGCGTATCTGCGGACACGCGAAGCGCCTCTAGGCCCGCATAGCTGAGGGAGAGGTTCAACGTCGCCTCCGGCTTGTCGGCCGCCGCCCACACGGTCGCGGGGGTCACACGTTTTCGCAACTTCCCTAACCATTCCCTCCCGGCCGGCGGGTCGTCGAACGTGTAGAAGAGATAGCGAGCGAACGGCATGTTGTACGCACGGAGAATACTGCCTTGAATGTCGCCGAGATTGTCTCGAAGGTTACGCAAAGGGCTGGTCTCGCGAACTACGACTGCGGAGGTTTGGCCAACGCGGCAAGAAACCGCTCCGCCTTTTGCTTCCAGTCCAGAGCGCGGAGCACTTCTTTAACCGTGCTCTCCGGATAGGCTGCGTAGAACAGATCCGCTTTGATCTCGTGCTCGCGCACCCAGTCTCTAAAAGGCTCGAACGGTTGGGCGCCCGGCCAGCCTTCGCAATGTCCCCAGATAGCGTCGAGCCCCTCGGGGATTTTTTCCGAGAAATCACGAAGGTAGCGCTCCCAGGTCCCATCGAAGTTGCTCGTGAACAGCAGCCGCGCACCGTCGTCGATGACGACCCAGCGCGCGTAGTGGATCGATGAGATTTTCTTGATCGGACTGTCGTGCGAGATCTGAACACCGGCGAGCACCTGCCGAAGCTCTCCCGCGTGCCCGGCGAGAATCGGGGTGATGAGCGTCAGCTCCGTGATGTTGTCGTAGCCGGCACGGCTCGCAGCATCTCCATCCATCAAGGCTCCTCGGCGACGGGTCTAAGTCGGGTCGACGATAGCGTCGCTGATCATTCGCAATGCAGTCATGCTTGGAATGAAGAAGTAGCCCCCGCCACGGGTCTCGACGAAACGCGGGATGCCTGAGCAAAGAAACGGCGCCTTGTGGGAGCCGGGCTCGGACTCGATGGTCATGCGGCCGTCGATGCTGTCAGGGCCGTCACTGTGGTTTCCGAGGAGCGGGTCTTTGTCGTTTCCCAGCTTGAAGTCGTTTCCGTAATTAATCCATTGCTGCTGGACGAACTCGAACTGACGACGGATGCTCGCGCCCATCATCATCACGATGTTGCCGTGCTCCCCACCATCGCTCTTCGGCTCGGGAGTAGCACCATAGGGCAAGCCGCGGCGAAGAATGCGGCGACGGTTCGTCAAGGCTCCTCGAGTCGCGAAGGCACCGGTACGGCCGAACTCGAGGCTGCCTCTCGGGTTGACGCGTCGTACGTGCGCGCCGACCGGGCAGCGGCCGCCCGCCAGGTCTTTGTCGTAGTCGAATGCGACTAGCTCGCGACGCACGGCCGCGTATTGCTCGGACGCGGCGCGAAGCTCCGCCTCGTCGCTACCGGCCTTCGCCTTCTCCAAGCGAATGTAAGCGTCGTTCCACCGCTTCGCGACACCGTCCGCCGCTTCCGCCGTCGGAAACGTCGCGAGTGGCGCACCGTTCCGCCAACGGCCCACGAACTTGGCGGCGAGCGCTTCTTTGCCGCCGTCGAACTCGCGTCCGGCTTCCTCGAGATAGTCCTCGAACGAGCCAACATTCTCGTGCAGCTTGCGGAAGACCATATAGGTCCCGTTGCGCCCCAACAGCGGCGGCTTGGGCGCTTCCGGATACTCGTAGGCTTCGTCTTTATATCCGAGCAGAAACTCGCCCGTTTCGAGTGGCTCCCAACCCTCGACGGTGTCGGAGCTCTCGCGGGTGACTTTTCCGCCACCGACGACGTTGTTGGGGTTCGCGCCCGTGCCCTTGAAGAACGGGTTGCTGATGCCGTCGCTATATCCGAAATGTTCTTTGGAAGTGATTCCACCGTTCTTGTCGTAGAGCGCCGATGCCCCTTGATAAGCCAAGGAGGTTCCGTCCGCTCCGCGGTGTCCGTCGAGGCAGACCACACTCGGCTCGAACTCCGCCGCGAGAGCGGCCAACTTGTCGTAGTGCTCCGCGAGGACGGCCTCATGCGGACGCCCAGGGCCGTTGAGGAAGACGAGCATGTGGATCGCTTTCCGCCACACCGGATCCCAGTGTTCCGGGGCGCTCTTGCCGTCATCTCCTAAGATCTCGCGGCGCGCGAGCATGCCCGACACGAATTCTTCCGGGAACGTGAGCAGCGATGCCGACGGAAGCTCCATCGCTTCGAGCCCTTCGAACGTAAAGCCGATATTCAGCGTCACGTCCGGCTTGGGATTCGCGTCGCGCGTTTCGCTCTCTCGCGACCACGGCGCGGCCGTCGTCACGTAAGGGAGGAGCTTTCCGAGAAAAGCCCGGCCCGCCGCGCCATCCTTCACTTCATAGAGCACGTAGCGAGCGGTGACATATTCTTCTCGGTTATATGCCTTGATGATATTTCCTTGGATATCGTGAAGGTCTAGAGCTACGTCGGGGTCTGGGCGCATCATCGTTTCTCGTTGCCGTCGTCGACGACGACATTTGCGAGGGTCGCTGCCCCCGGACGCCACGTCGGCCCGGTCAGGTCGGACGGACGTGTTCTCTCTACGAATTCCTTGAAGTCTCGTTGAAGCTCATGAGGGCTCTTCCCGCTGGAGGCGAACGCGAACTTCGAGAACTCCTGCTTCATGTACAACGCCTTGAGCTGCTCCGCGAGCGGATCGTCCGTAGAGCCATTGAAATAGAGGGTCGTCTCGACCTGGCATCGTTCGATGTAGCTCGCGAAATAGTCTCGAGAATCAACGCCGTCGAACCCGACACAGTGTTGCCACGCCTGCCGGATGAAGGCCTCGGCGTGATCCCACATTCCTCGAAGGTAGGTGTCACGATCACCGAAGAGCTCACCGATGAAGACGAGGTAGGGCGATTTCAAACTATCGAGAACGGCGGGTTTTCCTTGATAGTTGACGTTGTTGAGCACGAAGAAGCGGCACAAATAGGTATTAGGCACTCGAGCCATCGGGCTCTTGTCGTCCGAGCTGCTTTCCTGGAGCTGCTGCAGGTAGGCCCTCGTGAGGGACGCGTAGGAATGCTTCGCGTCGCTTAGCTTGATCGGGCACAGCGCGGTGAGACCGTAGGCACGTCCCGATTCATTCGGCATCGAGGTCCTCGCTTTGTGTCTTCGCCCGCTTGACCGCGACGGAGGCAAGACTGACGATGGGGGTCGGCGCCATCTGGCCCAAACAGGCGAACGTCTCGGGCTTGGTCGAATCGGGGTCGGGATCGCCTTGAAGCGACATCAACAGCTTGTTGTATTCGCGCTCGAACGCGACCGCGCTTACGCCCTCGGTCGTGTCGATGAACGTCAAGAGTTCGCTATGAACACGCTGGGCAGACTTGACGTCGTTCGAGGCGGCCATCGGATAGGCGCTGTAGTAGTAATTCGTCCAGACTTCGTTACTCCGGACGTAGTCGTGGAACGGCCCCTGAGGGACCGATTTCGGCCAACCGACGTTCTTGTACCAAAGTCCGTCGAGACCATCCGGGATCGCAGCCGAGAACGAGTCGACATATTGCGCCCAGCTTCCGTTGAAGTTGCTGAAGAAGAGCTGATAGGCGTATTCCAGATCCTCTTTCGGTTGCCCCTTGCCTAGATGGGGCCATTCGTCCGGCTTCACGATGACCCAGCGCGCATAGTGGATCATCGACAAAGTGATGAGCCCATCGAGCTTCGTCGCGAAATCGTAGTTCGACGAGATACGACTGGTGAAGAAGTTCAGAAAATTCCGGAGCTTGGACGGCAAAAGCACCCAGAATGCCAACTTGTTCCACTTCACCTGTTTCCGCTCAATCGGAGTGATGAGGTTCATGGCGAAGGCTTTTCCGGCAATATTCGACATCGCGCTCGATCCTGTTAAGACGCCCCTTGTTTATTCGTCTAACGACTAATTGCGCCGGCGCTCTCCCCGAGCGGCGGACGCGGCGGAGTTTTCTATCGGGGAGAACGATATACCGCATCGAAAAACATTGCGACGCAAAAACACGAAAACGGTCGCAACTTCGTTGGGTCGGCTCGGATTCCACCAGACGTCGAAAGCATCCGGCCCCCGAGTCCACTGATCGTTCACAAACCACTTTAGCCCCTGTAGGCAAAGCATGTGTACAATAGGGCTATGTTGGCCCTTTGTCTGGCCGTGCTGTCTCTGCCTACGGCGCAGGACCCGTCGGTAGAGACACTCGTCCAGCGGGTACAGGCCTATTACGACCAAATGGGGGGCTTCGAAGCGGACTTCACCCAGCGCTACGAACGGCGCCTGCTCCGGCGAGTCGTCGAGGAGAGTGGCCGCGTGGTCGTCAAGAAGCCGGGACGCATGCGGTGGGAATACGAAACTCCCGAAGAAAAGCTGTTCGTCACCGACGGGACCCGCAGCTACTTCTATTTACCTCTCGAGCGCCAGGTGATGGTCAGCCATCAACCGGAAGGAGCGATGGGGCTCGACGAGGGGTCACCGTTCGAGCTTCTCGCCGGGCGGGCCCGGATGACGGATAGCTTCGCCTTCTTCGAGTCCGAAGAGGAGCCGACACATGGCGGCGTGATGCTGCATCTCATCCCGACGGAACATCATGACGAGTTCGAGACCGTCGAGCTCGAAGTCGACCCCGATAGCGGCACGATGCATCGGGTGGTCCTCATCGACTCCGGCCGAAACCGTACCGAGTTCATTTTCGAGAACCTCCACCGAAACGAAGAGCTTCCCGAGTCGTTGTTTCGTTTCACCGTTCCATCGGGTGTCGAGGTCGTGTTGCATGCGGACACGCCTCCCGACCCTCGTTAGAATCGCTACCACCTGAGGAAAAAGCTATGCACACGCGACGCCGATGGCTCTTCTTAGCGCTGCCTCTCGCCTTTATCGCTGGCTGCGCAGGCTCGGACTTCACCAAGAAGGCGAAAGTCGCGGAGAAGGCCGGCCGCTACGACCAGGCCGTCGCGCTTTACACGCAGGCGGTCACGGAGAACCCGGACGATCGGCACCTCGCGCAAGATCTCGAAAAGGCCAAGCTGCGGGCTTCAGAGGCACACGCCCTCGAAGCGGTCCGGCGGTGGCAGCTCGCCGACCTCGTCGGCGCAAGAGAGGAATACCAGATCGCGCTGACGCTCAACCCGACCAACGCACAGCTCGGCCGCGAAATCCGGCAGCTCGACGAAACCATCGCCGAGCGCGGTGCCGAGGCCGAGCGACACTCGCTATCGGCACTCAAGCGCCAGCTCCGGGACGCGCCTTTCGGCAACCTCGAAGTGTCGCCGGG
>Ga0315338_1001044_pt1 | contig 41591 bp, 30 predicted proteins | sample ASW8metaG_FD_204518 | JGI IMG/M metagenome (GOLD analysis project Ga0315338, IMG submission 204518) | Ammonia-oxidizing marine archaeal communities from Monterey Bay, California, United States - ASW #8 | ecosystem: Environmental > Aquatic > Marine > Coastal | place: USA: California | collected... | reverse complement strand
AGATTACTGGCTGAGGAGCCTATTGAACCCGAACTGGAAGCACTCAAGCTCGAATTTTGGCTTACCAAATTACGCGAATATCTTGCCGCCGACGCGCCTGAGACCGCGATTTTTATTGGACGTGAGTCTCCCAAAAGTCTGGCGCAATCACTTTCGCAATCGCGTCTTGTTGACCCATCCTATCGCCGGATGTTGTGGGAGGGCAGTGCAGTGGAAATCGAAGCATCCAACGACCCCATGATCATCTATGTTCGCGAGCGTGACGCTGCTGCACGCACCATCCGGGAGCAATATGAAAAGCACGTTGAGGGGCCAACCGATCGTGCTATGGAGCGCATTGCCGAAGCGCGTTTTGCGATTTACGGGACCGATGTATACCCCGATGCAACCTTCACCCTTCGACTTTCATATGGGGTAATCGACGGTTGGAGTGTGAACAAGCAGAGCGTTCTGCCCTTCACCTATTTTGAAGGTCTTTATAACCGCGCAACTGATTACCCACCGTTCAATCTTGTACCGAGTTGGGCGGAGGCGCAAACAGCACTGAATCTCGACACCATCTACAATATTTCTTCGACCAATGACATTGTCGGCGGCAATTCTGGTTCGCCTTTACTAAATGCTGATGGCGCAGTTATCGGTGCTGTATTCGACGGGAATATACTCTCATTGGGAGGAACCTTTTCTTTTGATCCGGAGGTCAATCGCGCAGTGACGGTCTCGACCATGGCGATTACAGAAGGGTTGGAGAAGGTTTATCGGCTGGAAGGTTTGGTTACCGAATTGATGGCGCCTTAGTGAGTTAGCTAATTGACTTGACCTACCCCAACGTAGGGAGGTTGGAGCACGTTACGTTCCAGTTGGGCGCACGCGAATACCCCCTCCACCTTATCTTGCCCGTGGCACTCTCAATATCGACTTATCCCGCGAGGGGGAGGTTAATTACAGTACAATCGTAGAATTAGCGCGCCGCGCCGGTAATGTGGAAAATCATTCCTGCCTTATATTCTTCGCAAAATCGTAATCACGCCTGTTTTCACCCTCGAACTGCCAGACAATTCGATCTTTAGGCCAAGATTCTGAGAAAATTTTTCTTACAAATTCTTGTTGTGCCATCCAAGCCGCATGGGCTTGGGCCGCACGGTAACGCCCTGGCATGGTGTCGTTCATCCAGCCATGCGGCGCTCCCTCATAAAGATGTATTTCATAGCTCTTTCCAGACTCTTCGAGCGCGCCGCGAAAACGGCGCACATCGTTGATGGAAATAATGTGGTCGTCCGTGCCAAAGGCACCAAAAACGGGGCAGGGCAAGTGCGCCAATATGTCCTCAAGCGCTTTGGGCTGGCGCTTGGTGACCTCCCATTCGCGCTTTGCCGCGGCGCCATACCAAACAATCGCTGCATCTATGCCGACTTCCGCTGCAAAAACAAGAGGATGGCGGCCTGTTTGGCAATAGCCCGCAACAACGACCCGGTCCGCTTCGGCGCCAGCGAGAGTTTTGAGCGTATTCTTAGCTGACCCAATAAGTTCGACCGCTTCGGGGTCTGAAATCGGATAGCGGGACTGTCCAGCATTCAAGGTAGCTTGGTCAGGATGCCGAAAGAAGAAATTTGGTGCCAGCACTAGTAAGCCGTCCTTCGCGCAGCGTCTGGCAAGATCACGTGTATGGTCCACCAGTCCGTAACGCTCATGCATCAAAATCACGCAGGGATATTTTCCGCCATCATTGGGCTGGGCAAAGAAGGCCGGCATGCCATCCGAACAAATGATTTCGCCAGTTTCGACTCTGGTGGTGTCAGGTTGGGACATTGTTAAGTTACTCTCTCATTAGAGCGACGGCTTCATCAACGCTCATCACGCGCGCCATGCGTGGAAACACCCGGTCCATGAAAAAGTCATTATTAGGTCCGCGTGCCGAGTAACATCCATCACGAATCACAACGATCCCGTAATCCATGTCGCGCGCGGCGAAAACAGTACTGGCAATACCCACATCCGTCGAGCCGCCGGCAATGACAATTGTATCAATGCCGCGACATCGAAACTGAAGATCAAGATCGGTCTGATGAAAGGAGTTCCAGCGGTGCTTTCGAACTACAATGTCGCTCTCAAGCGGTTTAAGTTCCTCGGCAATTTCGGATTCTTCCGAGCCCTTGTGAAAACGCGGCTTAATTGGTTTGCCAGCACTTCCGCTAGGCTGGAGATCCATATCCGTATCGCTTAGCCGCTCAACCGAGTCAGAACCATCTGCTGCATGCGCACCCGCAGGATAAAAACTGGTCATACCCACCCTGCGCGCACCGGCCTGAAGGCGCATTAAATTTTCTAGAACATTGCGCTCTGCAAGGAACGCTATTTTTTTTGGATCGCTGGGATGGAGATACCCATGCAAGGTGTCAAACAAAATCAACCCGGTGTTTTGGGCACTCAATTCTTTTTTTAGGCGTGATACTCTCGCCATGTTCCCCCCTATTTTTTTATCCAGTGTTGATGTGGTTGGGGAATAGCAAGCTTAGGAAGATGGAAGAATTGCAACAATTTCGGTGGTTTTCCGCACTGCGTCGTCTACGGCCTATTTGGCTATGTGCTCCTCAACCATTTCACACAAATCCCCAAAAGTAGCAGTGCCAGTCTCTTCGTCATTCTGAGGCAATTGAATCCTAAACTTATCTTCGATTTCGAAGACGATCTCGATGACATCAAGGCTATCCAATCCAATGTCGACCAATTTTGATTCGAGCCCAAACTCCGTGTCTTCAGGAGTTTTTTTTTGAATAATACTGCGCAAATCGTCTTCAACACTCATTCTATTATCTTTCCCTGAGGCCTATCTTTCCGGTGGGTGCTGTGAATTTTTATAAGACCCCGCGCTAATGTCTAGTATTTTGCCTTAAATCAAGTCCACCATCCGGCTTTAACAATTCAGTTAATATTCCCGCGCAATCAATACCGAGTTTAAGCCACCAAAAGCGAAGGACGCAGAAACTGCGATTTCACTTGAAATTTTTTCGGGTTCAAGAACAAGCGGCAAATCGCAATCCGGGTCTGGGCCTACATAATTCAATATCGGCGGCGCAGTTTTCGCTCTCAAGGCGAGAATGGCAATCAAAAACTCCATAGCACCGGTCGCGCCCAACATATGGCCGTGCGCAGATTTAGTTGCGATCACGCGGTGATTGGCAATGTTGTTGGGGTATGCGAGGCGTAATGCAATCGATTCTGAGTTGTCATTAAGCTTAGTGCCGGTGCCATGCGCACTATATAGGATCGGGCCGTCATCGGATAAGCCTGCATCTTCATGCGCTGCACGAATGGCTGCTGCGGCATTAGCTGGGTTGGGTTTGGTAATGTGGGCGGCATCCGCGGTCGAGCCCGAACCTGCTACTTCCGCATATATTTTTGCACCACGCTTTCGTGCATGCTCCTCTTCTTCAAGAATAAGCGTTGCCCCACCCTCGCCGATAACCATTCCTTTTCGATCAATAGAAAATGGTCGGCAGGTATCCGAAGACATGGCTTGCAAAGCAGCCCACGCACGAAGCGAACCATAAGTGAGGCTGGCATCGCTCCCTCCGGTGATCACAACCGAAGCACGACCAGAACGGATGAGGTGCATGGCTTCACTAATTGCATGTGTAGACGATGCGCATGCGCTTGAAACCGCAACACAATGCCCGCGAACACCATATATCATCGAGAGGTAAGAAACATTCGCGCTACTCATGTAACGTGGGATAGTCATCGGGTGAACATTTGGGAGCCGGTTGAGAAACACGCGCTCATAGGCAGCTTCAATCGCCGCGTTACCTCCGCTCGCACTTCCATAAATGATTGCAGCTTTTTCTAGTCGCTCATTGTCGTCAATAAGTCCTGCATCGGTTAACGCTTCAAGCGTCGAAGCGGCTCCCAAATTTGCGAACAGATCCACGCTGTTAATTTGCTTCGTGGAAAACTTCTTGCCGAGATTTGTCAGCGCATTAGGAACGCTGGGTGCAATTGGACCATCAAAGCGGTATTCGTCGAGACCTCTAACCTTGATCGTCTTCGGAGTGATTGCGCTTTTTCCGCTTAGAAGGCTCTGCCAGGTCGAGGCAACATCCTCACCAAGCCCCGATACGCATCCCATGCCGGTTACAACCGCTTTTTTCACTCTTGCAAATCCTCGAACAGAAGGCGGCCATTGGGCAGGGTAAACACGGCGTTAGACCGCAGATGCAGCATATCCTTGCGCTGCATTCCGCTGATCACCTGAACAAATAGGCATTCCAGCTATGGCGGGCAACCGAGTGTAGGTGTTGATTTGCGCCTTGGCAGCTGTCCGGGCTTTAATAAATTTTTGCCTACAAAGCCCCGAAAGGCAGCTTAGTGCCTATAAGGGCTTTACTATGACGCGCGCGGCACCGTAACCAAAGGGTGGTGTGTTTTTAGGTTTTGAGCCAAAAACCTATGAAAATATTGATAAAATGCATAGACTAGCAGCCAGATTCGCCAGCCCTGGTCTTATGCTCACTACCGAATTTATGGCTAACCCATCAAAGAAACGGGCAAAGATGAAATTCTTCTTGGGTCATCCGGGCCGAACAATCGCAGGAATAATTGCAATTGTTGCCGTTTTGGCATTTTTGCGTACTCCGCTTCATGCAGCGGAAAACTCTGGCGCGGTCGGGCAGATAGTTCCCGCTGGAGGGGTTATCTTTCTAACGGGAACGCCTGGTGCGTATGTTGACGAGGTCCGCGTTGCGCCGGGAGATAATGTTCAGGTTGGAGCCGTTTTGATGACTTTGCAAGGTGAGGCTTTAAACGCAGAGCATGATCTTGCCATGGCAGAACTTGAGGGCGCGAGAGTGCTTGCGGGCGCACAGATTGCTGCTCAGAATTACGCAGTAGAGATTGCACGTCAGAATCTGCAGGATGCTTCGCGGCAAGTCACGAGCTATCGCGCCGTCGGCGCACAATCGACCTCCGCAAATGAGCGTGCGCGCCTAGAGAGCGCTGAAGCCCAGGCACGTCTTGCCTTACAGATTGAGCAGGCAAAAGCACGGAGCGCGAGCGTGGAGGGAAGCAGGATTATTGGCGCGGCTGAAAAGCGTTTGACTATTGCGCAAGCAGCGACGGAAATTCGCGCGCCCCACGATGGAACTATCATTCAAGTGGCCCGGCGTGCTGGCCAACTTCTTAGCGGAGACCCGGCAATTCACATGGGGGATCTCTCGACAATGTATGTCGTGAGCCAAGTCTATGAAGGTGATTTGTTGGGATTGCAGCCCGGCATGAGAGCCACAATTGAAAATGCGACTCTCGGTGAACCACTGCGCGGTACGGTTGAAGAGGTTAGCCGTCTCATCGATACACGTGCGCGCCTTGGAGAGGTAAGGATCAGGCTGGAAAACCCGGTGCCGGCAAACAGGCTCGTTGGCATGGAAGTCGAAGTCGTCATCGCTCGCTAGGAATTCCGCGTTGATATCACAATTGAAGGAAGTCTTGTCTCGTAATCGCGGGTGTTTCTTCATCGCGTTGGCGAATCTAACGCAACGTCGGCTGCGCCTCTTAGTGGCGTTAGCTGGCACCGCTGTGCCAATCATCCTATTGATTATGCAATTAGCGTTTCTTAGCGGTGCGCGGGGTCAAGTGACCCGTTTTTATGAATCCTTTAATTTCGATATTGCGGTTATTTCGGAAAATTATCAGTTCCTAATTGAAAATGGTGAATTTGACCGCGTGCGTCTAACGCAAGCCAAAGCGTTGCCCGAGGTGGTGGAAACATTCGAGATCAATATAGAAAACACGCGCTGGACGAATAAGGCGACCGAAAGTGATTTCACAACGCTCGTGTTTGGCCTCGATGAGAATATAGATTTTATTGCTGACCCATTGTTTCGTCGTGGCCTTGCGGCTCTTGGCGCTAACCGCGCCATTCTAGTTGACGAATATTCGCTGGAGCAGTTCGGTTCACTTGCGATAGGCACGGAAGCGGAGATTAGTGGTATCGACGTCACTGTTGCGGAGCATTTTCAACTTGGCCTCTTCTTTTATTCCGACGGCAGCACGATCGTAAAAAATACTGATTATCCTCGCTATATCCCAAGCAATCCGCTCAGTGTGGATATTGGGCTTATTCAACTCGTACCGAACGCCAACCCGATCCAGATTAGGGATCAGCTAATAGGGCTGCTTCCCAATGATGTTCGTGTACTTACACATGATGAACTGATTGCCCTTGAGCAGGATTTTTTCATTACAACAAAGCCGATCGGGATCATGCTACAAACTAGCATGTGGATCGCTTTTCTCGTCGGTTCGGTCATATTGCTTCAAGTGATCTCTACGGATGTGGTCAATCGGCTCAAGGAGTTTGCGACCCTTAAGGCAATGGGGTTTGGGCCAGAGTTTGTGTTTGGAATAGGTCTGTTCCAGGCTTTGTTGCTCGCTAGCGGTGCATTTGTCATCGCGTTAATTGTCTCTTCAATAATTCTTGGGATTGTCGCTTCTATTACTCACTTGCCCACTACCGTTACATTGGTACTTGCAGCCATGACGCTTTTAATTGTTTTGATGATGTCGGTGCTTGCTGTCGCATCTGTGTTTCGGCGGATTTCGCGTGCTGATCCTGCGGAGCTCTACTAATGCGCAAATTAGTGAGTAAGCCCTCCGTGTTCGCGGCATCCATTTGGGGTAGTCTTGGTGCTTATTTGTCGGTGCGGTCGAGTTTCGGAATGGGCGTTCGCTTAATTTCCTTTAACCCGATACGCTTATTAGCTGCTTTTGCGGGAATTGCAGTTGCTGTTACGGTCATGTTTGTTGAGCTTGGCTTACTTACGGGTTTGCTAAATTCGCAAGCCTTAATGGCATCAGTCATTCGCGGCGAGCTTGTCGTGATGAGCGAGGCGCGGACCCATCTGCACAAATGGGACAATATGAACCCAATTCGGATCAACCAAATCACTGCGGTTGAAGGTGTCGAAGAAATAATCCCAGTATACCAACGCAATATGGGTTTACGCGATCCGGATACGAATGCCGTGCGACGGATTTTGGCGCTCGCATTTCCGCCAGAAGATCTTCCGATAGCCATCGGTGATCCCGAAGTCATTATCCAAGCCTTAACTACGCCGAATACAATCTTATTCGACCGCCGCTCGCGTCCGATCTATGCGGAGATGGTGATAGGCGAAGAAGCCGAGATAAATGATCAACCCTATCGTGTGGGGGGATTTGTCGACCTTGGCCCAGACATCATTCATGACGGCATTGTAGTTATGAGCGATGCGTCATTGTTTGGGCACGACCCAAATGTCCGCCCCATCATGGGGGTCATTCGTATTTCCGAAGGCGCAGTATTGGAAGACGTCCGTGGAAATATTGTTACTTCACTTCCTGATGATATTTCTATTTTTACGCCAGATGAACTACATCGGCGGGAGATCGAGTTTACGTTAGGTTCTGCACCAATTGGATTTCTCTTTGGCATTGGTATGCTCGCAGGGCTGGTGATCGGTTCAATCACTTGTTACCAAATTTTATTCAACGAGATTGTCGACCGCCTAAGACAATATGCGACACTAAAGGCGATGGGGTTTTCGGAGATGTTTCTCCGTGGCGTTATCGTCGAGCAAGCGCTCCTTCTTGCAGTTGGGGGATTTGCAGGAGGGTTGGTTTTTGCCTGGGTCAGCTACGCTTATATCGCCAATAGGACGGCGCTCGCGGTAAAGATCAGCGCGGGTAGTATCACATTCATATTCGTTCTTGCTGCGGGGATGTGTATTGCTGCCGGATTGCTGGCATTGCGCCGTGTTTCTGCCGCCGACCCGGCGGAGCTTTATTAATGAGTGCTGTTGCTGCAGATGCGCAACACGGCGAGGTATCGTCGCAGGGGTCCCACACGGGCCCCATGGTGGTCGCGAGAGGCGTTGAATATGCTTTCGGTACAGATGCCAATCCGAAGCCAATATTGAAATCAGTAGATTTCACCCTGGAGCCTGGGGAGTTTGTCATACTGACGGGGCCTTCGGGCGCCGGGAAAACCACTCTTATGTCGCTCATAGGTGCTCTCCGTACAGTACAAACCGGTAGCATTAAGGTTTTAGGTACTGAACTGGAGGGTCTTTCCCCCATTGGCCAACGCGATGTTCGGCGGCGCATAGGGTTCATATTCCAGGACCACAATCTTTTTGATGCGTTGACCGCGTTTCAAACGCTTCGATTGGCAATGGAACTCATTGAGCCACACCCCTCCTATGATGAAGCATTGGTCCGCGCGCGCGCAATCATGGAACCCCTTGGGATGGCAGAGGAGCTTAATTCCCAGCCAGGACAGCTTTCGGGGGGTCAGAAACAGCGCGTTGCTATTGCACGAGCACTCATCAACGAGCCGGCACTTATTCTTGCCGATGAACCAACAGCCTCCCTCGATCAAGGCTCTGCAGGTGCAGTTATTGGTATTGTTCGCGAGCGTATCACTCGTTCGCGTGCGGCAGCGCTTATGGTTACTCATGACACGCGGCTTTTCAGCGTTGCCGATCGCGTTGTACGGATGGAGGATGGGCGGGTAACTGATTCTAATTAAAGAGCCAGAGGAAGATTAGATGTTTGCATTGCCGGCAAAATATGTCTGTTGTTTAGCGGCTAGCCTTTTCGTCATCACGAGTGCTCATGCTCAGCCCGTTCAGCTCGAGGACGTTGTTCGGGCCGTGGTAACGGAAAGTCCGCTAATTGATCTTGAAGCCCAACGTGTGCGGCGAGCACAAGGGGAGTTGCAGCAAGCACAAGGCGGTCTTGATTGGACTGCAACAGCAGAAGGCGGTTGGCAAAAGCTCTACATTGTCGAAGCTCGCGACGGTTTTCTGACTGATAATCTACAAGACATTGATGCATGGCGCTCATCGCTTGGGATTTCAAAGCAGTTTCGAAACGGTATTAGTGTTCAACCAGGTGTAAGTTTTTATATCGATGCCGATGTAAATGCGGCACAATCGCTCGGCCTAACTAAGACTCTCCCATCGCTCAACCTTACGATCCCTTTGCTTCGTGGCTATGGTACGGACAGCCCAATTGCAACTGCTGAACGGGCTGCGCGCCTTGGTGTCGAGGCATCTCAACATGGACGCGAATATGGCACGCAGCGCGCCGTTTCAAGTGCGGTTCTTGTCTTTTGGCGCTGCCTTGCCCTTCATAACCAGTTTGAATATGCCGAAAATGATCGCCGCAAAGCAGAGGAATTCGTTCAAGCCATTCGTGGCTTTGTTGATGGAGGTCTGGAAAATCCAGTAGCGATGGATCGTGCAGCTGCAAGCCTTGCTTTGCAAAATGTCACGCTTGCAAGATCCCGTGCGGCAGACGAATCGTGTAGACGCGAACTTGATGTTGCCATGAGTGGCAATGGTCTTGGAGAATTACCAATTCCAATAGGAGAGTTTCCTGAGATAGATGCCAGCGCTGCAGTGCGGTTAAATGGGAATGATCTCGCCGAGGATGCGTTGGTGCGAAGGCCGGACATACGGGCAATGTCTTTGCAAAGTGCCGCTTATTCTCAGCGTGTTCGTGGCGCGCAAGACGGTATGCAGCCACAGCTCAATGTTCTTGTTGATCCACGTGGCGTGTTGCTGCGTCTTTCTCAGAGCCTTGGTCGCAATGCGCAGCAAGGTCAATTGGACGCTGCCTTGGCGGGGGAAGGTGAGGCGCGCATCAATCTTCGGCAACTTGAAAATCAAGTTCGGCTCGATGTTACGGAAAATGTACGTGGTATCCTTGACGCGATTTTCAATTGGCAAGCGTTGAGTGAATCGGCGGCAGCGATGAAGATTGTTTCAGATGATGCCGAGCGCCGTTACGACACGGGACTTGTGACGCTCCAAGAACTCCGCGACGTCCAGGGAGAATACGCCGTGGTGCAAACGCAGCTAATTGAAACACAATTTCAATATGCATCTAATCTTGGGGCGTTGCGCCTGGCGCTTGGGCGCGTCGAAGCGGGCGATAATTTGTCAGTGGAAATGATTGCCGCGCAATTCCGTACGCTGCCTGGAAACTGACCTGATTACTGCGTGTACGTGTTCTCTTGGGGAGGCTACTGCGACATTCTGTCTTGCTACCGAGTCTTTTTGATCTGGTTTATTCGCGCGCGCAATGCCGCTGCTGGACAATTAAGGCTAATTTGTTTGGTTTGAAATTGACTATGCTTCTGTTAGTTTGAAAGAAATTTAGAAGACACATCAACTACTTATCGTAAAGGCTTAGGAGCCCTGGCATGCCAATCGGAGCAGTATTGGATCAACTTGAACTGACCTCTCCGCAAGTGCGGGTTGTGGCCGAGTTCTATAAGCGCAGCTATGGACTTGAAGCTAATTTTTCCAAAGATGAGGTAATTTGCTCTGCTCCTGCACGAATTCTTCGCTTTAGAACAGGCCCGGCAAATCAGCTTCTTAGTGTGCGTTTTCGCTTCCCTAGCTTGAGCAGTTTCAATGCTTTTTCAACGCGGCTGCAAGCAAACAAGCTTTCGGTCAAGTGTTCGGGAAGCGAAGACGAGCGAATGCTCTGTGTCGTTGATCCGGACGGGCGTGAATTGCATTTCCGCGTGAGTAATGCCGCCGACGAAGAGGCGGCAAACTCAACCGATGCAAGGTTGCAGCATTTTGCTGTGCGCACGCCGGATCCCGATGCGCTTGTCAGCTTTTACGTTGAAACTCTTGGTTTTACCGTGTCTGATTTTGTACGCGACGAAGATGGTGTATTACGCGCTGCTTTTCTCCGTTCAGATGATGAACATCATATACTAGCAATATTTCGTGCAGCGGAAGCGCGGTTCGATCATTTTTCCTGTGAGGTCACTGATTGGACGGCTTTGCGCGATTGGGCCGATCGCATGGCAGCAGCTTCCATATCGCTAGAGTGGGGCGTTGGCCGGCATGGTCCCGGCAATGATACGTTCTTCATGGTGAAAGATCCTGACGGAAATCTAGCGGAAATTTCGGCCGAACTCGAAGTCTGCGCGCCGGACCGCCCCATTGGTCTGTGGCCGCACCGCCCAGAGACACTCAATCAATGGGGTGTTGCGATCATGCGTAGCTAGGCTTTGCCAAGCGCCCGTCAAATAAAAAATACCTATTAAAGGTTGCTAGAATGAACATGATTTATTCAGTTGCTTTTCGAATTTTGCTCCTTGGGGTGAGCCTCGTCATGCACTTCACGGCTTGGCGCTATCCGGCCTATCGTGAGCGGCTAACGGAAAAAAATCTCGTTGCTCAGATTCGGGTCAAGGAAGGCGCCGGACGATACTTTATTTTCCAAGATGGCAAGCTCACTTCGCGCGCGGGCATACATAGCAATCCGGATGTCGTGATCAGTTTCAAGTCGGCTCGTTTGGCCTTGGATGTCATTTTGCGTTCGAACGACCAGTTAGGGCGTATCAATGCGGCAAAGACATTCAGCATGACCCTGGACGGTCCGCAAGAAAAAGCGATCTGGTTCATGTTCACGCTGGAGCAATTTCAGACGATCGGTTGGAAATATGGCGTTGATGCTGGCGGTGGAGAAATCCGCTACTGCAATATGGCGAATGGCGGCCCGATGTCCGTCTACGTCAAAGACGGCAAAATCATTCGTATGACACCGATTATCTTTGATGAGCACGATCCGCAGCCTTGGAGTATCAAAGCCAAAGGCAAAGTATTCACGCCGCCAAGACAGACTTCACTCGCGCCACACGGTCAGAACGTCAAATCCATAATTTATTCCCCCAGCCGCCTCAAATACCCAATGAAGCGCGTGGATTTCGATCCCAATGGAGAGCGCAATCCGGAGCAGCGCGGCATATCGGGTTATGAGCGCATAGGCTGGGAAGAGGCGTTGGATATTGTTGCCAATGAAATCAAGCGCCAGAAAATCATTCATGGCCCCGGCTCGATCGCCTGCAGCCATCCCTCCCATCACACATGGGGGAATATCGGATATTATTTGAGCGCGCTCAGAAAATTTGAAAATGCCGTTGGCATGACTGAGGTACACCACAATCCGGACAGCTGGGAGGGTTGGTATTGGGGGGCGGCCCATCATTGGGGCGGGTCTTTACGCGTTGGCCAATGCGAATCTTACGGCACGGTTGAGGATTGCCTGAAAGAAGCCGAGATGATGGTTTTTTGGTCAAGCAATCCAGAATCCAATAGCGGCGCCTATGGGGCATTAGAAGGGACGATCCGTCGCCAATGGCTTAAAGAGGCCGGCATAAAATGCGTCCATATCGACCCCTATTATAACGATTCGATACAGCTCTTAGGTGGGAAATGGATCGCGCCGCGCCCGACGACGAGCCCCGCGCTCGCGCTTGCGATCGCATATGTCTGGATGATCGAGGGCCTGTATGACAAGGATTACGTCGCCAGCCATACAACCGGTTTCGATAAATGGGCTGAATATGTGTTGGGCAAATCCGATGGAATTCCTAAATCACCGGAGTGGCAGGAAACAGAAACCGGTGTGCCGGCCAGCGACGTTCGAGCTTTGGCCCGCGAATGGGGAAGCAAAAAAACATATCTAGGCGCGGGCGCTTGGGGCACTGGCCATGGCGGTGCGTGTCGAAACGCCACCGGCATTCAATGGGCGCGGACCATGGTTTGCCTGATCGCGATGCAGGGGCTCGGCAAGCCTGGAGTCAATATGGGCAATCTGCAATGGGGCACACCACAGGACTTTAATTTTTATTTTCCTGGCTACGCCGATGGTGGAATGTCGGGTGATCTCCACGGAACATCCATGTCCGTTGCGCTTTATCAGCGCATGCCACAATTGCCATCCGTTAATACCAATACGCAGATCATACCGCGCATGCATCTGCCCGAGGCAATCATTGACGGCAAAGCTGAAGGCTATTTGTGGGACGGAAAAAGTATCGAAGCTCAGTTCACCAAGATCACCTATCCCAAACCAGGATTTTCGCCGGTTCACATGCTCTATAAATATGGCGGCTCACTTATATCCACTATGCCGAACAGCAATCGTTACATAAAAATGTTTCGCTCGAAGAATTTGGAATTCGTTGTTAACCAAAACATTTGGATGGAAGGCGATACGCAATTCGCGGATATCATTTTACCTGCCTGCACAAATTTCGAGCGGCCCGATATCAGCGAATGGGCTGGTCTAGGAGGCTATGCTCACCATGGCGAGATGCAGCTCAATCACCGGGTGATCGTGTTTCAACATCAATGTATCGAGCCCTTGGGCGAATCTAAATCTGACTTCAACATATTTCGTGAAATTTGTGAGCGGTTGGGTCTGGGCAGCTATTTCTGTGAAGGTGTTAGTGAGCTTGGTTGGGTGAAACGCCAATTTGAGAGCTCAGACTTGCCCAAATACATCTCGTGGAAGGAATTCATTCGAAGAGGGTATTTCGTCGTGCCGACCGAGAAGGAAAGTCTGCGCGCTCCACTTTCTTGGAATTGGTTTTATGAGGGGAGAAAGAAAGACGTACCGGAACCAATGCCGCTGCCCTCAGATTACTCGGAGGAATATCTCAAGGGAATTCAGACTCAGTCTGGCAAAATCGAATTCGACTGCGAAAGCCTGAAACGATTTGACCCTAATGACTCAGAGCGCCCAAGCATTGTCAAATATCAGCCTGACCCTGAAGGGCAAGGGTCAGAGGAGGCCAAGACCTATCCGCTGCAGCTAATCTCGCCGCACCCGCGGTTTTCTTTTCATACTCAAGGTGACGGTAAGGACAGTTTTCTAAATGATATCCCGGATCACCGGATATGCGTGGATGGCTATCATTATTGGGTTGCGCGGCTAAATCCTGCCGATGCGGAGAAGCGTGGGATTGGTCAGCATGATTTGGTCAAATTACATAATGACCGCGGCGCCGTGATTTGCGCCGCTATGATCACCAACCGTGTTTCCGCGGGTATCGTACACTCCTTCGAGTCTTCTGCGATTTATGATCCGATCGGTGAGCCGGGCTATTCGGTGGACCGGGGTGGCGCGATCAATCTGCTGTCTTCGAGCCGGTCGCAGATTCGTAAAGCACATTCCATGGGTGCCAGCTGTTGTCAGATCGATGTTGAGAAGTGGACATTTTCGCCAGCCACGAACCTGCGCAGTGAGGATTGGGAAAATTCACGTGAAGACGCAAATGTCTAGCCAAAGAGCCTTGTCATGAAAAAATGGAACCTGATCGTAGACGTTGCCGCGTGCACGAATTGCAATTTATGTACACTGGCAAATCAGGATGAGCACGTTGGCAATGAGTTTCCTGGCTATGCTGCAGCGATGCCGCGTCATGGCCATCGTTGGATCGACATTAAAGCAAAGGAGCGTGGCCACGGCCCCGTCATGGATGTGGTTTATCTACCGGTCATGTGCCAGCACTGCGACGATGCGCCTTGCATGGATGCAGCAAAAGATAACGCTGTGCGCAAACGTGACGACGGGATCGTAATTATCGATCCGGTGAAGGCCAAGGGGCAGAAGGCGATTGCCGATGCCTGTCCCTATGGTGCGATTCAGTGGAATGAGGAAGCTCAAATTCCGCAGCATTGGATATTTGACGCGCATTTGCTCGATCGCGGCTGGGAGCAGCCGCGCTGTGTGCAGGTTTGTGTCACCGGTGCGCTGAAGGCTATCAAAGTCAGCGATGAGGAAATGTTCCGGCTTAAGCGTGAGCAGGGGCTGGAAGAGTTACAACCAGAATCTGGAACAAAGCCCCGTGTACATTACAAGAATCTCCGTCGATCTACCCATGAATTCATCGGGGGGACAATTATTGCCACAACCAACGGAATCACTGACTGCGTGGATGGCGCGAAAATTACCTTGGAGTTTGAGGACGGAAGCGTGGCCGAGACGGCCAGCGACAATTACGGCGAATTTAAATTTGACGGACTTAAACCCGGCGGTGCCTACCAGATCAAAATTTCCGCTGACGGATTTCCTCCCAAGAGCCATAGTATCGCGCTCAACAAAAGTATCTATCTCGGTAGGATCGAGCTAACAGCCTAACTTCTGGTGCCCGGATCTGCTGAGATGTGGGGCTCCTGATACCTAAATAGATGGTTCTGGAGGGTATTTTTCTCAAATCAGGGCTGTATTAAATTTTCTCTTATGGCGGATTCGTGATTAGGATCAGAGAATGAATAATCAGCAAAAACTTCTTCGGTCCTGGATTTTTGTTCCCGGTAGCCGTCAGAGCATGATTGATAAGGCACTTAATTTCAGAGCCGATGCGATTATGTTCGACATTGAAGACGGCGTTGCGCCAGATGAAAAGGACGCTGCACGGGCACAGATTGCAGCGATGCTCGACAAATGTGCGGCTGAAATTTCTACAGGTGAGTCTTTTAAAACACCGGCCCGCTATGTGCGGGTCAATGCCATTTATTCTGATCGGATAAAAGATGATCTCTCCGCAGCCGTGCGTCCGGGCTGCGATGGGTTGGTGTTACCCAAGGTGGATCAAGCTGAGGAAATTGCTCTACTCGAAGCCACAATTGGTGCGCTAGAGAAAGGGCGCGGAATGGCGATTGGGACCCTACCGCTCCTTCCCAGCATTGAAAGCCCCATTGGCTTATTAAACGCATATGCGATCGCAAAAAGTTCATCGCGCGTAATCGGCCTCATTTTAGGCGTAGAAGATTATTGCCGTGGTATGGGGCTACCCTTGAGGCGTGAAGGAGAAGCGCGCGATCTTATCTATGCGCGCTCTGCGATGGCAACAGCTGCCGCCGCTGCCCATGTTCAGGCCGTAGATGGCATCTGGCCGCATTTAGAAGATGGCGAGGGGCTAAAGCGTTATGCCTGCCAGGGGCGTGAGCTTGGTATGTCTGGTATGTCACTGCTACATCCCAGCCAAATAGAGCCAGTGAATGCTACCTTCAGCCCAAGCACTGAAGATGTTCAATATGCCGTAGAAGTCTTGAAGGCTTTTGAGGAAGCTGAAGCGGCGGGCTTGGGTGCGATCGCGTTTCGAGGTCAGTTTATTGATCTCGCGATTATCAATCGGGCGCGCCAAACGATGGCGTTAGGGGAAATGCTTGGGATCACCTCCAACAAAGGTAGGAAAGAATCATGAGCGTGATTAAGGGCTGGGAAGGTCGCTATTTTGAGGATTTCAATATTGGTGATGTCTATCGCTGCCGCTATGGGCGCACGGTAACGGAAGCAGACAATATTTCCTTCACGTTGCTGACCAACAACACCAACCAGATTCATTTCAACAATGAATTTGCCAAGGAAACTGAATTTGGCCGCTGTCTTGTCAATTCGATGCTCACCCTTGCCATTGTCACCGGCATGGGTGTTGCTGATGTCAGCGAGAACGGGTTTGCGCTGGGCTGGGACGAGATCAAATTTCCCCATCCTCTTTTCGCCGGCGATACGCTTTATTCAGAATCAGAAATCCTGGCAAAACGTGAATCTAAATCCAAGCCACAATGGGGGATTATCAAGGTCCGCACCCGCGGGTTGCAGCAAGAGGGTAAGATCGTCATCGACTATGCCCGCAATGTGATGGTCTGGAAGCGCGCGCATGCACCGCAGAAAAATATTTTTCCCGAATCAAGCAAATAATGTTTGTTAAAGCTTTCTCGTAAGGACGTTAAATATTCGCGCCTGGCGCACCATGACAAGTGTAGGTGGATCACCGCGGTGTCCTATCTTTCACCTTTGTCTAAGGCTTCCTAGATACCTTCCCTAGAAATCATCTGTCGGAGTCCAATCTTCATGGCCTTTGAGCCGTGTCGTTGGCGGGTAGTCGACGACTTTTTGAAACAGAAGATGCATAAACAGAAATAGCGGTTTTGCTTTGAAGACGAGTATCAATGCGCCTTCTTCCGAATCCGCGAAGTGCTGATGCACGCAGCCATTTTCGACCAGCATGATATCGCCTGCCTTCCATTCGATTCGTCGCCCATCGTGAATGTCGTGGCCGGAACCACGAATAATAAAGAAACATGCGCTGTTAAGATGGCCATGTTTCTGTCCAAAGCCGCCAGGCCCGAAAGCTTCAATATGTGTCTCGATCGATTGGGTGACGCGATTTCTCTGCGGGCTGATGACGAATTTACCAAAATGTTGCGGTCCCCCTTTCCAAGGGCGGTCCCTAGAAGAATAGACACGCGGCTGGTCCAATAATTCCTTGGTGAGGTGACTGTAAGTTCCCTCGAGCGCTCGCACGAAAACGCGTTTTGTTTGCCACGCGTCCCAAACAACTGGCTTTTCCGAATTATGGCCTGGTCCTGGTTCTACAGGTGTAGGGTCTGCCGCGGAATCATTGTCTGATGTGCTCATCTAGCCAGGGCTCTCCGTAGATTTATCCAGACTATAATTGGGCTATTGCCTGTGAAAAGACTTTGATCAGAAGTTCGTCTGACAAACTTCAAAATCATTATCGTAAGACGCCTACTACCCCGGAATCATCTCTGCAAGCAGTCGACCATAGCCCTTTACCGGCTGATTCACAGATAATCGATGCTGAATCTCCCAGCACCTGGCGGGAACCGGATGTATCACTGGCACCCCGAGATCTTCTTCTAGGGTGTCAATGATATTGAGAACCCGCCAACCCGAGCCCAAAAGATAAATCCCCTGGGCAGTTTTACGGTGTTTTAGGAAGGTCTTTTTCACATGGGCGTAGACGACCTCCGAGGATAGCAACCCGACTTCCTCGAAGGCGACATCTATGCCATTCATCCCCAGCACGTTGAACCCAGCGTCAACAAAATAATTTGCGAAAGTGTTGTTGATCGGGCCGGTAAAATAGGAGGCGCCGACAAAGCGCTTGATGTCCAGTGCCTTGAGTGCCCGGACATGATTTGTACCGGAGGTGAATACCGGAACCTTGTATTTCTTCTCCCAAGCCTTGACGAGCTTGGCCTCACCCTTATGGCCTAGCACCATGAAGGGCGGCGCGCCCTCAGGGTGGATGAGATCGACTTTTTTTTCTGCGAGCGTCTCTATCAGTGGCTCATATTGCTTGACCCCGCGGTCAAACTCCCGCTTCGAGCCCTTCTGGATGTCGAGAAATAGCGGAATAAGTCCAATCCCTTCGGGCAGAATGCGGATTAGCTCCTCCAAGGAGCCAGGGCGCATGGTTGGTTTGATGGCGCCCACCACCCCGCGCCAAGATGTAAATGCCAAAGAACCCTCCTAATATGGTTGCCGCTCATAGCCCGGCATTGAAGCGAGCGCATTCAAGCATTAAGCGAGGGGGCGCGCGAGGCCATGACAGTGGTCTCCAACAAGATAGAGTTAAAGACATAGGATAAGTATGAGTTACCGGGTAACCGTGGATACGGGAGGAACGTTTTCCGACTTTGTTTATTTAAACGAAGACACGGACGAGATTTCTGTCGCCAAACTCCCCTCGACACCAGACGATCCATCTAAGGCCATTCTCGCTGGGGTTCAGGTTCTGCTTGATAAGGGCGTATCCCCTCAGGATGTTCGCTATTTCTGCCACGGTACCACGGTAGGCACCAATGCACTTTTGGAAGACAAGGGCGTTCGTACCGGTCTTCTAGTGAGCCAAGGCTTTCGCGGCATTTATGAGGTTGGCGAGCAGTCTCGGCCGTATGGCCCGGCAATCTTCGACATTCTTTATGACAAGCCGCCAATGCTAGTTCCCCAAAGGCTCACCATTGAAGCCAAAGAGCGGGTCTCCGCTTCAGGCGACGTTGTTATTCCCTTGGATGAAGAGGCTTTGCGCCAGACGGTCCGTAGCTTGAAGGCTGAAAATATAGAATCTATTGCTGTGTGTTTTCTATTCTCATTTCTAGCGCCTGAGCACGAAGAGCGGGCTCGAGAGATCATCACCAAGGAGTTACCAAACTGTGGGGTGTCGCTTTCGTCCGATGTTGCGCCGCAGATTCGTGAATATTACCGTCTTTCGACTACAATAATTAACGCTTATCTCCATCCCATTCTAGCGCGCTATATCAATAAGCTCGAAGGTCGATTGAGTGGGGCGGGCATTACAACCCGGCAAAAATACATCATGCAATCCAATGGCGGTATGTCGACTTTCGGCGCATCGGCAAAGAAAGCTGTAGCTACGGTGTTGTCGGGACCTGCGGGCGGGGTGAGCGCTTCGTTAGAGGCTTGCTGCGCAACCGGGTTTGAGAATCTTATTACCTTCGATATGGGTGGCACTTCTTGCGATGTTGCGCTCATTAAAGATGGCGGGCCTTCGCTATCGACGCGGGGCAAGATTGATGGGCGTGATATCGCGCTTCCCATGATCGACATCAACACAGTGAGTGCAGGGGGTGGCACGTTGGCGCGCGTCGACCAACTTGGCCAATTGCAGGTTGGTCCACAAAGCGCTGGCGCGGTTCCAGGTCCCGCTTGTTATGGGCGCGGCGGCACCAAGCCGACTATTACCGATTGCAATCTTGTGCTCGGCTATTTGGGAGAGAATAATTTTCTCGGTGGCGGCATGCGTCTTAATGCGAAAGCTTCACGAAATGTGCTGGAAAAAAATATCGCATCAATGCTCTGCATGAATATTGTTGACGCCGCAGAAGGTATTGTCCGAATTGTCGATGTGAAGATGCAGGAGGCGATCAAATCAATATCTACCATGCGCGGTCATGATTTACGGGATTTCCATTTGCTTGCGTTTGGTGGCGCAGGTCCGCTTCATGCGGCACGGATTGCAGAAAACCTTGGCATGGCGGGCGTCGTCATTCCGTTATTTCCCGGGGTCTATTCGGCCATGGGACTTCTTATCTCGGATGTAAAGCATGATTATGTGCGCTCAAAAATGAGCCTGCTTGCCGATACTAAGCTGCACGCCATAGTAGAAATTTTTAAAGAGCTCGAAAAGCAGGCGCACGAAGATTTAGGTAAGGAAGAATTTCCCAATGCGCGCATTGCCATCGAGCGCGCGATAGATATGCGCTATGCTGGACAGGGCTACGAGTTGACGATCCCTTGCCCTGCTGCACTGAATGCGAACTTAATGCAAATTCTTCGCGCTGAATTCGACCAACAACACGAAACAATGTTTGGCCACACCGCTCCCAACGAAGCCGTCGAAATCATTTCGTATCGGCTTCGTGGCATCGGTAAGGTCCCGCCTGTGAAGCTTCGTGAATTCTTGCCCCAAGGCGTATCACTCAAAAAAGCTTTGCGTGAAAATCGTGTTGCGCGATTTTATGGAAAGACTTTGGATTGTCCCATCTACCAGCGTGAGCATATTGATATCGGCGTTTTGGTTTCAGGCCCGGCGATTGTTGATCAGCTCGATTGCACGACCGTGATCCCGCCGGGTCACAAAGCGCTAGTCGACAAATTCAAGAATCTAATTCTCACAAAGGACCAAGACTAATGGCGGAAACAAGGGCATCCGCCAAGCTCAACGCGGTCGATATCGAGATCACTAAGGCGAGCCTCGATGGGATTGTCCAGGAGATGCAAAACTCGCTTTTTCGAACCGGCTATTCAACGATTGTTCGTGAATCGCAAGATGCTTCCTGCGCAATTATGAACCCAATGGGCGATGTCGTGGCGCAGCATGTCGTGTTGCCGCTTCACATTGGCTCTTTTCCTGCTTGCTGCCGAGCAATCTTAGGCGCCTATGACGATATTAAAGAAGGCGACGGCTATATCATCAACCATCCCTATGAAGGCGGCAGTCCGCATGCGCCCGACATGGCGGTTATTACGCCGGTCTTTGTAGGCGGTGAGTTGATCGCGTTTTGCGGCTCAATTGCCCACAAAAGTGATATTGGCGGTCCGGTGCCCGGCTCATGTTCCGGTCAGGCCAAGGAGATTTTTAACGAAGGGTTACATATCCCGGCGCTGCGCTATCAGCGCGGTGGCAAGCGTGATGCTGAGATCGAGCGTATTATAGCTGCCAATAGCCGAACGCCCGAACTTGTGCTCGGTGACATACGCGGACAACTAGGCTCTAGCCGTTTGGGTGAGCAGCGCGTGCTGGAGCTGATCGAAAAATTCGGCAAAAAAAATATTGTCCCCTGTTTTGCAAGGCTTCTTGAGCTTTCTGAGAAGCGCATGCGTGCGGCGATTTCCGAATGGGTCGATGGCCGTTTTGAGGCCGAACGCTTTGTCGATGATGATGGGGTTGAGCTGAATAAGCCTGTGCGCATTCATGTCGCAGTCGAAAAGTCAGGTAACAAGATCCATTTCGATTTTTCAGGCTCAGCAGATCAAACGCGTGGACCAGCCAATGTTCGTCCGCCCTTAGTTCAGGCGGCCATCGGTTATTGTCTGATCTCGTTGGTTGATCCACATATGTTCATCAATAGCGGCGTCATGAATGCTTTCAGTTTGACCGCCCGCGAGGGTAGCGTGGTCAACCCACATTTTCCTGCGCCCTTGAATACCTATAATCCAACCGTGCACGCACTAGTCGAGGCGGTGTTTGCTGCGCTGGTCAACATCGTTCCTGAGCGTAGCAGAGCAGATGGCTGTGCCAGCCGCTCGATCATATTAGGTGGGCGTTCGACCTCTGCTGGCAAAAGTTATGTTCAGTATGAAATTTTGGGTGGCGGCGCTGGTGCCCGTGCGGGAAAAGACGGTGTCTCTGGCACGTCGGTCAATCAGTCCAATGCAAAAATTGCCAGCATAGAGATTATAGAGAGCGAATTTCCTACCCGAATACTTCGTTTTGAACTGATCAAAGATTCAGGTGGTGCTGGAAAATATCGGGGTGGCCTTGGCATCAGGCGTGAATATCTCAATCTTGCCGATGCACGATTTTCTATCCGCTCGGCCAAGCATGTCATCGCGCCTAATGGTGCCGCAGATGGCGGCCAAGGGCGTACAGGGGACATCATCATTAATCCCGGTCTGTCCGTCGAAAAACGCCTACCCACGCGCTATGCGGATTATCCGCTAAAAGCCGGTGACATCTTCCGGCTCGACACGCCGGGCGGCGGCGGGTTAGGCACTGCCCAAATGCGCGCGCCCGAAAAAGTGCTCGTAGATGTGTGCGAGGGCTATGTTTCGCCTCAGTGCGCTCAAGAAGATTATGGCGTCGTTTTGAAGCATGACGGCACACATTGGGCTGTCGACGAAACAGCAACCAAGAATTTACGTAAGGCTTAAACCCGGCGCGGACTATTTTTGCAATTAAAAGGAAGTGAATTCATGACAGTCAAAAAAGCAGGGATGATCGGGCTCGGCGCGATGGGCCATCCCATGGCGATGCACATGGTAAAAAAAGGCTTTGCGGTTTCCGGTTATGATGTGTCGGAAGGGGCTAATGCCAAAGCCACGGAAGTGGGAATCACTGTTGTCGCCTCTCCCGCTGATGTTGGTGCGGACGCCGAGGTTGTTGTGGTGATGGTTGCAACCGATAAGCAAGTTATTGACGTCGTTCTTAATTCTGGGCTCCTGGATCGTCTACAAAAGGGTGCAGTAATTTGTGTTGCTAGTTCCTGCTCTCCCAAGACCGCACAGGAACTAGAAACAGCCTGCAATGCCACAGGCATCGGCCTTCTCGACACGCCGGTCGTGCTCGGTCAGCAAGCTGCCGATGAAGGCCGGCTCACTGTTTTCTGCGGTGGCAAAGAAGACGCGTTTGAAAAAGCCCAACCAGTCCTCGAGTCCTTTGGAGCTACCGTGATGCTTGTTGGCTCGTCCGGCATGGGGCAGCTGACAAAGACCTGCAATAATTTGCTTCTATGGGCTTGTATGTCAGCCAATTACGAAACGCTCACTTTTGCCAAGAAAAACGGCGCTGATGTCGGCAAGATGATCGCGGCACTTCAGCATTCTTCGGGAGCCAATTGGTCTTTGTCGCGATGGGGTAAATCGACCGGTAAATGGTGCGAGAAGGACATGGATGTTGCGCTCGATCTTGCACAAGGCGCAAAAGTTCCGATGCCTTTGTCGGCCCTTGTCGACCAGCTTATGAAGGGTATGAATCAGGAAAAAATGAAATCATTAATGTCGTAATTGAGGTCCCGTTCATGAAACTTGCCAATCAGGTTGCTATTATCACCGGCGCTGGCCGCAATATTGGTGCGGCGATCGCGAAAAAGCTTGGATCGGAAGGCGCGGCCATCGCAGTCATAGATCTCGACAAAACCCGAGGTGATAAAGTTGCTGCCGATATCATCGCTTCCGGCGGAAAAGCCAAAGCCTATGTCTGCGATGTCTCGAAAGAGCAAGATATCATCGATACAGTCAAAGGCGTCACAGCGGATTTGGGGCGGATCGATATTTTGGTCAACAATGCTGCGATTTCCGACAACAAGCACATACTTGATATTACCAAGGAACAGTGGGACCTAACGATTGCGGTGACACTCACGGCACCCATGCTGTTTGGAAAATATGTCGCAAAAGAAATGATCGCGGCTGGCCATGGCGGTAAAATGATCAACACGAGTTCGACATCAGGATTTTACGGTCGTCCACGGTCCATCGCTTACACTTCGGCCAAGGCGGCGATCGTCAATTTGACGCGCTCGATGGCGATGCAACTCGCCACGCACAATATTCGTGTCAATTGCGTAGTGCCCAACAAGATTGGCCCTCCGGTTGGGAAAGAAGAGTTTAATCCCAACCGCAATGTATTGAATTTGCGCCAGCGCGAGGGCGTTCCAGACGATATCGCGAAGGCGGTGCTTTTCTTGGTATCTGATGATTCTGATTTTATCGATGGAACGCATTTGATGGTCGACGGCGGGTGCTCGACGTTGATGCCCGGCGGTGATTTCAAGGGATGAATTATCCGTCGGTCATTAATCAATATAATTAAAGAATTGGAAGCGGCGCGCTCTAAACCCGTGATTACGAGCAACTAGGCGACGCTTTGGACTGCCCTTAGGACGATTAGAATTGATGATAATCTACTCCTATCTTGGGCACTTACTGACACTTTAGTCGCGTAACCTCTGAAATTCCCCAATTTTGTACCATTTTCTGCCATCACAAAGGCGGAAAAAAAGTTGCTATGCCGATGCAAAGCAAGAGATAATAGCTTGGTTGCTCCGGCTAAGAACCGATCTTTCTTGAGGTGTGGGACAGGTCTGGCGCCGATCAGTTGCAACCAGGAAGAATACAACCAAGGCGTGTAATGGGCGCTCCGCCAAGACAGGGTCTCTACGACCCAAGCCGAGAGCATGACTCCTGCGGCGTAGGTTTTGTGGCCAACATAAAGGGCTGCAAGAGCTACGATATTGTGCGCCAGGGATTGGAGGTTCTCGTTAATCTCGACCATCGCGGCGCGGTGGGTGCAGACCCACTTGTAGGTGACGGAGCCGGCTGCTTGATCCAGATCCCCGATAGACTTCTTCGTGACTGGGCGGAGAAAAAGGGGATCTCTCTACCAACTCCTGGCTATTACGGAGTTGCGATGTGTTTTCTTCCGCGTGACGACAAGGCGCGCGCGCTTGGTGTCAAACAATTTGAGCATTTCATCAAGGTTGAAGGCCAACACCTCATTGGCTGGCGGGATGTACCGACAAACCATGACGGGATTGGCAAAGCCGTGCTTGCTGAGATGCCGGTCATTCGTCAAGCCATTATCGGTCGTGGGCCTAAGATCAAAGATCAGTTTGCGTTTGACCGCAAATTGCTTGTCATCCGAAAGCAAACACAAAATCCAATTCCCGGCCTGGCCGAGAAACATGATCTTCCAGATCTCAAGAATTTTTACATGGCATCGATCTCCTCTCGGACCATTGTCTATAAGGGAATGATCCTTGCGCCGCAGCTCGAAGGTTTTTTCAAAGATCTCCACAATCCACTGACTGAATCTGCGCTGGCGATGGTGCATCAGCGCTTCTCTACAAACACTTTTCCATCGTGGAAGCTTTCGCATCCCTATCGCATGATCGCTCACAATGGCGAGATCAACACCGTGCGGGGCAACGTCAATTGGATGTATGCGCGGCGGCGGACGATGCATTCTGAACTGTTTGGTCCAGATCTCGACAAAATGTGGCCGCTGATTCCACATGGCCAATCAGACACCGCTTGCTTGGACAATGCCTTGGAGTTGCTTGTCGCCGGCGGATTTCCAATGGCCCATGCAATGATGATGCTCATTCCCGAGGCCTGGACCGGCAACCCCTTGATGGATCCTGCGCGCAAGGCTTTCTATGAATATCACGCTGCGCTGATGGAGCCTTGGGATGGACCGGCTGCAATCGCGTTTACCAACGGGATACAGATTGGAGCGACGCTTGATCGAAATGGGCTACGCCCAGCGCGCTTCATCGTCACCGACGACGATCTGGTGATTATGGCGTCTGAAGCCGGGGTTCTTTCAGTTCCCGAAGAGAACATCGTCCGTAAATGGCGGCTCCAACCTGGAAAAATGTTACTCATCGATTTCGAAGAGGGCCGTATTGTAGAGGACAACGAAATAAAACGTGTGCTTGCTGAAGAGTATCCTTACGAAGAATGGTTAAAAGAGACGCAGTATAAGCTTGAGGAACTCTCGGATTTTCCTGAACCACCGGCAGCACATATTCGTGCCAATGAGCAAACCCTTCTTGATCGTCAGCAAGCCTTTGGCTTCACGCAAGAAGACTTGATCTTCTTCCTTGAGCCGATGTCGCGCTCCGGGGATGATCCGATCGGCTCAATGGGTGTCGATACGCCACTGGCTGTTCTCTCCCGCAAGGCAAAGCTCTTATACAATTATTTCAAGCAGAATTTTGCCCAAGTAACTAACCCGCCGATCGATCCGATCCGCGAGCAATTAGTCATGTCTTTGGTCTCCATGATAGGGCCGCGCCCTAATCTCTTAGGTCACGATGCAGGTTCCCATAAGCGGCTGGAAGTTTCTCAGCCGGTTTTGACCGATGCTGATCTTAAAAAAATTCGTTCGATTTCTGAACTGGTCGACGGGGCGTTTCGTACCGTGACAATCGATATCACATGGCTGGCCACCGAGGGCGCAGGGGGTCTGAAGAAGGCTGTTGATCGTATCTGCCAGGAAGCAACTGAGGCGGTTCTTGCCGACAATAATATTCTAATCCTCTCCGACCGCGCAGTATCGGAAGGTCATATCCCGATCCCAGCGCTGCTCGCGACGGCGGCGGTACATCATCATTTGATCCGTCAAGGATTAAGAATGCAAACTGGATTAGTAGTCGAAACGGGTGAAGCACGTGAGGTCCAGCATTTCTGCGTTCTTGCTGGCTATGGCGCCGAGGCGATCAATCCCTATCTTGCCTTTGAGACGCTCGAACAGGTCCGCAAGGAAAACGAAATTGCGCTCGACGCAGAGACTTTGCGCAAGAATTACATCAAGGCGGTCGGCAAGGGCGTATTAAAAGTCATGTCCAAGATGGGGATTTCTACCTATCAGTCTTATTGCGGCGCACAGATTTTCGATGCGGTCGGTCTCTCGTCGGAATTTTTAGAAAAATATTTTACCGGAACAGGTACTGCCATTGAGGGTGCGGGTATTGATGAAATCGCTGAAGAGTGCGTACGCCGGCACCGTGCGGCCTATGGCAACAATCCAATCTATCGCAACATGCTCGATGTCGGCGGCGATTACGCGTTCCGTCTGCGTGGTGAAGATCACGCCTGGACCCCCGATTCTATTGCCAATTTGCAGCACGCTGTTCGCGGAAATATGCCAGATGCTTATAAGTCATTTGCTGCGAGCATTAACGAGCAAAATGAGCGGCTCCTCACTATTCGCGGCTTGATGGAGTTCAAACCGGCCGATAAGCCGTTACCGCTAGAAGAGGTCGAGCGTGCTTCAGAAATCGTAAAACGTTTTTCCACGGGTGCGATGAGCTTTGGCTCGATTAGCCGTGAGGCGCACTCCACCCTAGCCATTGCAATGAATCGTATCGGCGGGCGCTCAAATACCGGTGAGGGCGGTGAAGAAGTCGATCGTTTCACACCAATGCCGAATGGTGATTCTATGCGCTCCGCCATCAAACAGGTGGCCTCAGGGCGTTTTGGCGTTACTGTCGAATATCTCGTCAATTCTGATGACATCCAGATCAAAATGGCGCAGGGCGCTAAGCCTGGTGAGGGTGGTCAACTTCCCGGTCACAAGGTCGACAAGAATATAGCGCGGGTGCGTCATTCAACGCCGGGCGTTGGTTTGATTTCTCCGCCGCCGCATCATGATATCTACTCAATCGAGGATTTGGCACAGCTTATTCATGATTTGAAAAACGCAAATCCGAACGCGCGAATTTCGGTGAAACTAGTCTCAGAAATCGGAGTCGGCACAGTCGCCGCTGGCGTCTCGAAGGCGCGTGCCGATCATGTGACAATATCAGGGTTTGAGGGCGGTACGGGAGCTTCACCGCTCACCTCGCTCACCCATGCGGGCTCGCCTTGGGAAATTGGCCTTTCTGAAACGCATCAAACCTTGGTGCTAAACGCGTTGCGTGGGCGCATCGCGGTTCAGGTGGATGGCGGTTTACGCACTGGACGCGATGTTGCCATCGGCGCGCTTCTCGGCGCCGATGAATTTGGGTTCTCTACAGCGCCACTCATAGCTGCCGGTTGTATTATGATGCGCAAGTGTCATTTGAACACCTGTCCGGTCGGCATCGCGACGCAAGATCCTGTTTTGCGCGCCCGCTTTACCGGCACACCCGAGCACGTGATCAATTATTTTTTCTTCGTTGCCGAAGAGCTACGCGAGATTATGGCGCAGCTCGGTTTTAGGAGCTTGAACGAAATGATCGGGCGGACCGACCGCATTGATATGCGCCGCGCCGTTGATCATTGGAAGGCAGGTGGTGTCGACCTCTCTAAGGTTCTCCACCGCGTTTCCGACAAGGAAGGTGTTGCAACGTATAATTGCGAAACGCAGAACCATCATTTGGACAAGGCGCTTGATAACAAATTGATCGCAGAAGCAGGTCCCGCGATCGATCGTCGTGAGCCAGTGCGCATTGAAACTAAAATTCGCAACGTCAACCGTACGGTCGGTGCCATGCTTTCCGGTGAAATTGCCAAGCGCTACGGTCATGCCGGCCTTGCCGAAGATACGATTGCGGTACGCTTTACCGGTACCGCGGGTCAAAGCTTTGGTGCCTTTTTGGCTCGCGGCGTTTCACTAGAGCTTTTTGGTGATGCAAACGATTACGTCGGTAAGGGGATGTCGGGTGGCCGCGTTGTCGTGCGCCAACCAGGCGAAGCAAAACGCGTGCCGACCGAAAACATCATTATCGGTAATACGGTTCTCTATGGCGCTATCGCAGGCGAAGCCTATTTCGAAGGTGTGGCGGGCGAACGCTTTGCCGTGCGTAATTCGGGTGTAGTCGCAGTCGTTGAAGGTACTGGCGATCATTGCTGCGAATATATGACTGGCGGTGTCGTTGTCGTGCTCGGCAAGACGGGACGAAATTTCGCCGCTGGCATGTCAGGTGGGGTTGCCTATGTCTACGACCCCGAGGGCGTATTCAAGCAATATTGCAACGCGGCCATGGTTGACCTGGAGAAGGTCGAACAATCTTTGGAGCCAGCAGATGCGCCGGGCCGTCCTTCCCAACGCTCGATATCAGTCGACGATAGCGGCATGGGTGACTATCTCGCTTTTGATTCCGTACGTCTTAGAATTCTTGTCGAGCGTCATCAGCTTCACACGGGAAGTGCTCGCGCTAGTGCGCTTCTGGAGAACTGGGATGAGGCGCTCAAACATTTCGTCAAAGTGATGCCTAAGGACTTCCGTCGTGCGTTGCTCGAGCAAGAAGCCGAGCGCAACGCGGCAGTGACAGCGGCAGAGTAATCAGTTTTTTTGGAGCATGCATGGGTAAGCCTACAGGCTTTCTAGAGATTGAGCGTCACGACCGCGATTATGGAAAAATTGCGGAGCGTTTGACCAATTGGAATGAGTTTGTCCAACCTCTTCCTGAAGGTGAGGTGGTGGATCAGGCTGCGCGCTGTATGGATTGCGGGATACCGTTCTGTCATCAGGGTTGTCCGGTCAACAATATGATTCCTGATTGGAACGATTTGGTTTACCGCGACCAATGGAAAAATGCCCTTGAGGTTCTTCACTCTACCAATAATTTTCCAGAGTTTACGGGACGTATCTGTCCTGCGCCCTGTGAGGCCTCCTGTACGCTCAATATTGACGACAATCCCGTTACGATCAAAACGATCGAGTGTGAAATCGTTGATCGTGGTTGGCAGAAAAACTGGATTCAACCATTGGTGCCAGCAAGCTTTACTGGCAAACGTCTAGCCGTTGTGGGTTCAGGGCCAGCTGGCATGGCAGCCGCGCAGCAATTGGCGCGCGCCGGCCACAAGGTCACTTTATTCGAGAAATCAGATCGCGCCGGCGGTTTACTACGCTATGGCATTCCCGATTTTAAAATGGAAAAGCATCTCATTAATCAACGTATGCGCCAGATGGAAGCCGAAGGGGTTGAGTTTAAAACCAAGGTCGAGGTCGGCGTCACTGTTTCCATACAATCCTTGATGGAAGAATATGATGCCATTGTGATGTCCGGAGGCGCCGAGCATCCACGGGATCTCGAAGTCCCTGGGCGCTCCCTGCACGGAATTCATTTTGCGATGGATTATCTAGTGCAGCAGAACAAGCGCGGTGCAGGAGATTCAGAAGATCGCGCGGCGCCGAGTGGGACAATTACCGCCGAGGGCAAGCATGTCATCGTGATTGGCGGCGGCGACACCGGGTCAGACTGTATCGGCACCTCCAACCGGCAAGGTGCTGCGTCCGTCACCCAGCTCGAAATTATGCCCAAGCCCCCAGAGCATGAGAACAAGGCGCTGACCTGGCCTAATTGGCCACTTAAGCTCCGTACCTCCTCCTCGCAAGAAGAAGGCGCTGATCGTGATTGGTCGGTGCTGACCAAACGCGCGCTAGGCGCCAAAGGCGCAGTTGAGGCTCTCGAATGCGTGCGTGTCGAGTGGGAAAAGGACGCCGCAGGTCGCATGGTTATGAAGGAAGTTGTAGGAAGCGAAATTCAGCTCAAGGCCGATTTGGTGTTGCTAGCAATGGGGTTCTTAGGTCCGCGCAAGCAAGGCATGTTGGAGCAATCGGGCGTACGCCTCGATCCGCGTGGCAATGTCAAAGCTGATACGATCAACTACCAGACCTCAATAGATAAGATTTTTGCTTGCGGCGACATGCGGCGTGGGCAATCGCTTGTCGTCTGGGCCATTCGAGAAGGCCGCCAGGCTGCGCGTGCTGCGGATGAATTTCTAATGGGCCACTCGGACTTGCCGCGTTAACGCGTAAATCTTTGTAGATTAGAAATCGCTCTTTATTTAGACGGCCTCTGCTACCATCGCGCGGAACTCGTCATCCGTTACGAGGCGCTTTTCTGCCGTTCCCAGCTCTTTGACCTTTTCAAGAATATCGCCGTACTTTTCTTGCGGGGCATCAAGTCCCAGCTCTTCCAGCTTAATCTTCACATTCGCAAGCCCGGCCTTCTTACCCAATGCAACATGTCTGTTGGCAGAAAGGATTTCGGACGAGTAAGGCTCAATCGCTTCCGGCATATGAAACTGGCTAACCACTCCACCGCTTTCACGAGTGAAAATGAACTTTCCGACAACTGGCTTCCAACTGTCGACTGTATATTTCCCATGTGCCTGTACCATTTGAGAAACTTCGCGGGCCTTTGAGAGGTCTAGTTCAACTGGCTGATGGTAAAGGAACTGAAGCGCAAGAGCGACCTCGCAAATATCGGCATTTCCAGCACGCTCGCCCATGCCGTTGATGGTGCCCTGGATCCAGTCGGCGCCGCCTCGAACCGCACCGATTGCAGAAGCTGTCGCAAGGCCAAAATCATTATGGCCATGCCAATGAATGGCAACCGAGTCACCCACCCAAGAGCGTACTTCACGCACCAAATATTCTGCAGTTTCTGGCGCACAAGCACCGATTGTATCAACTACGGAAACTTCATCGGCTCCAGCTTCGATGGCAGCCGTATAAATTTCGTGCAAGAAACCAAGATCGCTGCGCGTGGCATCCACCGCAAAGAAATTGACACGTTTAATGCCTTTGTCTTTTGCGTATTTGACGGAATCAACGACCTTGCTTTTGACCTTTTCACGGGTGAAGCCAAAGGCGTTCATTTTTAGATCACTGGTCGAGATTTCTACCAGTGTGTATTCTGTGCCTAATTCAAGATGCGCATCGATATCTGCCTGAATGCAGCGCGCAAAGCCCCAGATTTCGGAGCTTAGCTTCGCATCGAGAATACGCTGAACGGCCTCGGTATCTTGTGCCGAAACGCGAGGAAAGCCTGATTCAATGCGCCCGACACCAAGTTCGGCTAATTTGCACGCGATCTCAAATTTGTCATTGGCAGAAAAACAGACTCCGGTTGACTGCTCGCCATCACGAAGCGTGGTGTCGTAAAAACGGATAGTTTTGTTGCGGTCGAAGCCTTTCTGAACGAGATCCATATCATTGAGTGTACTGGTCCAAATTTGGTCCGGCCGGATGTTCATGCTCTTTTCTCCCAGGTCTTGCGTGAAGCGCGAAGGGATGGCGTGCTGGCCAATGCCTTGCCTGTGGCTACATCACTTCAAGCAGTAGATTTAGCCCTTATATGTCGTAAGCCCAGATGATTTGCAATCGGGCGAGGTCCCGCTTGAAGCCCAAGCGTAGCAGGTCGGTACAAGTCCTTAAGTGTAGGTAATTACAGCAAAAGGGCCGTAGCCAATTTTTAGTTTGATGCCTCTGGTCAGCGTGTTACCAGAACGGCCAATTCTGACCTTTGTTTCTAATACTATTCGGGGCTTGAGGCGCTGGGTTACGCTTGTTCCTAGGAGATACTAAACGATGAAATTTCTTTCTTTTAGCGCCGGTGGTTCAGCGCATTACGGGCTGGTGGACGGCAATGATGTGGTCGATCTGGCGGGCCGACTCAAATATCCTACTCTCAAAGCGTTGATTGAAGCCGATGCGGCTGCAGAAGCAGCAAACGCCGCGAAAGGTGCAGGCGCGGATTTCACCCTAGATCAAATTACATTTGACCCTGTGATCCTCAATCCTGGAAAAATCATTTGTGTTGGTCTCAATTATGAAGGGCATCGCAAAGAGACTGGAATGACCCAGCACAAGTTCCCAAACTTCTTTATCCGTTGGGCCGACACCCAAGTAGGACATCTCGAAAGTATCGTGAAGCCTCTAGATTCGGATCAACTCGATTGGGAAGGCGAGATGGCAGTGATCGTCGGGAAGGGCGGGCGCTATATTCCGCAAAGCGAGGCCTTGGATCATATCTTTGGCTATTCTTGTTACAACGAAGCATCACTTCGTGATTACCAAAAGCACTCGAGTCAATTTACGCCGGGAAAGAATTTTCCTGGCACCGGTGCTTTCGGTCCGCATATGGTGATGCGCGATGCACTGGGTGAACTGGAGGGAAAGAAAATTCAAACTCGTCTCAATGGCGAGACAATGCAAAATGCGACGCTTGACATGATGATCTTCCCACCAACACGATTGGTTGAATACATCTCCAGCTTTACACCGCTGTCCCCTGGGGATGTGATCGTCTCTGGTACGCCCGGGGGTGTCGGATGGGTAAGAAAGCCTCCTCTCTGGATGAAGGAAAGCGATGTTGTCGAAGTTGAAATCGACAATATCGGCACCCTACGCAATCCGATCGTCAACGAGGTTTGAACGTAGTTCTTACCTTTCCACCGCGGTCTTTCGCCCGGGTCCGCAGCAGACTATCATTTTGGGGTAACTGACCATCTTTCATTGAGTGAGGACGATATGCACGGCGATTACAATTATCAGAAAGGCAATGATTGGTGGGTGAGCCCCTATAGTGTGGCGCCGGAAGTTACCTCCCAGATGGACCTTCCAGAAAAGGTAGAGATTCACGACGCGACATTGCGTGACGGCGAACAGACTCCGGGCATTGTATTTTCGGTCGAGGACAAGATCGCGATTGCTGAGAAACTCGCTGAAGTGGGTGTGGAGCGCATCGAGGCTGGGATGCCAGCGGTTTCCGAGCCTGATTTCGAAGCCATTAAGCAAATATCAAAGCTTGGCTTAAAGTCGAAGATCTTTACCTTTGCGCGTGCAACGCCCGGCGACATGGACAAGGCTCTTGAATGTGGTGCCGATGGCGTCATCATCGAAGTACCGATCGGCTATCCGAAACTGCAGTGGCAATTTAAATGGACTTGGGAAGACGTTTTAAAAAAAAGCGTCAATGCCATCAACTACGCAAAGGAGCGTGGTCTTTACGCGGTTTATTTTCCCTATGACACGACACGCGCACGTGAAGAGGACTTAACAAATCTTCTTACCCGCATCATGCAGGACGCGCCGCCGGATTCGGTAGGTGTCGTCGACACCATGGGTTGCGCATTGCCGTTGGCAATCAAACATATGGTTCGCTATGTGAAGAAGCTCACAAATCTTCCTGTTGAAGTGCATACCCATAATGATTTTGGCATGGCGGTGGCGACGGAGCTCGCCGGCGTCGAGGCTGGCGCAAGTGTTGTTCATTCCTGCGCCAATGGCCTTGGTGAGCGTACCGGCAATGCCGCAATGGAAGAGCTGATGGTGTGCCTCCATGTGCTCTATGGTTATGACAAGCAATATGACATCGCCAAGCTCCCCGAGCTTGGTGAACTTGTTAGTCGCATTTCGAAAACACCGATCGCGGCGAACAAGCCGATACTGGGCTCAAAGAACTTCACGCGCGAATCCGGCATCGGTGTTGATCTGGTGGTAAAAGAGCCGCTCGCTATGTTTGGGACTCATCCTGCGCTGACCGGGAGAACCGGCGATGTAGTGCTTGGAAAGAAAAGTGGCACCGCATCGGTCACCTATCACTTAGAACTGATGGGGGTTACCGATCCCGATGCAATAGCGGTTAAGGAAATTCTTGCCCAGGTGAAGGCACTTGGCATTCAGAAAAAAGGTTTGGTGACGACAGATGAATTTCGGACCATGGCCGAATCTGCGGGTGTCTTAAAGTCTGCCGCAGAGTAGAATTTTGAAGCTAGAAGACAGGGGTATTGGGATGAGTGCGTCTCCAAAACAAAATGAAGAGACGGGGCAGGGTGCTGCACTTGATTTTCAAGAGCATCTTGCCAAGCTTGAAAAGCTTGGCCTTGTTGTCACAATCGACCGACCAATCAATAAAGACACTGAGCTGCACCCGCTTGTGCGCTGGCAATTTCAGGGCGGGATATCCAACGATAAACGTCGTGCCTTCGTTTTCACCAACGTCGTCGATAGCAAAGGCAAAAGCTATGACATGCCCGTGGTTGTTGGCGCGCTGGCGTCTTCACCGGAGATCTATGCGCTTGGCATGGGCGTGCCTGTCGATCGAATCGGCGATGTTTGGCTGAACGCCATTCGCAATCCTATTCCGCCGGTTAGGGTAGATCACGCACCCTGTCAGGAAATCGTGATTACTGGAGATGAGCTGAAGAAATCCGGACTTTCGTCGCTTCCCGTTCCTAATTCAACGCCAGGATTCGATGCTTCCTGCTATCTTGCGGCAACGCTTTGTGTGAGCGAGGACCCTGAGACTGGGATGCGCAATATGGGAACCTATCGCGCAGCCTTGAAAGCAAATGACCGCATGGGCGTGCGCATGGCCTCGCGCTTGGGCGGTGCCGGCGGTTATCTCCATTGGCAGAAATATAATAAGCGTCAGGAAAAAATGCCGGTGGCATTTGTCGTTGGCTGTGCGCCGGTGGTGTTCTTTACCGGTCCACAAAAGCTGAAAGTTGGCCAGGATGAAATGGCGGTAGCGGGCGCACTGGCTGGAAGCGCAATCCGCGAAGTGCAATGCAAAACCGTCGATCTTCAAGTGCCCGCCGATGCCGAAATTGTTATCGAAGGATTGATTGATCCTGAGCTGTTGGAGCCCGAAGGGCCCTTCGGCGAAAGCCACGGCCATGTTGCGCTGGAAGATTTCAACATGTCGATGGAGATCACTGCGATTACGATGAAGGAAAACGCAGTCTTTGTCTCCATAGTCAGCCAGGTCACGCCGTCCGAATCCTCCACAACGAAAAAGGTTGCTTATGAGCCGCTTTATCTTTCACATCTACGCGATACGCTGAATGTGAAGGGTATCAAGCGGGTCGTGATGCACGAGCCACTTACCAATGTGCGCCCAGTGATCTTCTTACAGTTTGAGCAAGGCGCGCCGCGCACCGAAGTGTGGCGTGGTTTGCGCGGCGCAGAGAGCCTTCAGGCGCAATGCGGAAAAATTTGCATTGCGGTTAGCGAAGATGTCGATCCGTCAAATACCGATGCGGTGTTGTGGTCCCTCGCCTATCGTGCTGATCTCGGTGAAGATTTGGTGGTCCTGCCGTTCAAATCCGGTGGGCACGGACCTAAGGGCTCTCGCGGTTCCGATTCGGCGCTGCTGGTTGATGCCACGCTAAAGGCCCCCGTCACCCCGCTGGCCCTACCAGCCCAGTCATATATGGAGAACGCCCGGAAAATTTGGGAAGAGCTCGATCTACCAACTCTCACACCGCAGCCGCCCTGGCATGGCTATTCGCTTGGCGATTGGAACGACACTTGGGAGAATTGGGCCAAGCGCGCGACTAGTGGCGATTGGGCCAAAACCGGTGAGGAAACCTATGCTGCTCGCCAAGGTGGGCTTATTCCCGAAACCCCTGTGCGCTCAGTGAAAAAGAAGGCGTGAAAGCCGAGTATATTGGCTGCATTGTGGCTTGGTTTGGATCACTCGTAATTTCTTTTTTTGCCCCAAAGTGGAATTTGGTCTGGACTAGTTAGTGGCTAAAGATCAACTCCCCTTGACCCGTTTAACCCCTTGGCGGAGAATGGAATTGTTGTTCTATTTGTTCTTTTTTTGCTAGGTTTTCCTGGTTAGGCGGGTGGAGGTCTACAGCGATGTTGAAGCTCACCTTCAGCGTGTCTTTGCTAGCGGTGTTGGCATCAATATCGTTGGTTGGCACCTCCTTACTCACAGCTTCTAGTGCGGCGCAGCAACCTAGTTCCTTACCGGCTCCCAGCACCTCCCATCGCGCACTGCTCAACGAGTACTGCGTTGCTTGCCACAATGAAGCATTGAATACGGCAGGGCTGACGCTCGACAGGATTGATGTCGAAAAGGTCGGCGAGAACGTTGCTGTGTGGGAAAGCGTGGCTATGAAACTGCGGGCTGGGGCTATGCCGCCTGCTGGCATGGCGCGCCCGGACGCGGCCGAATACGATTCCCTAGTCACCTATTTAGAGGCGGAGCTCGACCGTGCGGCGGCAGAGAACCCCAATCCTGGCAGGTCAGTCATAAGGCGGCTCAATCGCACTGAGTACAGCAACGCCATCCGTGACTTGCTGGCGATCGACACCGACGCGGTTGATATTAGGGAGCTGCTTCCACCAGACGAGTCAGCTCAGGGGTTTGACAATATCGGGAGCGCTCTCTCCGTATCCCCACTGCTTATGGAGCGGTATCTAGCATCCGCACAGAAGGTCGTGGGGATTGCCATTGGAGACCCTACAATCCAGCCTGTGTTCGAGAGTTACGACGTTCCTAAATACCTCATGCAAGACCAGTATCGAATGAGCGAGGATCTCCCTTTCGGATCGCGTGGAGGAATAGCTCTGCGCCACCATTTTCCTGTGGAGGGTGATTACGTTGCCCAAGTTCGTCTGCAAAGAATGGCCAGGCAGAGTATCCGCGGCCTTCACGACGAGGGGCACGAAATGGAAATCCGTTTGGATGGCGAACGAATCACGCAATTCCAGGTTGGTGGTGAAGATGTTGGCCCCTTCGAGTACTTTAAGTCCAACAGGCCATTAGATCCTGCCCAAGAAGAATACGAAAGGACGGCGGATAAAGACCTCGAGGTTCGTTTTCACGCGACAGCGGGGACGCATCTAGTCGGGGTTAGTTTCCAGAAGGAAGGCTATTTGCCGGAAGGTCCGCTTCAGCCTCGGCTCACCCAGATTGAATATGCTCAGTTTACAGGGGGCTTGCCAGCTGTTGGGGAGGTTATTATTGGCGGCCCTTATGACTCAACGGGTGTCGGAGATACGCCCAGTCGCCAAAAGATTTTTGCATGCAATCCTGAAAGCAGTCCCAAGGAAGCGGAATGCGCTAAAGAGTTTTTGTCCACGCTCGCGCGTCTTGCCTATCGTCGCCCGGTCACCGACCAGGATGTGACAACTCTACTTAGCTTTTATGAGGCAAACCGAAGCGATGGAGGGTTCGAGGCTGGAATCGAGGCGGCGCTTGAGAGGTTGCTGCTTGATCCAGAATTTCTTTTCAAGATTGAGCGTGACCCAGAGGGTGTCGCACCAGATACCGCCTACCGTATTAGTGATTTGGAGCTCGCCTCTCGGCTGTCTTTTTTCTTGTGGAGCAGCATACCTGACGAAGAGCTTCTGAGCCTGGCCGAACAAGGGCGCCTTAGCGAGCCTGAGGTTCTGGAACAGCAAGCTTTACGTATGCTCGGCGATACACGTGCTGACACGCTGGTGAGTGACTTCGCAGGGCAGTGGCTGTTGTTACGAAACCTAAGTTCTTTCCAGCCTGCGCCTGAAGTGTTTCCCTATTTCGATGACAATCTGCGTGACGCATTCCAGCGTGAAACCGAGCTGTTTGTCGATAGTCTTTTGCAAGAAGACCGCAGTGTGACAGACCTTCTCGACGCCGATTACACTTATGTCAATGAACGTTTGGCGCGGCACTACGGCATTCCGGGGGTGTATGGAAGTCGCTTCCGGCGCGTCACGTTGAGCGAAGAGCAGCGAAAAGGATTGTTGGGCCACGGTAGCATCCTGATGGCTACGTCCTACCCCAAGAGAACCGCGCCGACCCTGCGCGGCAAATGGATTTTGGAGAATATCCTAGGTGCGCCGCCGCCACCGCCACCACCAGACATTCCGGCGCTGGTAGAGACCGGTGCGGGAGGCAGAGTCCTCACAATGCGCGAGCAAATGCAACAGCATACGACTAATCCCTCTTGCTCCGTCTGTCATGCACGCATGGATCCACTGGGCTTCGCGTTGGAAAACTTTGATGCGATCGGCTTGTGGCGCTCTACCTCCGGCGGCTCTGTAATTGATGCCGCGGGAGAGCTTCCCGGTGGTGAGAAATTTGAAGGCCCTGCCGAGCTTCGGCAGTTGTTGCTCAGCAAACGTGAGCAGTTCGTTGCAACCGTTACCGAAAGACTCCTTACATACGCGCTAGGCCGCGAACTCGAATATTATGATGGCGCGGCAGTACGAAAAATTATCCAAGACGCGGCTCCGGCTGACTATCGTTGGTCGGCGCTGATATTAAATATAGTCAGAAGTTCACCATTCCAGATGCGGAGGTCTAGACCGTCATGATGGTATTTAAGAAATCTATTCCAAGGCGTTCTTTTTTGCGCGGCGCCGGTGTCGCGTTGTCTTTGCCTTTGTTGGACGCGATGATTCCTGCGTTCGCAGCTTCGGCTAAGGCACCGCTCCGATTGGGGTTTGTTTACTGTCCTAACGGAATGCGCATGGAACAATGGAGGCCGGTGCAAGAAGGTCGCAATTACGAGTTGACTCCGACACTGCAACCGCTGGCTGCTTTTAGGAACGATTTTCTTGTGCTTGGGGGCATCAACCAGGATATTGCTTATGCCTTGCCGGGAGAGAATGACAATGCTCCGCATGAGCGCGCCGGCGGAGCATTTCTAACTGGTGCACACCCGACGAGAGGTGGCGAGCTAGGTATTTCCGTCGATCAGATTGCAGCAGCAGAATTGGGTAGAGAGACCCAACTAACGTCGCTTGAGCTTGGCCTTCACAATACTGATGTTGTTGGTCAGTGCGAAAAAGGATGGCGTTGCGGCTTCATGAACACGCTCTCGTGGCGGTCGCCAACGACGGCGCTGCCATGCGAAAACAACCCTCGTGCAGTCTTCGAGCGCATGTTCGGCGACAGCGCCAGTACAGATCCAGCGGAACGTCTTGCTCGAATGCAGAAGAACCGAAGTCTTCTTGACTCGGTCTCACAGGCCGCGACTCGCCTTAACTTAGATATGGGCCCGAGTGATCGTGTGAAGCTCTCAGAATATCTGGATGCCATTCGCGACATAGAGCGACGCATTCAAGTGGCTGAAGACAGTTCCTACCGGGTTCCAACGATCGAACGGCCAAGCGGCATCCCGGAAACCTTCGCTGAGCATGCCAAGCTGATGTTTGATCTGCAGGTCCTTGCCTTCCAATCAGATCTTACTCGCGTCATCACCTTCATGATGGGCCGCGAGCAAAGCGATCGGAGTTTTCGTGAAATTGGTATTGCCGAGACCCATCATCAAGTGACTCATCACCGAGATGATCTAGGCCTGCAGGCAAAGATCGCAAAAATCGATAACTATCATGCCCAGATGTTTGCTTATTTGTTGCAGAAGCTGCAATCCACATCCGATGCAGGTGGCACATTGTTAGACCACTCGCTTATCGTTTATGGCTCCGGCATCAGCGAGGGCAACAGCCATTCTTACACGGACTTACCTATCCTTCTGGCCGGTGGGAAGTCAGCGCAGATCGAGGGCGGTAATCACATCCGCTATCCCGAGGGTACGCAGATGACGGATTTGTATACGACTTTGTTGGATAAGTTAGGCGTCCCTGTCGAGAGTGTCGCTGAAAATACAAGGAGGCTTGACCTTACATCGACAGCGTGAGCGATGGCGTTGTTCGTGGTGGGGTTGTCCAAAGAGAACCAATAAGGAGGGCCGCGTGCGTTTAGCAACCAAGGGACTGATCACCTATTGTATACTATTGCTTTCAGTTGCCGGCGCAGCTGCGAACGATAGCGATCCCGCTCTTATTGAAGCTGCCAGGAACCAAGATCAAGAAGCGTTACGAGCGCTGCTGCATGGGAGTGCTGATGTTAATCTTCCTCAAGCGGATGGCGCGACTGCGCTTGCGTGGGCGTCCTATTGGGACGATATGGAAACGGTGGATCTATTACTTCAAGCGGGCGCCGACGCAAACCTTGCAAATGATCATGGTATCACGCCTCTTTCGCTGGCCTGTACCAACGGTAGCGCTCTCATGGTTGAAAAATTATTGAACGCTGGTGCAAATCCAAATGCCGCCCAGTGGTATGGCGAGACTCCACTGATGAGTTGTGCTCGGACAGGAAATGTCTCCGCCGTTAGATTGTTGCTCGGCCACGCGGCTGATGTGAACCCGCAGGAAATGGAGCGTGGACAAACGGCTCTCATGTGGGCAGTGGCAGAACGCCATTCTGAGGTTGTGCGCATGCTGATCGAGCGTGGCGCGGATGTAAACGCGCGCACCCAGGGTGGTTTCACTGCGCTCATGTTCGCCGCTCAACAGAATGATCTGGAATCTGCACGCATATTGGTGCAAAGCGGGGCAGAGGTAGACGCTGCCACGCCCAAACATGACAATGCTTTAACAGTTGCAAGTGCGAGTGGATCCGAGGATGTCGCAATCTTTCTGCTGGAGGCAGGTGCAGATCCGAATGCTGAGGACGGTCATGGGATTGCTCCGTTGCATTATGCGGTAGCGCAAGGGATTGCAGACATCACCAACATTGCACCGACCGCCGCGTTTGACGAGCACTACAGGGTGCGTCCTTCGAACATGTTGGAATTGGCAAGAGCACTCTTTGATCATGGGGCAAACCCAAACGCTCGAATTAAGCAAGTCTTGGTGACCTTTGGTACCACTGTGGGATTGAACGGGCCGGGGGCCCCCAGCATGGTCGACGCAACTCCGTTTTTCCTGGCTGCTCTATCTGCCGATGTAGATCTTATGCGTATGCTCCTGGCCGCCGGTGCCGATCCATATTTGCCGAGCCTTGGAAATACGACACCCTTGATGGCTGCGGCAGGTGGAGTGTTTGATGCGTATCGGAGCAACGAGGATGAAGACAAGGCCCTGGAGGCCGTCAGGCTGATGGTTGAACTAGGCCCTGATGTTAATGAACCCAATGCCATGGGCCAAACCCCAATGCACGCGGCGGCCTTCACTGGGGCGACCGAAATGGTTCAGCTTCTGGCGGATAAGGGTGCTTCGGTGAATGTGCGAGCTACGAACGGAGAAACGCCTTGGAGTATGGCCTCCGGTATCAGTCCAGATGCGAACTATACCGCCTTCTGGGCAGTCCACCAGAGCACTGCAGATTTGCTCGTCAGATTGGGTGCCATTGCGATGACAGCGGACGAGATCGAAGCGCTAAATCCTGGAGAATTGCGGAACGCAATAATCTATTCAGCACCCGTGCAAAACTGAGAAGGGATGCCCAGGTTCAGCGAATCAACGCGGCTTCTACGCGACGTGAACGGTGTTAGATGCGTTCGGATTTGTGGTAGCCTTTCGCCTGTCTGCTTGGTTCAGTAAATGCGAAAACTATCGTCACTGCTAATCACAACGTTGATCAGTATCATTGTGCTGGTCCATGAAAGCATAGCGCAGACGAGTGCCGCGCCGGTGTTGACGGGCACCCGTCTTATCACGCTAGGGACACTCTCGGGACCGAATCCGCAGGCCCATCAAGCACAATCGTCCAACCTCCTGGTTGTTAACGGCGTCATGTATATCGTTGACGCTGGCGACGGCGTCACTCGCCGCCTTGCAAAAGCGGGCATCATCATCCGAGACGTTGGAACTGTTTTTCTTACCCATCTGCACGATGATCATACGTCTGGTCTTGGCACGCTAATGTCGGTCGCATGGGCTCAAAACCGTACCA
>Ga0315338_1001043_pt1 | contig 41624 bp, 37 predicted proteins | sample ASW8metaG_FD_204518 | JGI IMG/M metagenome (GOLD analysis project Ga0315338, IMG submission 204518) | Ammonia-oxidizing marine archaeal communities from Monterey Bay, California, United States - ASW #8 | ecosystem: Environmental > Aquatic > Marine > Coastal | place: USA: California | collected... | reverse complement strand
AACACTCCGCCCGCGACCGCGATCTTGCTCATCCCCGTCGCTTCGACAGACGCGGCAACGAGGGCCGCGACATTATCTTGCAGCACGTCTTGAGCCATCCGCGCGAACTGCTCCGTCGGAACCATGTACAGCTCGCGCGAGAGAAAACGTTTCAGCGCGAACGGCCCCAGGCGGCATCGAATATCCGTTCCATCGATCTCGAAGAGGTCCTTTAGGGGATTGTCCTCGGAGGCATAACCGAAAGCGGCGAGCGCCATGACTTTGCCTTCGTCCTCGAGCTCGCGCATGTTGAGGAGCTGCGTCACATACTCGTAGAAAATGCCGAGCGAGTGGCGAGCCGAGATGAAGCGAACAGGGGTGAGCTTGCCTTCGGCGAGCACGGAGATACTACCCGACAGCCCGTCGCCCACTCCGTCCAACGTGACGACAAGCGCCTCACCGAACCCCGACGTGTAAGCCGCGGACGCCGCGTGCGCCCAGTGATGCGGAACGAAGCTCAGCTTGCCGCGCTCGACCCCCACCGCCGCGAGATCGGAGGCGAGCGCATGCCGGCTCAACCATCGACTCAACGAGTTCGGCCGCCACGTCGTCAGCTCGTATTTGAACGCGCGCTTGGCCCCGTCGAGAGGGCCGGGCCGTACTTTGCGACGCCTCAGACGATAGTAGCGTTCTTTCATGGACGGAAAGAGCCGCGTCAGCGTCTTCGCCGGATCGGTCGTCGACGCCACGACGTCCGTAATCTCGGGATGCTCTCGAAGATAGAACGCGACCGATCGCGCGGGGAAGCCGACTTCGAGCTTGCGGCGCGTGAAACGCTCTTCGTTCACGGCACCCACGATCCGACTCTCCACGGGATCGACCAGACACGCGCCCGCGTCGTGCCCATCCCAAATGCCTAGGATCATCCCCTTCCGCCTGGAGAGGCGCTCTAGCGGGCCGACCAGCCGATGAAGCGCCGTAGCGATGTGGCGACCTGGCCGAGATTCTTCGGGGAGAGCATGGCCAACGCACCCATCGCAACCCGAGGTCGGGAGTAGAAGCTACGATAAGCGCGTTGCCGGTACGTCATGACCTCCTCCGGCGAGAGGCCGGGCAGCTCCATGAGCGCCTCGTCCTGGCGAAAGCGGTCGAACGACGCGTCCTTCAGCCATCCCTTCTCCCGGGCTTCGTCGTAGAGCCGCGAGCCCGGAAACGGGACCGCGCAGTAGAACTGCTCGAAGTCGAGCGGTAAGCGCTTCGCGAGAGCGAGCGTCTTGTCCAAGCTCTCCTTCGTCTCTCCCGGCAGACCGAGCACGAAGTGGCCCGCAACCTTGATGCCGGCCGCCTTCGCGATCCTGACGGCCTCTTCCGCTTGCTCCACGGCCGCCCGCTTTCCAACGGCGTCGAGGAGCGCCTGATCTCCGCTCTCGATTCCGAACGACAGCATCCAGCAGCCGGCTTGCTTCATCGCCCCGGCGAGCTCCGCGTCGAGCGTATCGACCCGGCTATTCGACGCCCACGTCACTCCGAGGGGCCGTATGGCCTCACACAGCTCGATGACGTAGCTCTTGTCGATGGTAAACGTGTCCGACCAGAAGAAGTGCTCGCGAACACCGTGTACTTCCACGTTGCGCGCGATCTCATCCCGAACGACTTCGATCGAGCGCCGACGCAGCTTGGCGCCGTAAAACGTCTGAGCCGTACAGTAGCTACACGGATAGGGACAGCCCCGATGCGGCGTCACCATGAGGAAGCGACTCCCCTTCAGAGGAAGGCGGTACACATCGAGGTCGAACAAATGCCATGCCGGGTTTGGGAGCGCGTCCAAGTCTGAGAGAAATGGGCGGTCCGCATTCCTCGAGATCTCACCGCCGGCCCGATAGCTGAGGCCAATGACTTCACGCCACGAAGACCGGTCGTGCACCCGCGCGACCCACTCACGCGCCGTCTCTTCCGGCTCGTTGCGAAAGATCGCGTCCAAACCTTCCGTCTCCCGAAGGCACTTCTCATCGAGCGCGGTGACGTGCGTTCCGAAAATTGCCGTCGACACGTTCTGAGCCACCGCCTTGATCTCATTCGCAAAGGCCAGGTCGGCAGCGATCGACGGTGTCCCCGTCGACCATATCACCGCGTCGGGCGGCGAGGCTTCGATGTCTCGCAGCAGCTCCTGCCGCGGGTAGCCGGTCGCGGAGGCGTCCATCGCCGAAACGGAGTGGCCCTCGCGCTCGAGCACGGAGCCGATATTGGCGAGCGAGATCGGGGGCCACAGGGTCGTCCACACGCCGCCTTCTTGGGTACAGCGCCCCTCGCGGATGAAACCCTTCCCGTCAGGCGTCGAAGGGTTCAGCAACAATACTCTCATGAGCTCACATCATTAACCGTGCAAGCGACAGTACGTAGCTCGGACCGTCTCTCCACACCGAAATATGGGACTCCCCTGCCTTGCGGCGGTGCTCGTGAGTCGGAACCTCGGTAACCCGGTGCCCCGCCCGCAAAGTCGCCACGAGCATCTCCTGCTCAATCGTCGTGTGCCGAGAGCGCAGCGTCAAGCTCTGCAACACATCCGTACGGATCGCGCGGAATCCGTTTTGCGAGTCCGAGAGCCGGACGTCATAGCGGCGGTTGATACAAGCGGTGATAAACGAGCTGCCGGCGAGCCGCGCCCATTCGTCGAACCCCCCGTGGAGCTCGCTCGAGCCCCCGAGCAGCCTGGAGCCGGAAACGTGGTCCGCCCGACCTTCCAAGATCGGCGCGACCAGCTTCGGGATGTCTTCGGGGTCGTGCGAGCCGTCCGCGTCGATGAGAACCGTGACGTCGCCGGTAAGCTCTGCTCGGGAGCGCCTGATGGCCACTCCTTTGCCGCCGCCGCCGTCACGCACGACGCGCGCCCCGCACGCTTCGGCGCGTTCAATGGTTTCGTCGCGCGACGCTCCGTCGCTGACCAGAATGTCGTCCACATGAGCCGATGCTCCACGGATGACATCACCGATCGTCGCAGCTTCGTCCTTCGCAGGAATGAGGGCGCAAATCCGAATGGGGCACCCTACCTCTTCTTCGCAGGCACGAAACTCTCGATGCCGTCTTCTTCGAAATCTTTGATCTTCTTGCCTTGTTTTTCTTCGGTCGCGTGCACGATCAGTGTCCGGGTCCGTTCCGGGTCCTCATCGATGACGGGGTAGGAGCAAGAGGATCCCTTCCCCATCGAGATCTCGTGGGAGCGCGTTCGGGTGATTTGAAACTCATCGTCCACGGCCCAAACGTAGTAATCGATACCGCGTACCTTGCTCTTCGCGACCGGGAGCGTCGCGCAGAACTGAATACCGTCGAAGGCCATCTCACTCCAGTAATACGCGTCGTGCCGGAGCGCGCGAAAATAGACTTGCACCCGTTTCACCTCGCCGTCGTCGAGGACGTAGGCGCACACGCGGGGATTTTTTCCCGGGACGGTGCATTCGACCGGTTGATGATCGACCGTTGGCTCTTCCGTTCTCGCCGAAGCCGGGAGCGCCGCGAGTGCCACGGCGAAAAACGTCGTTCTTACCATCGGATAGTCTTCACGAGGCGGTCATCGCCGATGAGCGTGACCGTCGCTTGGATGCTACCGGTGTTCTGCTCCTCACTCCAAGTGCCCGACACTTGCCAGATCATGCTCGTCTCACGCGGGTTGACCCGTTGGACCATCGGAGTCAGCTGCTGCCCCTTGCCCGTCGTCCGCGTCCCGAGCTGGGAGACGAGCTCGACGGACTTCACGCCGATAGGACGGTTTCCGCGATTATGGATCCGCACTCTCAAGAAGTAAGGGTCGCCCGTCCGCACGGTCGTCGGATGGATCTGGATCATGACGTCCGCCGGGTTGTCCGGTGCTTTCGTCGCGCGGTTGACTTGGACCTCGCTGCCGGACTCGAAACCCTTCGGCGCGTCCGTCTGCTTCGAGCTTCGATAGATCGTCTCGGACTCGCGGATGTCGAGTGCCGCGGATGTCGCGGCCGCCGCAGCGAGCTGCTGCATCGCGCTCTGCGCCGTACCTCTCAGGGTGATGAGCTGCGCGTTCGTCGGATCGATCTCGAGCGCCTTGTCGTAGGACGCGATGGCGGATGGATAGTCCTGGGCTTTGAGCGCGTTCGTCGCTTCGGAGACCAGGCCGTCGATGATGACCTGTTTCTCCGCTGCCGCACGGGCCTGCGCGCTCTGATCCCGACCCCGGGCAAGCTGCTGTTCGAGCTGCCGCCAGCGCGGGCTCGAAGCATCGAGCGTCCTGCCCTGTTGGAGAAGTTGCTCGGCATTTGCGAAATCACCGCTCCCGATGGCGATGGACGCATCGGCCGCTAGAGCGGCTGCGCGCTCCGAGGTCGACGGCCCGCTGGGCGCCGCCGTGACGGGAGCGGCCTGCGCTGCCGCAAGCTCGGGTGTCGGCGGGGCGGCTTCGATTTCTTCGACCGCTCTGTCCACGCTTTCCCGGAGGGATTGCGCGCGGACGTTTTCGGGCTCGTGGAATTCCACCGTGTCGAGCGCGGCGATCGCTTGTGAGAGCTGTCCCGCCTCGAGCGAGCGCTCCGCGAGATCGAGCTGACTCTCGACGTCGACCGTTCGCGTCGCGGGCGGAGGGCTCGCGTTTCCGACGGGCTCCGCGGAGCGCTGTGAGAACCAATAGCCACCACCGGCAACGACGAGCATGAGGGCGGCTCCGGCAGCGAATTTCCACAGGCCGCCGCCTTCCTGTATCGGGACGCCGACCGACGTCGCGGTTCCGGACATGGTGCCCGGACGCGCCACTTGAGTCGCACCAAAGCCGGTCCCGGCGCTCGTACGCGGGACTCCGGTACGGCCCGAGGCCGTCGGTGGCATGGCCGTGCCCGGACGGTGTGTCCGCGACAGACCACCGGCCGTGCCGAAAAGCCGGCCCGAGCTCGTCGTGAAGCGGCGATCGCTTCCATCGGTCGGGTCACTGCCGAGCTCCATTTCCGGCATGACGCTCGGGTCGTAAAGGGTGTCGAACACCGTATCTTCGTTCAACACGTCATGGTACATGTTCATCAAGTCGGTGATGTCGTCCGCGAGGTCGTCGGCGGTACCGTAGCGCTCGTCGAGCTTCTTGGACAGAGCCTTGTCGACGATGGCCTGGAGCTCGGGAATGTCGGAGTCGCCGGGAAGGATCAACGCCGGCGGCGGCTCGTTGATCACTTTGAAGAAGACCGCCTGGATGTTCTCCGCCGAGAACGGCTTCTTGTTCGTCAAGAGCCGGTAAAGAATGACGCCGGCGCTGAAAATGTCCGAGCGCCCGTCGACCTTCGCCCCTTTGATTTGCTCCGGCGACATGTAGTCCGCCGTCCCGAGCACGGCCCCGGTCTGCGTCTGTGACGACTGCGTCAGTCGAGCGACGCCGAAATCCATGATCTTCGCTTCACCGCTGTCCGCAATGAAGACGTTGGCCGGCTTGATGTCTCGGTGGACGATCCCGTTCTTGTGTGCGTGAGAGAGTCCGCGGCAAACCTGAACGAGGATCTCCAGCTTCTCGCGAAAGCCCAGGCTTCCGGCACGAATGCGTTGCTCGAGATCCTGACCGCGGAGGCGCTCCATCGCCATGTACGGTGCGTTCTCGTTGTCATATCCGAAATCGAAAACGGTGACGATATTGGGATGCTGGAGGCGGGCCGATGCCTTGGCCTCGCTCTCGAAACGTTTCTGCAGCTCGGGGTCCGAGACCGTCGCACCGCCCATGACCTTGATCGCGACTTCTCGCTCGAGCGCGGGGTCGAATCCGTCATACACCACCCCCATGGCGCCTTTACCGAGCTCGCCACGGATTTGGTACTTTCCGAGCGTCTTGATGGGTGTATCTGACATAGCGGTACCGGAGGTACGACCGAGCTATTGTAGTGTATCAGAGTGTCAAGTGCTCAACATCCCGCACGAGAGCACGCTTGGAACGTAACCCCCTATACCGTATTCTAGATAGCTCACACCGGCATAGCTCGGCAGCCCGGCCTCTCGCGGCACCGTCTTCGCCCGGTCTCTCACAGGATTCGAACACGCTTGAGCGACAAACACGTATTTCGTCTCGATGAGCTCGCGGAGCTCCTGGGTGCCCAGCTCGTGGGCGATGGAGAGACGCAGATCACGGGACTCTCTTCCCTTTCGGACTCGAGCGCGGGAGACCTCACGTTCTACGCCGATCCCCGCTACGAGGACGCCGTCGCCCGCACGAAGGCCGCCGCGGTTCTCACCCGGAGCGAGCTCGCGTCCTTCGACGGCCCCCAGCTCATCCTCGACGACCCCTTTCTCGCTTTTCTCGCGCTCGTCGACCGGTTCCACCCGCCTGCGGAACACATCGCGGGAATCTCCGAGAATGCGGATGTCGCTGCCGGGGCGACCATCGGAGACGGAACCACCGTCTACCCGTTCGCGACCGTCGGCGCCCGCGCGCGCATCGGGGCCGCAACGGTCATCCACCCAGGCGTCCATGTAGGCGCGGACGTCGTCATCGGGGATCGCTGCACACTCTGGCCGAACGTCGTGGTCCGTGAGGACTGTCGTATCGGAGACGACGTGATTGTTCACGCGGGCGCGGTTATCGGCGCGGACGGATTCGGTTTTGCACGAAGGGGCGGCGCGTTCATCAAAGTACGTCACGTCGGCAGCGTCCACATCGAGAACGACGTCGAGATCGGTGCCAACGCGACGATCGATCGCGGGACTCTCGGCCGCACGCTCATCGGCCGCGGGGTAAAGATCGACAACCTGGTCCATATCGCGCACAACGTCCAGATCGGCGAAGCCTCCGCTCTCGCCGCTCAGGTCGGTATCTCAGGAAGTAGCGTCATCGGCCAACGTGTGTTGATCGGCGGACAGGCGGGCATTGCCGACCACGTCGTCGTCCACGATGACGCGATCTTGCTCGCGCAGTCCGGAGTGATTGGCGAGATCGAGGAACGGACCGCGGTCTCCGGCTATCCGGCCCGCCCCCATCGCGAGACGATGCGGGCGCAAGCCGAGATCAGGCGCCTATCCTCGCTGAAACGGCGCGTGCGAGAGCTCGAAGCTCGGCTCGACGTTCTCCGTCAGGAGTCCTCGTCTTCATCTTCGCCTCAGAAATCGCCCCAAGAATCGAAGGACGAGTAAGTGATCTCCGTCGACGAAGCCCTCGAGATCGTCGCCTCCCACATCTCTGCACTCGATCCGGAAGACGTCTCCTTCGAGCTCGCCTGTGGGCGGCTGCTGCGCGAAGACGTCGCCTCCGATACCGACTTGCCTCCGTTTCCGCGGTCGGCCGTCGACGGGTTCGCCCTGCGCGCCGCGGATGTGTCCGGCACGCCCGCGACCCTCGAGATCATCGGTGAAGTTCCGGCCGGGAGCTTCCCGAGCTTCCAGATCGGGGCTGGTGAAGCGGCTCAGATCATGACCGGCGCCCCCGTTCCCGACGGCGCCGATGCCGTACAAATGGTCGAGCAGACCCGGGTCGACGCGGACCGCGTCGAGGTCCGCGAGCGCGTCGAGGCAGGGCAGAACATCGCACCACGTGGCAGCGAGGTGGCAAACGGGGCGGTGGTCCTACGCGAAGGGACCAGGCTCGACCCCGCGACCATCGCCGTCGCGGCCACCGTGGGAAAGACGAGCCTTCGAGTGGGGCGCCGCCCGGAGGTCGCCGTCATCGCGACCGGCGATGAGCTCGTCCACCCCACGACGACGCCCGCGCCGGGACAGATCCGGAACAGCAACGGGTTCTCGCTGGTCGCCCAGTGCGAGCAGGTCGGCGCCACCGCGCACTATCTCGGCGTCGCGACGGACGACGAAGCCTCCCTGACCCAGCTCATCCGCGCCGGCCTCGAAAAAGACGTTTTGCTGTTGTCAGGCGGTGTCTCGATGGGGCGCTTCGACCTCGTCGAGCCGGTGCTCGAGCGCGAAGGCGTCGAGATCCTTTTCGAGTCCGTCGCTCTCAAGCCCGGAAAACCTCTCGTTTTCGGACGCACGAACGATGGTACTCTGGTCTTTGGACTCCCCGGAAATCCCGTTTCGACAATGGTCACGTTCGAGCTCTTCGTTAGGACGGCGCTCGCGCGCCTCGAAGGCGCCCCGTCGCCGAGCCGTCCCTATGTGACGGCCTCCTTGTCGGGTCCGCTCCGCAATCGAGGGCGACGGCGCGCCTTTCTCCCCGGCTGGCTCTCCGTCGGCACGGACGGTCGTCTCGTCGCGCACCCCATCACCACGAGAGGCTCGGGGGACATCGTCGCCTTCGCGAAGGCAAATGCTCTCGTCGTGTCCGGCGAAGACGACGACATCCATGCCACGGGCGACGTCGTACAGGTCTATCCGTTGGACAGCTTCTTTCACAGAGAGGACCGATGGCAGAATCCAGCAAACCCACGCTAAGCCACGTCGCGACGGACGGCTCCGCGCGCATGGTCGACGTCGCGGACAAGGCGGAGACGTCACGAGTCGCCGTCGCAAAGGGCTCGGTCTTCATGAGCGACGAGGCCCGACATCAGGTTCTACAGGCGAGTATCGCGAAAGGCAACGTGATCGACACCGCCCGCATCGCCGGTATCTTGGCGGCGAAGAAAACCGCCGATCTCATCCCGCTTTGCCACCCGCTCGCGATCGATCACGTCGAGATACGCATCGACCCCACGGAGACCGGACTCGATATCGAGGCGAGCGTCCGGTGCCAGGGCCGCACGGGCGTGGAGATGGAAGCGCTTACCGCAGTGTCCGTGGCGGCCCTTACGATTTACGACATGGTCAAAGCGGTCGACAAGACGATGGTCATCAGCGACATTCGGCTGGCGAGCAAGCACGGAGGAAAGAGCGGCAGCTTCGTGCGCGAACGGGAGTAACGCCTAGTGGCCAGAAAACTCCCACAACGTCCCGGTGGCTCGGGCCTCCCCAAGCGCCCACAAAAGCCGACGCCCGAAAAAGCGGCGCAGGAGAGCCCTCCCCCCGCGCCGGCGCCAGCGCCGAAGAAACCCTCCCCCGGGCCGAAGGCCAAGTCGAAGAAGAAACCGGCGAAGACCGGTGCGCGGGTGCGCTTCACCGCGCCCAAGCTTCCGTGGATGAAGTGGCTCAAGGCCACGTTCGTCATCGCGGCGACGCTCGGCCTGCTCACGCTCGCGGTCGGAGGCTATCTGTGGATGCGGGCGCGCGCCTCGCTTCCAACCTACTCGGGAACGGCGACGCTGCCGGGCCTTTCGTCGACGGTCGATGTCGTTCGCGGGCCGCACGGCGTACCTCATCTCCGCGGCGGCGACATCCGGGATCTCTCGCGCGCGATGGGCTATGTGCACGCACAAGACCGCCTGTTTCAGATGGAGCTCGCAAGGAGAATCGGGGCCGGACGCTTGGCCGAGCTGTTCGGAGCGCCCGCGATCGAGCAAGACCGGCTCGCGCGTCGAAGTGCGCTCAGGGAGACCGCCGAAGCCGAGCTTCGGCGCACCTCGCCTCTGGGGGTCGAGCTGCTCGAAGCCTATGCAGGCGGCGTCAACGCCTACATGCAAGAGCGCGCCTCTGACCTCTCCCTCGAGTTCGAGCTCCTCGAGCTCGAGCCGGAGCCTTGGACTGCCGTGGATTGTCTGACCGTCGCGAAATGGCTCTCCTATCTACTGTCGTCCAATGCCGAAGCGGAGCTCATGCGAGGACAGCTCGTCGATGCGGTAGGCCTCGAAGACGCCTATCTCTTGACCGGGCTCGCGTTGCCGCCCGAAGCGCTTCGATCGGCGCACGCCGCGAGCTATCCGCTCAACATCGCGCGCGCGGATCGCATGCCGGCGTATATCCATACGGGAGGAAGCAACGCCTGGGCGGTCGACGCGACGCGCTCGGCGAGCGGACGCCCGCTCCTCGCGGCGGACCCCCATATGAGTCTCTCGATGCCATCGGTGTTCTACGAGATTCGTTTGTCGGGAGATGATCTCGAGGTGGCCGGCGCGAGTGTTCCGGGCCTGCCCTTCGTACTCTTCGGACAAAACCAACGCGTTGCGTGGGGCGTGACGGCGCTGTTGGCCGACGTGCAGGACATCTATATCGAGACGACCAATCCCGACGACCCGTCGCAGTATGCCTGGGACGACGGCTGGGCGGATTTCGACGTCTCCACCGCAACCATCGTCGTCAAAGATGCTGCTCCGGTCACCGAGTCGATCGAGCTGAGCCGGCACGGGGTCGTCGTCGGAGCCGCCGCCGACGGGCGGAAGCTGACGAAGAAGTGGGACGCGATCTGGAACGGCGATCACGTCACCGCGCTCGTAAACCTCAACCGCGCCGCTTCGTGGGAGGAGTTCACCGATGCCCTGCGCGGGTGGTCCTCCCCTGCGCTCGCGTTCGTCTATGCGGACGTCGAAGGCAATATCGGCTTTTTTCCCGCCGGCGAGGTGCCGGTTCGAGTCGGTTTCGATGGGGCGATCCCGGTCGACGGCCGCTCCGGCGCCCACGAGTGGCAAGGCGTGATTCCACACGACCTCAAGTCACGCGCGTTCAACCCGGAGAACGGAGTGATCGTGGCGGCAAACCACGACATGTTCCCGGAGGACGCCCCTTACCCGCTAGGTGTCGACGCGCTCGCACCCTTTCGAGCCAATCGGATCCAGGACTTGCTCGAAGTCGGTGGTCGCGCCCTCACCCTGGACGACTTCGCGCGGATCCAGCAGGACCGCTATGACGCATCCACAGAACCCGTCCTTCGCTACGTCGTCGGGCTTTCTCCCGAAGGCGAGCAGCAAAGCGCCGCGCTCGAAGCGTTGCGCGTTTGGGACGGTCGCATGGAAGCCGGGCCGGCGCCCTTGCTCTATCACGCCCTTCTCGGAGAACTGCTGGACAACGCGCTCGGCGACGAGCTGGGCGAGCTGTTCGACAGCTACGTTGCGTTCGTCGAGTCCGGTCACCGTGGCGGGGTGCACGCGATCCTCGACTCCCCCGAGTCACGTTTCTGGGACGATCGAACGACCCCGGAGGTCGAGGACCGCGACCACGTGTTTCGCGAGAGCTTCCGAGCGGCCGTCGAGGAGCTTGCGGATCGATTCGGGAACGACGTGGAGCGCTGGAACTGGGAAGACGCGCACGGCGTCAGCTTTCGGCATCCGATGGGCACGGAAGGCTGGCTCGCGTCGTTGTTCAACCGCGGCCCAACGTCGTTCGGAGGCTCGACCTTCACCGTCGCGAACGCGAAGGTTTCGCTGCGGACGCCGTTTCAGGTCGACGGAGGGACTTCATTTCGCTTCCTGACGGATCTGGCCGACCTGAATCGAGCCCGTGCCGTCATACCGACGGGCGTCTCGGGACACCCGTTGAGCCCCCGCTATTTCGACCAGAACGAGAGCTGGCGTTCCGGAGCCCATCACGCACTCCTCGAGTCTGCCGAGACCTCGAAGCTGACGCTTCGCCCTTGAGTCGCGATATAATCGGGCCGAAAGACGCGGCCAAGAGATCGATGATCATGCAATTCCCGCTCTGCCCCGCCTGTGATGCCGAGATCGAGCTCGATGAGCTCGACGTGGATCGCGGCGAGAGCATCGGCTGTCCGGAGTGCGGCTGCACGCTGAGCGTTCTCCAAGTTTCGCCCATCGAGCTCGACATCGCTGACGAGGAAGTTCGCGAGTGGCGTGACTCGTGACCCCGACCACTGGAAATCTGATGCCCGAAGCGGACACGAATGCAAAACAGGCGAAGCTGCATCGCATCCTATCCGAGATGGACTCCGTCCTCGTGGCTTTTAGTGGTGGAGTCGACAGCGCCTATCTCGCCGTCGAAGCGCATCGGACCTTGGGCACCCGTGCCCTCGCAGTGACCGGCGAGAGCCCCAGCTATCCGGAGCACCAACGTCGCCTGGCGGCACGGGTCATCGATCAATTTCAGCTGCCGCATCGTTTCGTACGTACCGAAGAAATGGCGGAGCCCGCCTATCTCGCCAATAACTCGGACCGCTGTTTTCATTGCAAGAACGAGCTCTACACCCGACTCAAGCGCCTCGCCGACGATGAGCGTTTCGGCGTCATCGTCGACGGCGCGAATGCCGACGACCTCGGAGATTATCGCCCGGGCCGGAACGCGGCGAAGCTTCTCGGCGTTCGCAGTCCGCTCGAGGAAGCCGGGCTCACCAAATCAGAGATACGCTCGCTCTCGCGAGGACTCGGACTGCCGACCGCCGATGAGCCCGCCTCCGCTTGCCTGTCGTCGCGCATCCCCTACCAGACGCCGATCACGATCGAGAACTTGACGCTCGTCGAGCGTGGAGAGGCTTGCTTGCGCAAGCTCGGCTTCCGGCACATGCGCGTACGCCACCACGAGTCGCTCGTACGCTTGGAGTTCTCCGCGGAGGAGCTCGAACGTGCGCTTCAGCCCGAAATGCGACGAGAGCTCAGCGAGGAGCTCAAAGCTCTCGGCTACAAGTTCATCACAGTCGATCTGGACGGCTATCGCACCGGCAGCCTGAACGAAGTCTTGGATCCGTAGTCGCGCGCCCGGGACGCGCCGAGCGAGCGACGACGACACACGGCGAGCACGACGATGAAAGCCCTTTTTCTCGGTACCGGAAACGCATTCGCCGACGGTGGACGGCGGCCCATGGCGATTTTGCTTCGAGGCGAAGGTGGCGGAATTCTCCTCGACTGCGGTCCTTCGACATTACCGGCCTTGAAGCAATGCGGCTCGAGCCCAAGCGACGTCGATTCCATTTTGCTTTCGCACCACCACGGGGATCATTTCGCCGGCGTTCCCTTCGTCGTGCTCCACGAGATGTTCAGAGGTCGAACGAAGCCGCTCTCGGTGCTCGGGCCGCCGGGCACACGCAGCAAGCTCGTCGCATTGACGGAGCTCCTCTACCCCGGGCTCGACGAAACGCTCTTTCCGCTCGATTATCGGGACGTTGTTCCGGGATCCACGCACCGCTCGGCCGGCGCAACGGTCGAGCCGTTCGAAGTCGACCACTTTTCGGGAGGCGTCGCGCTCGGGTTCCGGGTCGTCGTCGATGGCAAGAGCGTCGTGTTCTCGGGAGACACGGCATGGACCGACGCTCTCCTCTCTCCAACGGACGGCGCCGACCTCTTCATTTGTGAGTGCTCGAGCTTCGACGAGCCCGTCGAGCGCCACATGTCGTACCGGGATCTAAGCACTCGCCGCGACCAGCTGCGTGCCAAACGAACTTTCTTGGTGCACGCTTCCGACGACGTCATCGCCCGCCGAGACGAGCTTGCCTTTCCGCTCGCCTTCGACGGGATGGAGGTCGACCTATGAGCCGCATGATGAACGCCTTGCTCGCGCTCACCCTCGTAGCCGCGACACAGGCCGACGCGCCCCAGGATGCACGCATCGACATCGACGTGAAGGATGCCGACGTCGTCGACGTGCTTCGACTCCTCGCGGAGGTGGGCGGGATCAATCTCGTCGCGGATGCCGACACTTCCTGCCGCGCGACCCTCACGCTCAAATCGGTTCCGTGGCCACAGGCGCTCGATGTCTTGCTTCGGACGTGCGGACTCGCCGACGACTGGGTCTCCGACACCATCCTTCGAGTCGCGAGCATGGAGCGGATCCGTGCGGAATACGAAGAGCGACGCAAATACGAAGAGTCAAAAAAGCTCTCCGGACCGCTAGAGACACGCTACCGGAAGCTCGACTATGCGCGCGCTCGAGAGATGGCGCCGATTCTAGCGAAGTTTCTCTCGCCTCGAGGATCCGTGGTCTTCGACGAGCGGACGAACACGCTCATCATTACGGATGTGGTCCGCTAGCGTCAGTCGTCGCCAGCGCCGTTTGCCTTGCCGGAGCCGTCTTTCGGAAGCTCTTCGTTCGGACCCTTCACGGATTTCTTGAAATTCTTGATGCCTTCGCCGAGACCTGCGCCTAGTTGAGGGAGTTTCTTGCCGCCGACGATCAGGAAGATGATGAACAAGATGATCAATAGCTCGGGGAGGCCGAGCGATCCGATCAAAAGCGGGTGAACCGACATAAAAAATCTCCTTCGCATCCGAATGCGTAAAAGCGTGCGTACTATAGCATGCCGCCGATCGGGGCGGCGAGACGCAAAACCCACGGTTTGACGCCGCCGCGGTGCAAAACGATCATGAGAACTGAGATGGCTCTTTCGGACGAATGGCTCCACGGCAAGCTGCACCAAGCCGACGTCAAATCAAGCATCCGGCAGCTCGTGTCTACGATCGACGCCCGCGCCGCCTTCCTCGTGGATGAGGAAGGCACGCCTTTCGCCACGGTCGGCTCCGTCGAGTTCTCCCTGCCGCACCCGCTCTCGAAGCTCGACGGCGGCGAGGCGCTCATCGGCGCGCTCGTCGGCGAGCCGCCGGAGAAGGCGTCCCACTATGTCGTCTCTCGCGCAGGCTCGCGCGCGCTCCTCGTGGCGTGGATGGATCGGCCGCTCACGTCGCCAGCAAGAGAAGGCGCCGAGGCGGAGCTGCAGCGGGTCGCGGGCGAGCTCGAGCGGATTTTTGACGCCCGTCGGGCACGTGCGTAGGATGAGACGCCATGGCCAGCCGTAGAGCATCCACGACTCGGATCGAGGAACGAGCGAAGACCGACCGTGATCCGTCCGATGTCTTCGCCTTTTTCGATCGGCCGCAGAATCTCGAACGAGCCACCTCCAAACAGCTTGCCGTCTCTCTCGAATCCCACCCGGAAGACCTCCGGCCGGGAACGATCTTCGCTTACCGTTTGAAACGTTGGCCGCTCGACTTGAGCTGGGACGTCGTCGTCTCGGAGTACGACCCCCCCAACGGATTCACGAACGTCAAAGCCAGAGGGTTCTTCCCGCAGTGGGCCCTCTCCTACGAGATTGCGCCCCATGACGGGGGCGCGATGCTTTCGAGCCGCCTAGAGTACGAGATGCCGTCCGGGCTGCTCCACTCGCTATCGGACACTTATGTCGTCCGCGGGGCGATGACAGAGCTCCTCCGTGAGCAAACCCGCGCCATCGTCCGGGCGCTCGACGACGGCCGCTAGCCCCTTCCCCCTACGCGGCCAGGACGCTCGCAAACACACCGTCGAGGTCGATCGCTCCGCCGGACGCTTGCACGAGCTCGATCGCTTGCTGTGAGCCCACGCCGGCCGTCTCCAGGCGGGAGCGCACGCGACGGAGCAGCCGTCGGATTCTCGCGTAGAGAGGCTTCGCGGCGATACCCAGAGCGGCTGCGATCTCGGGCACCGTCCGCTGATCCCGGAAGCGCATTTCGAGCACGCGGCGGTCCGTCTCTTCGAGCGCCCCAAAGGCGCGCCCGAGCTCATCGCGGAGACGGCCCAAAACGACTTCGCTTTCGCGAGCCTCGACCGGATCCACCAACGGGCGTGACATCCGGTAAAGCGTCTCATCGGAGACATGGCGAGGACGGTGCCGCACCGGTAAAGCGTATGCCGTTTGCCAAAGCTCGTCGCGGGTCGCCATACCGGGATTACGACTCGAGGCATGTTCAATCGCCTCGCGAGGCTCATAGCCGTCACGATAGATGAGTCGCTCGAGCTCGACGGCGACTGTCCCGCGCCGCTCCGCCTCGGCGGACGGGTGCCACTTTCCGACACACCAGATCTTGTAGTCGACGTATAGCCTCTGCACGACGACGTTCAAATAGGCGCGCATAGAGCCTTGGTGCTGAAACTTTCGGAGCCGACCGTAATCATTCTCGATCAGCTTGAGCATGACGAACGAGCGCAGATCCTCGAACTCGGTTGGGTTCAAGCGCCTCCGAAACCCAACCAATTTCATTGCGCCATCGATATCCGCCCTGGCTTCTTCGAACAATCGTTTTCCCGACTCGGCCATCTCTTCCTCCTGAGGAATTGCTCTTCGATATCTCCCTACAACCCTTCACGCGCAAGCACGCAGCGGATCGGCTCACGCGACGAGAAAATTTCTTCCGTGACGACTGGATTCAACGCGACTCGGGGACGTTCGAGGTCCCGATTCCCGCGGCCCGCGGCCCGCGCGCGACTTCATATCCCGAGCGCCGAGAGGTATCGTTAGCGAGGTAAATATGGTTGTGTCCGAAAAGCCCACCACGACCTTGGTTTACGCCGCCGCCTTCGCGGCCGCCTATTTCGGACTCTCCACGCTCGGCTTGTCCATGCAGCTCGACCGCGTGGAAGCGTCACCCATGTGGCTCCCGTCGGGCTTGAGCCTCGCCGCCGTGCTCCTGTTCGGGCGCCGTTTCTCAGTGGTCGTCGTCGTCGTCGTGATGGTCAAGATGATGTCGAGCGGTTTTCCGGGCCCCATCGCTTTCGGGATCGGCGCCGTGAAGGCCATGCAGGTCATTCTGGCGGTGCAACTCATGCACAGGCCGGGTCGTTTTTCGGGCACTCTCGAGACCGTCCACGACGTGCTCGCTTTCGTGCTGGCGGGCGCTGTCGCCGCCTCGGCCGCCGGAGCGAGCGCTTCCGCAGGGCTGTTGTGTGTGTTCGGATACGCCCCGTGGGCGAGCTTCTGGTCACTCGCCGGCACTTGGTGGGTCGGCGACGCACTCGGCGTACTCGTCATCGTTCCTATCGTCCTCGCGTTCGTGACTCCGCCGCGGTGGGTCGTCGACGCCCAGGCATGGGCCGCTGGCGCGGCGTTGGCGGCAGGACTCTTCGCGGTGGGCGAGCTCGCCTTTGGCTCGTTTCTCACGCGCTCGCCGCTGCCGCTCGCATACGTTCTATTCCCCGTCGTGTTCTGGGCTGCGTTTCGGTTCGAGACGCACGGAGCCGCATTCGCGTCTTGTTTCGCCGCCATCCACGCAGCGCTGGGCACCCTCGCCGGTCGGGGGCCCTTCGCCCGCGATTCCACTTCCGAGAGCCTATTTCTGCTCGCCGCGTTCACTGCGGTCATGGTCGTCACGAATTTGATCCTAGGAGCCGTCATTGCCGAGAAACGGCGCGCCGCGGACGAGCTGAAGCGGAGCCAAGAGCGATACGACCTTGCATCCTCGGCTGGGAGCGCCGGAGTGTGGGACTGGGATCTCGCGAGCGACGCGTTCTACGCCGATCCGGTTCTGAAGAACATCCTCGGATATCGTGACGACGAGATCGACAACCACATAGAGGCTTGGCGAAGTTTGTTCCACGCCGACGACCTCGCGCTCGTCCGACAAGCCTCCGAGCGACATCTCAACGGGGAAAGCGAGCGCTTCGAGCTCACCCATCGGATGCGCCACCGCGACGGGACGATCCGCTGGTTCCTGACCAGAGGCGAGGCCCAACGAGACGCCAATGGACGACCCATAAGACTGACCGGGACCGACGTCGACATCACACGCCGCATGCTCGCCGAGCAAGCGCTCGAGCGCGGCGAGCACAGAATGCGCGCGCAGCTCGCAGAGCTAGAGCACGTCTACCAAACGGTTCCCATCGGACTCGCTCTTACCGATGCCGAGCACCGCTACATTCGTGTCAATGAACGTCTCGCTTCGATGACCGGGCGGCCGGCCCGTGAACATATCGGGTGCACCGCTAGCGAAATGATGCCCAAGGCGGCGGAGCGAGTCGAGCCGAAGCTGCGGCGGGTCTTTTCCACCGGCGAGCCGGAGCTCGACGAGATGGAGCTCGAGCTTCCTCAATGGAAGGGCACCGCCCTCGTCGGCCACTACCCACTCAAGAACGCCGAGGGCAACGTGCAAGGCGTGGGGATCGTCATCCAAGACATTACCCCCCGAAAGAAAGCCGAGCTGCTCCAAGCTCGCAACAACCGCGTGCTGGAGCTCGTCGCCAAAGGGACGCGTCTTTCGCAGGTCGCGGACTCGTTGGCAGAGAACGCCGAGGCCCATACCGGGTGCGGCTGCGTCATCCGAGTGGTCGAAGGCTCGCGGCTGCGAATCGTATCGGCGCCGAGCCTCTCGCACGCCCAAGCCGAGACGCTCGACGGCATCGAGATCGGCCCGGAGGCACCCACGTGCGGCCAGGCCGCTTACCGAAGAAAAGCCGTCGTTACGCCCGACGTCTTGTCGGACCCGTCGTGGCGTCCCCTGGCAGAGGCGGCCGCGAAGCACGCGATCCGCGCATTTTGGTCCGTGCCCATTCTCTCGAGCTCCGATGAGATTCTCGGGACCGTCGCGCTCTACACGGACGAGCCGCGGCGCCCGGCGCAATGGGAGCTGGACACCGCGAATGACGCGGCCCACCTGGCGCGGGTCGCGATCGAGCACGCACGCGCGCGCGAGGCGCTCACCCAGAGCGAGTCCTCTCTGCGCAGAAGCCACGAGCAAATCCAACAGCTCGCGCGACGGCTCATCGCCGCTCAGGAAGAAGAGCGACAGCGGATCTCTCGCGAGCTTCACGACGGCCTCAACCAAGAGCTCGCCGCATTGTCGTTCGAGATCGGCAAGCTCCGCTCCGGCGTCGCCGAGGACGCACAGCTCGAAGAGCGGCTAGCCGATCTCCAGGCCCGTGCCGCGAGGATCATCGACGAAGCACGGCGCATGTCACACCGACTGCACCCATCGATGCTCGAGCATCTGGGTCTCGTCGCCGCCCTTCGCGCGTACTGCGATGAGATCAGCCACCGCGGCAGCCTGTCCGTGCGCTTCGACGCCATCCATCCGCCGGAGACGATGGCACCGGAGATCGCCCTGTGCTTGTTTCGCGTCGTACAAGAGGGCGTGACGAACGCTGCGAAGCACGCCGAGCCCAACACCGTCCAGGTCACGCTTCGCTATACCGACCGAGCCGCGTTGTTGACGATCGCGGATGACGGGCATGGGTTCGACTTCGCGAATCACGCGAGCGGCGGACTCGGGCTCGTGAGCATGTCGGAGAGGGTTCGTGACATCGGCGGCGAGTTCACCGTCATGTCGGACGCGACCGAAGGCACTCGACTCGAGGTTCGGCTCCCCATTCCGAGTCGCCTGAAAGGCCCCGACAACGCGCCGTCGCCCGGCGCGCTCGCGCGCGGGTGAGGCTCTCGTAAGGGGCCGCTCCCCGATTGACATCTCCTGGTAGGAGCACTACCCTCGAAGGGACAGACGGGCTAGGAGGCACGCCATGAAAATCGACCGAAGAAAATTTTTCGGCTCGCTAGGGACGACAGCCGCGATAGGGGCGATGAGCCACAGCGCGCGGGCCGAAGCGCTCGAGCACTTCATGATCGAGCAGCTCGATGCTGCGGACGGCGGCTCGAGCGACGACGACGGCGACGCGAACGCCAAGATGCTCGACTTCTACGATCCCGAACGGAAAGTGCCCCGCGGGGCCGGAAGACTCTTCGCTGAGAACAAGAACCTGACGCCGATGCCGAAGGCGCCGACGCTCGTCGACTTCTTCGAGCTTCGCTTCGCGCCCGCCCGTCACGTCCTGCAAAGCGCGCAACGCGCGCTCGATACGAATCAGCCAGAGCGCACCGTCCTCGCTTGCCTGCTACACGACACCGTCTTGAATCTGGTGAAACCCGATCACGGATGGTGGGGTGCGCAGCTCTACGAGCCGTATGTCGATGAGCGCGTCAGCTGGGGCATCCGCTACCATCAAGCGCTCCGGTTCTTTCCGGATCCGGAGCTAGGCTACGAGTACCCGGATTTCTACAATCGCATCTTCGGGGAAGACTACGAGCCCGACGAGTACATCCAGTCCGCCCATAAGTTCGCGCGCGATCACAAGTGGTACATGGAAGCCAGACTCATCACGATGAACGATGAATACTCTTTCAACGATGAGGCGAAGGTCTCAATCGAGCCCTTCATCGATATCATCGGACGCCATTTCAAGACACCGAAAGAAGGTCTGGGAAACGACAACTCGGCGTCGTCGCACATGTGGCGCTCGATCGCGAACCCGAACCGCCCGCTCTAGCCTAGCGGCAACACCGTTCGTGAGAGCGGAGGGTCAACGTTCCGCTCGAGGCACGTCATGCAATGACGGGGCGCGTCCGGTGGCAAGCGCGCGGACGAAGAGCACGACGATACTGAGCGAGCCCAACGCGAGTCCGGCGACGACGCCGGCGTCGATGATCCCTCGCCACGGCTGGGGGACCAAGCGAACCGTCAACACCAGCGCCGTGATAGCGCCGAGAAGGATCCAGCTCGAAACGAGCGTGCGCCGACCGGCGTCGAATAAGCCCATGCAAAATGCCGGAGCCAAGACGGAGCGGAGCGCGGTCGGGTGCAGGCCCCCGTAGAGCCCTCGGTCGACGACACGCGGTGAGAACCTCAGATGAAAACCCCGGTACCCCTCCGCGTATCCGTTGATCAGGATCCAAACGATGAGGATCCACCACTGAGCTTGGGTCAGCTCGTAGGAACGGACGGCGTCCACCGCGATCGGTGTCAAGACGAGCAACGCACGGACGATGAGGGCCAAGACTCCGCCGACTCCCCAGACGGCCAACACGACGCCCAACGGTTTCAAAACATGCTCCGACGCCCGGCCTGCGATCTATTCGGTCCAGGAGGTCAAGCCGCGCTCGTCGTCCGTCCCCGGAACGGTGTTGTCGAGAACGAGCGCAACGAACGCCGCGACCGCCATTCCCGTCCGGCCCAACGTATTGATCACATCGGACGCAAAACGAAGAGACCCCTCGAACGCGATGGGGGTCGCGATGAAGTAGCGCGGTACCGAGAGCCCCATGAAGAACGCGAATCCCAGGATGAAAAGATTCCTCGCCGAGTTCAAGTTCACGAACTGGAGATTCGACAAGCCGACGGCGGCGACCATGCCGAACATCGCGCAATACATTCCACCGATGATGGGCTGCGGGATCGACGTGAACAACGCCCCGAACTTTCCCAAGACACCGAGGCCCAGCATGAACATCGCCCCGGCCTGAACGACGCGGCGACTTCCGACACCCGTCAACCCGATGGCGCCGATGTTCTCGCTATAGGACGTCGTTCCATTACCCGTGCCGAAGATCCCCGCGACGAGACACCCGAGCCCCTCCATCCCGATGCCGCGACTCACGGTGGCAGACGACGGTACCGGGGCGCCCGCGAGTCTCGCGCACGCATAATAGTCACCGACCGACTCGACCATCGACGCGACGTAGCCTGCGACCATACCCACCGTCGCGGCGATGCCGAATGTGGGTAGGCCCCATTGAAAGGGATACGGTACGCGGACCCACGGCGCCTGACGCACATTGTCGAAAGACACGAAGGCCGCATGCCCCTCGGGAAAAACGCCGGTCACGGTCAGCGCGAACGCAACACCCCATGCGATGACAATCGCGAGAAGAATGGGAAACAGCTCGAACACCCGGTGCCGGGCCCGTAAATATTGGCTGAACAGAATGATGAGCACGATCGTCAACCCGCCAATGCCCCAGTGCTTGCCCGCCTCGGGAGCACCGAGCTCGAACAGGGCCAACCCGATGAGCGCAATGGTCGGCGCAACCGTGATCGGCCCGACGAAACGCAATAGCCGTCCCATCAAACCCGAATAGCCGATCGCGATCTCGAAGAACGAGCCCGCGATGACGGCTCCTTGCACATGCTGCAGCCGGACCTCGAACCCCGCATCGGCCGCGGACGCCATGCCCGCGACCGCGATCGCAGGGGCGAGAAACGAGAAGGTACCGCCTTGCACGAGGGGCAAACGATTCCCCCACGTCGTCTGCAGCAACGTCGTCAGGCCACTCACGAAAAACATCGTCCCCATCAACCACCCGAGCTCGAGGGGCCTGTCCGCGAGCCCTAGCGGTCCACTCAGAATGAGAGGGATGGCGACTGTCGAGCCGAACATCGTAAGGTAGTGCTGGAAACCAAGCGGGATCGCGACGGCCCAGGGAGGACGATCTTCGATCGAGTAGAGGAGACGTTGTTTCAAGGCCGCTCAATTTAGGTCTCGACGGACACGATGTCAATGCCGAAGCAAGCGCGTCGAGCGCCGCACGCGCCGCCGAGCTGAAAGGGACGCTATGGAATTTGCGATTTGTCTGAAGGGTGACATCGGGCCCGCGCGTACGAAAGCTCTCTGCCGGCAGGCGGAGCTCGCCGGGTTCACGACGTGCTGGTTCTACGACTCGCACATTCTCTGGCGGGACCCCTATCCGGCGATGGCCATGTGCATGGAGCACACCGATTCCATGCGTTTCGGCCCCTGCGTCACGAATCCGGACGTGCGGGATTGGTCGGTGGCTGCGAGCCTGTTCGCGAGTCTCGAAGCTCAGGGCCAGGGGCGCATCGAGATCTGTATCGGCCGCGGCGACAGCTCGCGGCGCATGATGAACTTCAAGCCCGCTAGCATCTCGCGCATGGTCTCCTACGTCGCCGCCGTGAAAGCGATGTGTCGCGGTGAGAGCGTGCGCTACGACGATTGCCCGGCCGAAATATCTCTAGCCTGGAGCCAGTTCGAGCTGCCGGTCTGGATCGCGGCCTACGGCCCGAAAGCTCTGGCAGCAGCGGGAGAGCACGGAGACGGCCTCGTCTTGCAAATCGCGGATCCCGGGCTCGTAGAATGGTTCTCCGAGCAAGCAAAGACGGCCGGTGCTGCTGCGGGCCGAGATATGGAAGGGTTCCGTGTGATGGCAGCCGCGCCGGCATGGGTCGGTCCGATGGACGCTTGCATCGAACAGACGCGTTGGTTTCCCGCGATGGTGGGAAACCATGTCGCAGACATCGTGGAGAAGTACGGGACGGACTCGGATCTCGTTCCCAAGAGCCTGACGGGCTATATCGAGCGGCGGAAGGGCTACGACTACCGCCAGCACGCCGACAAGAACGCCGACCACCTCGATTTCGTGACCGACGACATCGTCGAGAGCTTCGGGCTGCTCGGTGAGCCGGAGCAGCACGTCGAGAAGTTGAAGCGCCTCGCCGAAGCCGGCGTTACGCAGTTCACGATCTATCTCATGAACTCGGAAGAAGAACGGATCGTCGCCGAGTACGGAGACAAGATCATTCCGCGGTTTCGATAAGGATTTTCGGCGGGACCGGGAGACGCCTAGGGCAACAGGCCGGTCATCGCCTCGTAGGTCTCGGGCCGGCGGTCACGGTAGAACTGCCACACTCGCCTGACCTCCTCGATCATGTCGAGATCCATCTCCGCCGTGATGAGCTCGTCCTGATCCTCGCTGCCCTCCGCGAGAAATTGCCCTCGCGGATCGACGAAGTAGCTATGACCGTAGAACTTTCCGATGTTCCACGGCGGCTCTTCACCGACACGGTTGAGGCATCCCATGAAGTAGCCGTTGGCGACGGCATGGGCGGGCTGTTCGAGCTTCCACAGATACTGTGAGAGCCCGGCGACGGTGGCGGAAGGGTTGAAGACGATCTCTGCGCCATTGAGCCCGAGCAGACGCGCGCCTTCGGGAAAATGGCGGTCGTAGCAGATGTAGAGGCCCACTTTCGCATAGGCCGTCTGGAACACGGGGTAGCCGAGATTGCCGGGCTTGAAGAAATATTTTTCCCAGAAGCCGGACGTTTGCGGCAAGTGATTTTTCCGATACTTGCCGAGATACTTTCCGTCGGCGTCGATGATCGCCGCGGAGTTGTAGTACACGCCCGCTTGCTCGCGCTCGTAGAGAGGGACGACGAGCACCATCTCGTACTTCTGCGCGAACGGCGTCAACGCTTCGGTCGTCGGTCCCGGAATCGGCTCGGCGGCGTCGTACCAACGTGCGTCCTGGGATGGGCAAAAATAAGGACCGTTGAAGATTTCCTGGAGGCACAGGAGCTGCACACCTTCCTGTCCCGCCTGCTCAACGAACGGTATGTGCTTTTCGAGTGCGGCGTCCTGGATCTCCTGAACACTGCGGCTCTCGTCATTCACCGGGTTGTGACATTGGATCAAACCACCTTTGACGAGTCTGGACACGACACGGCCTCCGTTTTGTTTCCTGATACGTGTTGTCGGAACGTGAGTCGTCCCCACGCTATCAAAGGCCGGAGAACCGGACAAGGCCTCTTTGAGGTACCATTTTCGAGATGATCGGAGAGACGACAAGGCGTGCGCTACGGGTCGACGGCGCGCGATTGATGCAGCGACTCGACGATCTCGCGGCGATGGGAGCGCGAGACGACGGCGGTTGCGACAGACTCGCGTTCACGGATGCCGATCGCGATGGACGCGACCTCGTCACGCGCTGGATGCGTGATCTCGAGCTCGACGTCACGCTCGACGCCATGGGGAACGTCGTCGCGACCCGTCCCGGCGAGGCTGCGGGCGCTCCGGTCATGTGCGGCTCGCACATCGACACCGTCCGCACCGGCGGCCGCTACGACGGCAACCTGGGTGTACTCGCCGGCCTCGAAGTCATCGAAACGCTGGGTGATGCGGGCTTGACGACCAACAGACCTCTAGCCGTAGCTTTCTTTTCGAACGAGGAAGGCGCCCGCGCCGCCCCCGACATGATGGGAAGCCTCGTCTATGTGGGCGGGCTGCCGCTCGCCGAGGCACTCGATGCGGTCTGCATCGATGGGTGCCGCGTCGGAGATGAGCTCTCCCGGATTGGCTACCAAGGTACGGGCGCCGTGCCCGGGCAAGTCCCGCACGCCTTCGTCGAGCTCCACATCGAGCAGGGCCCTATCCTCGAAGCTGAGAGCATCGACCTAGGCGCCGTCACCGGCGTACAAGGAATTTCTTGGACGGAAGTGACCGTGAACGGGCAGGCCAACCACGCCGGTACGACCCCGATGTCCTACCGGCACGACGCCGGTTACGTCGCTGCCGAGACCACCGCTTTCATACGCCGGCTCGTGGAAGAGATGGGCCACGCCCAGGTAGGTACCGTCGGCGCCATCGACCTAGACCCGAACCTCGTGAACGTCGTCGCGCGAAAAGCGGTCTTCACCGTAGACCTGCGCAATACCGAAGAAGAGGCTTTGCAAGAGGCCGAGGCCCGCCTCCACGAGCACCTGGAGGCGATCGCGAAAGCCGAGGGTGTCGATATCTCGACTCGCGTGCTGGCTCGCTTTCAGCCGGTCGCCTTCGACCCGCGCATCATCGAGCTCGTCGAAGACACGGCGGGCGCGCTCGATCGATCCGTCCGGCAGCTGCCTGCCGGTGCCGGCCACGATGCCCAAATGCTCGCACGTGTATGTCCCACCGGAATGGTCTTCACGCCGAGCGCAAAAGGCATCAGCCACAACCCGAAAGAGCACACCGAGCCGGACGACCTCACGGCGGGAGCGAATACGCTCCTCCAGGTCCTCCTCGCCTTGACAGAGAGCGACGAGATTCCGGTTCGCCAGGCGCGCCCTTGACCCAGAAGTCGGCGAGAACGGTTACCGTCGGGGCAGCTCAACTCGGCCCTATCGCGCGGAGCGATACGCGTAGAGACGTCGTCGAACGCTTGCTCGCGCTGCTGCATCAGGCGCACGAGCGCGGCGCGGAGCTCGTCGTCTACCCCGAGCTCGCGCTCACCACGTTCTTTCCGCGTTGGCACCTCGAGGACCAGCACGTCATCGATAGCTTCTTCGAGCGCGAAATGCCGGGAGAGTCGACCGCGCCGCTGTTCGAGGAGGCCAAGCGTCTCGGCATCGGGTTCTCTTTGGGCTACGCGGAGCTCACCCCCGATGGCCATCACTACAACACCCAGATCCTCGTCGAGCGCGACGGAACCGTCGTGGGCAAGTTCCGCAAGGTACATATTCCAGGGCACGAGAACCAGGAAGAGTGGCGGCCCTTCCAACATTTGGAGCGCCTCTACTTCGAGCCGGGCCCGGACGGGTTCCAAGCATTCAGGGGTTTTGGCGGCATCGTCGGCATGGCGATTTGCAACGATCGCCGGTGGCCGGAGACCTATCGCGTGCTCGGACTCCAAGGGGTCGAGCTCATTCTGATCGGCTACAACACCCCTATCCACTACGCGCCCGACCCGTCCCAGAACGTCTTGCAAGGGTTTCACAACCACCTCGTCATGCAAGCGGGTGCCTATCAGAACGGGACGTGGGTCATCGGTGTGGCGAAAGGCGGGGTCGAGGAAGGCGTCGACTCCCTCGCCGGAAGCGCGATCATCGCCCCGTCCGGCGAGATCGTCGCGCAGTGTCAATCGTCCGACGACGAGCTCGCGGTCGCGACTTGTGATCTCGACTTGTGCCGTAACTACAAAGAGACCCTGTTCGATTTCGAGCGCTACCGCACGCCGGAGCACTACCAGCGCATCACTCAACAAAGAGGGGTCCGGCTTCCGGACTGACGCCATGAAATTCGACCTCAACGGCAAAGCCGTTTCCGTGAAGGGCGCGCATCCGCATCTTCTCTCCGCCTTACGTGACGAGCTCGGCGTCGTCTCGCCCAAGGACGGTTGCGCCCCGTCGGGGCAATGCGGCTGTTGCGTCGTTCTCATCGACGGTCGCGCGATGACGAGCTGCACGCAATCGATGAGCACGATGGCGGGAAAGAACGTCGTCACCCTCGAAGGCCTGGACCCGTCGGAGCTCGACCGCTACGCCAACGCATTCGCGTCACATGGCGCACTCCAGTGCGGGTTCTGTACCCCGGGAATCGTCATGCGCACCAAGGCGCTCGTCGATCAAAAAGGCTCCTCACTCGAGCGAGAGCAGGCAGCGCGTTTTCTCGGGACGCACCTGTGCCGCTGTACCGGCTACGTGAAGATCCTTGATGCGATCGAGTCCATCGCGAAGCAAGAGTGCCCGCTCGTCGAGCTGCCCAAGGGCCTCGGGACGTCCGGAATCAAGTACGAGAGTCGCGAGCTCGCCGTGGGCGCGAGGCCGTTCATCGACGACATGCGTGTATCCGGAATGCTCCACGCAGCGCTCACTCTCGCGAAGCACGCGCGCGCGGAGGTGCGCCGGATCGACAAAACAAAGGCCTTGGCGGTTCCCGGCGTCGAAGCGGTGCTGACGGCGGGCGATGTACCGGGTGAGCTCCGCGTCGGGCTCATTCACAAGGACTGGCCCGTGTTCATTCCGGAAGGGGGCGTCACGTCCTATCTCGGCGACGTCCTCGCCCTCGTCGTGGCGCAAGACCGGGAGACGGCGCGCCGCGCCGCGCGACTCGTCGACGTCGACTATCGGGTGCTTCGACCCATCACCGACCCGGTCGCGGCGATCGACGACCCCGAAAACGCGGTGTGGACGCTCGAGGGAAATGTCTTGTCGCGGTCGACCTACCGCAGGGGCGACGTCGAGACGGCGCTCGAGAGCTCGGCCCACCGCGTACATGAAGTGTTTCAAACGCAACGCGTCGAGCACGCGTTCTTGGAGCCGGAGTCGACGCTAGCCGTTCCAAGCAAGGACGGGCGTCTCGAGGTCTATTCCGGCGGACAGGGCATCTGGGACGATCGCAATCAGATCGCATCCGTGCTCGGAGTCGATCCGTCATCGGTTCTCGTCGAGCTCGTCTCGAACGGGGGCGCCTTCGGCGGCAAGGAAGACTTGTCGAACCAGGCGCAGACGGCGCTCGCGGCCCACCACCTGAGGCGTCCGGTGAAGTGCACGTTGAGCCGTGAAGAGTCGTTGCTGATGCATCCCAAACGACACCCGATCCGCATGGAGTACTGGGCGGGCTGTGATGAAGACGGCCGGCTCACCGCTATCAAAGCGAGGATGGTGGGCGACTCCGGCCCTTACGCATCCGTCGGTATGAAAGTCCTGGAGCGCGCCGCCGGCCACGCGACCGGACCCTATCGTGTCCCCGCGGTCGACGTCGAATCGGTCGCGGCGCGGACGAACAACCCGGTCTGCGGCGCATTTCGAGGTTTCGGTGCCAACCAGGCACATTTCGCGGTCGATGGTGTATTGGACCGCCTCGCAGAGAAAGTCGGCCTCGATACGTGGGAGATACGCGCGCGAAACGTCATCGAGCCCGGGGAGAGGTGGGGGCCCGGCCAAATCATGGGCGACGGGTCTTTGGGCGCGCGGATGTGCCTGGATGCCGTGAGAAGCGAGCACGAGGACGCGGTTCGATCGGGCAAAGCGGTGGGCGTTTCGCTCGGCCTGAAGAACTCCGGGCTCGGAAACGGTTTCATCGAGGTCGCAAAGGCCGTCGTGCGGTTCGAGGCCGATGGGAGCCTCGAAGTGCGGCACTGCTGGACCGAGATGGGTCAAGGCGTACACACCGTCGCACTCCAAGTCGCCGTCGAAGAGCTGGGGGTCCAACCCGAACAGGTGCATGTCGTCGTGGACACGTCGAGAGAGCTAGGCGCGGGGCAGACGACCGGCTCGCGAGGCACTTTGATGACCGCCGGCTCCGTGAAGGATGCTTGCCGCCAGGCCATCGCGGGCGGTAGAAAGCCCGGAGTGGACTACCCCGGCGAGTACCGCGTCGACTGGACTCACTCGCTTGCCGACGGTGTCGACGACCCTGTCATTCACTCGACCTTCGGCTATGCAGCGCAATTGATCATCCTCGATCGCGAGACCGGCGACATCGAGCGGGTCGTGGCCGCCCATGACGTCGGGCGGGCGGTGAATCCCTTGTTGTGTGAAGGCCAGGTCGAAGGCGCCGTCCATATGGGGCTCGGCTTTGCGCTCAGCGAGGACTTCCCGTGTGACGCGAACGGGACGCCGACCCATATGACGATCCGGAGCCTCGGCATCGTGCGGGCCGCTGATATGCCCGAGGTGACGGTCAAGCTCATCGAGAGCCCGGAGCCCTCTTCACCATACGGCATCAAGGGCGTGGGCGAGATTGGACTCGTCCCCACCGCCGGCGCCGTCGCGGCCGCGCTCCACGATCGGGACGGCACTTGGCGGACGACCCTTCCCATGCGGCGTCGCCCCTCGACGAAAGGGCCATGAACACGACGCCCGGCCTGGTTTGCGCCCATCATCATCTCTACTCCGCGCTCGCGCGCGGCATGCCGCCCCCGCCGCGAGCCCCGACGACGTTCCGAGAGATCCTCGAGCTCGTATGGTGGCGCCTCGACAAGGCACTCGATCTGGAAATGATCCGGTGGTCCGCCAAGCTCGGAGCGCTCGAAGCGCTCGAGCGCGGCACGACGGCCATTATCGATCACCACGCTTCTCCCAACGCCATCGACGGCTCTCTCTCGGTAATCGCCGAAGCTTGCCAAGAAGTGGGCGTGCGCGTCTCGACCTGTTACGAGGTGAGTGAGCGGAACGGTATCGACGAAGCGCGTGCCGGTCTCGACGAGAACGAGCGTTTCTTGAGATCCGGAGGGCGCGGCTACGTCGGCGCGCATGCGTGCTTCACGCTCTCCGACGACACCTTGGAGAGACTCACCGCGCTCGCGGCCGGACTCGACGTGGGCGTCCATATCCATGTCGCCGAGGCTCCGGAGGACATCGCCTCCGGAGCCCGGCTACAGGCACACGCCAAGGACGACTGGCTTCTCGCTCACGCCGTCCATCTCGATCGCGACTTACCCGGGACCATCGCACACAACCCGTTCTCTAACATGAACAACAGTGTGGGATACCAGCCTCCATCCCGTTGGCCTAACCGCGTCGTCCTCGGAACGGATGGGGTGGGCGGCGATATGATCGATGCGTTTCGATTCGCCTATGCGCGCGCGCGCGAGGCGGATGCGACGTTCTCGCCGGAGACGGCCTGGGCGTGGCTCGAGTCCGGATGGGCGCTGTTTCCGGAGGCACAGAAAGACGTCGTCAGCTGGTCCTACGATCCAATGGAGCCCTGGCATCTCGCCTTCACGCCGGGGGTGCGTCCCGTGAAGGTCGTGATCGACGGCGAGACCGTCCTCGCGAACGGCGCCCCTACTCGCGTCGACGCCGAAGAGATCCGTGCCAAAGCGGCCGAGCAGCAAGCGCGTCTGTTCGAGGCGCTCGGGTGAGCATCGTCTATCTCAACGAGTCGCACTCGCCGCTACCATCGACGCTCGAGATCAACGAGGCGCCGTGGGCGTTCCACCGCAAGCTGCCGGACTACGAGCCGACGCCGTTGGTACCGACGCCGGCGCTAGCCCAGAGCCTCGGCGTGGGCGAGCTTCTGGTCAAAGACGAGTCGCGCCGATTCGGGATGCCGTCGTTCAAGCTGCTCGGAGCGTCATGGGCCACATACCGGGCACTCACCGAGCAGTACGGGGTCGACGATGCCGATTGGGCAGACATCCCAGAGCTTCGCGCGCGTTGCGAGGCACTACGACCGTTCACACTCGCGGCCGCAACCGACGGCAACCATGGCCGCGCGGTGGCCCGCATGGCCGCCCTTCTCGGTTTCGAGTGTCGCGTCTTCGTGCCACAGGGCACCGCCCGCGCCCGGATCTGCGCGATCGAGAGCGAGGGGGCCTCATGTACGGTCGTGGAGGGAGACTATGATGCGGCAGTCGCCCGCTCAGCTGAAGAGGCAGGGCCTCAGACACTCGTCGTCGATGACACGTCGTGGCCCGGCTACGAAGAGATCCCTCGCTTCGTCATCGAGGGCTACGCGACGATCTTCTACGAGATCGAGGCTCAGCTGACAGGCGCGGTCGACACCGTCGTGGTACCGCTGGGCGTCGGCGCACTCGGCGCCGCAGCGGTCGATTTCTTCAAGCGAAAGACGAGCGCGCGCGTCATCGGCGTCGAGCCTCTGAGCTGTGCCTGCGTTCTCCAGTCCATCCGTGCCGGCGAGGTGACCACCGTACCCGGCCCTCACCCATCGATCATGGCAGGGCTCAACTGCGGGACGCCCTCTCCTATCGCCTTTCCGACCCTCGCCGCGGGTCTCGATGCTTTGGTCGCGATCGAAGACAGCTTCGCCGAGCAATCCATGCGGAGCCTCGCGGCCGCCGGGATCACTTCCGGAGAGACCGGCGCTGCGGCGCTCGGGGGCCTCAGCGCCGCCATGGCGTCATCCACCGAGCTCGGGATCGGGCGAGACTCACACGTCGTGGTCCTCTCGACCGAAGGTGCGACGGACCCGGAGAGCTATCGACGGATCGTGACCGACGCTCGCTGACTTGTCGATCCGACGATTTATCTGTTAGCATTCTGCTCCCCCTCGATGGCAGTGCCGCTACACAGCTTTGCCTGTCGGCACAGGATTGAACGTAGTTTCGACTTTACTCAGGAGCCCATCATGACTCGACTCGATCGACTCGTTCTCATTCTCGCGCTCGCATTCCCGGCGACGGGGCTCGCATCGCCCGTCCTCTTCGACCTCCGTGCCGACGAGATCGAGGACATCGACGAAGTCAACTCGTTCGACCTCCTCAGAGGCGGGATCACAGCGACGCTCATCGCAACGCCTCCGACATTCAACGAGCCGCCCTCACGCGAGCTGCTTCTGAACCGGACGGCATCGGCCTTTGGCGTCAACGTCGAGAACACGAGCTGCGGAAGCAGCGAATCTTCGAGCCTCCTCGACGACGGATGTGTCGGCGAGGCGATCGACGTCACGTTCGACTTCGACGTCTTCTTGAACGAGTTCAAAGTCTCGAGCTTCGGCGCGGACGTCGGAAGGGCCGACATCGTCGGTGCGCCGAGCATCGATATCCTCAACACGGGGATCCACTCTCTGGGTGACACGTTCCTCGCTGCAGGCGACGCGTTGTCGATCGTATTCGTTTCCGGCAACGGCTTCAGCTTCGACAATTTCAGCGTCATGCGCGCGCCGATACCCGCGACTTCTTTGCTCTTCGGTTTCGTGGTCGGGCTTCTCCCGTTGAGGAGTCGCCGCAGCTAGGATTCGTCACGTCTTGCTTTCTCGGCCCGGGCTTTCTACGATCGACTCATGTTTCTCGGACCGACACTCGCGGAGATGGCCAGGCCCTGGACCATCGACAGCGCGACCCGAAGTGCGGCACACGACGCCCGCACCGACCCTCTCGACCCTCTAAATCTCTACAACATCACCTGGTACGACGACGACGACGAAGTACGGCACTTCGTCGTTCCGCCGGAGTTAACCGGCGTCGAGACTCCGATCGCCGTCATCTACAGCAGGGACTTCCCGACCGGAAGCCATAAAGTAGGCGCTGCCTATTCCGTCCTCGCGGAGCTGATCGTCGCGGGCGAGGTCGACCCGAGCGAGCATCGCCTCGTTTGGCCGTCGACGGGCAATTACGGGGTCGGGGGCGCGTGGGTTGGGGGCCGGGTCGGCTGTCGAAGCATCGTCGTGCTTCCGGAAGGCATGAGCCGCGAGCGGTTCGACCTCATCGAGAGCTTCGGCGCGGAGGTCGTCAAGACGCCGGGGAGCGAGTCGAACGTAAAGGAGATCTACGACAAGACATGGGAGCTCCGGCGTGAGCCGGACATTCGCATCCTCAATCAGTTCGAGGTCATGGGGAACTACCGGTTCCACTACGAAGTGACCGGAAACGCCGTCGCCCAGCTAGCGAAAAGCCTCGGCCAGCGCGGGATCGGGCGAGGCAGCGCGAGCGCGTTCGTGTCGTCGATGGGGAGCGCCGGAACGATTGCCGCGGGAGAGCGTCTCAAGCAAGTCTGGCCGGAGCACAAGATCGTAGGCCTCGAGCCCATCCAGTGCCCGACTCTATTCAACAATGGCTACGGTTCGCACGAGATCCAGGGCATCGGAGATAAGCACGTCACCTGGATCCACAACGTGACGAACATGGACGCCATGATGTGCATCGACGATCTCGCTTGCCTAAAGGGCCTCCAGTTACTGACGGCTCCGACGGGACAAGCGGTACTGGAACGGCGTTTCGGTGTCTCTCCTGAATCGGTCACCATGCTCGCGTCCATTTTCGGCATTAGCGGCGTATGCAATCTGCTGGGTGCGATCAAGACCGCGAAACACTACGGCTTCGGTAAAGACGACCTCGTGGTGACGGTTTGTACGGATGATATCGGTCGCTACGGGAGCGTGATGGAGGCATTGAGTGAAGCCCACGGCCCCATGGACGACGTCGAAGCCACTGCCAGGATGGCGGGTATCTTTCACGGGGCCGCAACGGATTGGATCCAAGAGGGCACGACGGAGAACCGTAAGCGGTGGCACAACCTCAAATACTACACGTGGGTCGAACAGCAGGGCAGGACGGTCGAGGAGCTCGACGGCCAGCTCGATCCCGATTGGTGGCTCGAGCACCAGAGCCGCGTCGAGCATGTAAACGAGAGCGTGTCTCGTCTCCGCCAAGAGTTGAAGTAAGATGGGAGGTGATGAATATGAAGTACACCTTGTTCCTCAACTTTTTCATCTTCCTGACACTGACGGCTTGCGATAGCGTTCCCGGTGTCTCTACGCTGCTCGAGGGCGGAGAGATCGATCTCATCCCCCTCCCTGCCGCCGGATTCTGCCGGGACGGTGCGGTCATCGTCGCCGTTCGGAACCAGGGCGGCTCGGACGCCGAAAGCTCCACCGCGAGCGTGAGGTTCTCACCCGGCGGCACGACGGAGATCCCGACCCCCGACGTTCCCGGAGGTCGCATCGCGACACTTCCACCGGTCACGATGCCCGCGGAGTGCTTCATGCCGGCATGTAGCGTCCAAGTCAATATCGACATCCACGGTGACGTCTCCGAGTCGAACGAAGAGAACAACACCGCCGATATCAGCTGCCCCGCGCCCGGCTAGCGACGCGCCTGGTACAATTTGCGCCATGGATCGCGTAGCGCTGTATCTGCAGGACGCGCACCCGCTGGACGAGTGCGTCCGGCTTGCGCAGTATGCCGAAGAGAAAGGCTTCGAGGCAGTATGGCAGGCCGAGAGCCGGCTCGTGCGCGACGCGATCGTGCCGATGGCCGCTTACGCCGCGACGACCGAGCGCATCCAAGTGGGCTCAGGTGTCATCAACAACTGGACTCGCAACATCGGATTGCTCGCGGCGACCTTCCTTACTCTGGACGACCTCGCACCGAACCGGATCATCTGCGGTATCGGCGCGTGGTGGGACCCGCTCGCGGCGAATGTCGGCATCTCTCGCAAACGGCCATTGGCCGCGATGCGCGAAACGATAGCGCTGTTCCGTCGACTGCTCGCACTCGAGAACGTGACCTTCGACGGCGAGTTTCATCAGGTCCACGGGATTGAGCTCGACGTCGTCCATGGCCGTCGGGAGGCACGAAAGGTCCCGGTCTTCGTAGGAGCGACGGGCAACAAGATGCTCGAGCTCACGGGAGAGATCGCGGACGGTTGTCTGCTGAACTACTGCGTGCCGCCGTCCTACAACGATCGCGCCGTCGACCTCCTCAGCGCGGGCGCGAAAAAGACGGGCCGGACGCTCGATGACATCGACCGGCCGCAGCTCATCGTGTGCTCCGTGGATCGTGACCGTCGCAAAGCGATCGAAGGCGCGAAGGAGCTCATCACGCAATACCTGGCGCAGCAACCTCACATCGCGCAGGCCTCCGGTGTCGACCGAGCGACGGTCCAGAAGATTCAGTCAATTCTCGGTTGGCCGGCGACGAAGGCGCAGGTCCACGAGGCGATGCAGTTCGTTCCCGACGAGCTCATCCTCGAGATAACCGCGACCGGCACCCCGGAGGAAGCTCGCGCGAAAGTCGAGGAATACGTCGCGCGCGGCTGCACCTGCCCGGTCTTGTACCCGCTCGGCGATCCGACCCTCATGATCGACGCTTTCGCGCCTTCAGCGCCCGCGTAAAGCTCGCGCTACCGGATCATCGTCCTTCCGGACTCGCCGGAATAGTTGATGAACACGGTCTTCTGCTCGGTAAAGAAGTTCAAGCCCTCTTCCGACATCTCTCGCTCGCCGACACCCGTCGATTTCACACCGCCAAAGGGGAGCTGCGCCTCGCCGCCGATCGTGGGCTCGTTGACGTGCACCATCCCGGTCTCGACATCTTCGACGAAGCGCATCACTTGGTTCACATCGCGCGTGAAAATCGAGGTCGTCAACCCGAACTCGACGCCGTTCGCCATCGACAGCGCCTCATCGAAGTCCTTCGCCGTCGCGACGGATAGGACCGGGCCGAACACTTCCTCCTGAAAGATGCGCATGGACGGCGCGACATTGTCGAAGATCGTGGGCGCGACGAAATAGCCGTCCTCCATTCCCTTGGGGCGGCCGCCTCCCGTCACGAGCCTCGCGCCCTCGTCCTTCGCGATCTGGATGTAGTCGAGATCCGTCTTGAACTGCTCCTCGTCGACGGCCGGGCCCATATCCGTGCTGTCGTCGAGTCCGGGGCCGACCTTCATCTCCTCCGCAAGCGCCTCGAGCCGCTCAACGAGCGCGTCTTTGACCGACGCAAGCGCGATGACGCGCGAGGTCGCGGTGCAGCGCTGTCCCGTCGACCCGAAAGCGCCGTCACGGATCGCGACGGCGGCTTTTTCGACATCGGCATCGTCCATCACGACCACCGCGTTCTTGCCGCCCATCTCACACGTGACCTTGGCGCCGCGCGAGGCTGCCTTGACGTAGAGATCACTGCCGACCCCGTTCGAGCCGGTGAACGAGATGACGGGTATCTCGGGCGCGTTGACGAATGTTTCACCCACCTGCGAGCCGGACCCGATCACGACGTTGAAGATGCCGGGCGGAAGTCCCGCTTCCTCGAGGATCTCGGCCAAGACCGCGGCGGTGCCGGGAACCAGCGACGCCGGCTTGAACACCACCGCGTTTCCGGCAACCAATGCCGGCATCGACTTCCACACCGGGATCGCCCAAGGGAAGTTCCACGGCGCGATCAAAGCCACGACGCCTACGGGTTGGCGAATCGTGTAGGTAAAAGTGTTGCGGACCTCGGAGGGGAGTGTCTTTCCGCCCATCCGGAAGCCGGCGCCGGCGTAGTACTCGATAAGCGAGATGCCTTTCATGACCTCGCCCTTGGCCTCGCGAAGGATCTTGCCTTCCTCTCGCGTCATGAGCTGAGCGATCTCGTCGACGCGGGATCGCGCGATATCCGCCGCCCGCCACAGCACGCGCCCGCGCTCGGGGCCGGGAGTTCTCTTCCAGTCGTTGAAGGCCATTCCGGCCGCATCGATAGCACGTTGTGCGTCTTGTGCGGTCGCCATCGGGAACTCCGCGATCACATCCCCCGTATCGGCGGGGTTGACATTCTTGACCACCCGACTGGACTCCGGTGTAACCCATTTACCTGCGATGTATGAACCGGTCTTCATGTGAATCCTCCGAGAAAGTGGCGTAACTTACCATAGAGTTGCATCGAGTTCACGAGCGCCCTTATTCTCTGTCCATGAAAATCGACAAGGTCATTCGAGGCGGTACGATCGTAACCGCCGAGGATACGTATCGCGCTGATATCGGTATCGCGGACGGTCGCATCGCTGTCATCGGACTCGGGATCGAAGGCCCCGAATCGATCGACGCCACCGATCGATACATTATGCCCGGCGGGCTCGACGTACACACGCACCTGGACATGCCCTTCGGAGGCACGACCACCGCGGATGACTGGGAGAGCGGCACGACTGCGGCGGCCTGCGGCGGAACGACGACCATCATCGACTTCGCCATCCAGGATTTCGGGAAGTCTTTGCATGCCGGCGTCGAAGCGTGGCACAAGCGCGCCTCCGATCGAGCCGGCATCGACTATGCGTTCCACACGATCGTGCGTGAGCTTCACGATTCTCACCTGCATGAGATGGACGAGCTCGTGAAAGAAGGCATCACGAGCTTCAAGCTGTTCATGGCTTATCCCGGTGTCTTCATGGTCGACGATGCCACGATTTTCAAGGCGATGCTCCGCACTCGGGAGAATGGCGGCATGATTTGCATGCACGCGGAGAACGGAGGCGTCATCGACACGCTCGTGGAGCGCGCTCTGAAGGAGGGCCATACCGAGCCCAAATGGCACGCGCTGACGCGCCCGATGAGCGCCGAGGCTGAGGCGACGAGGCGCGCGATCGCGCTCGCCGAGATGGCCGACGTCCCCGTCTACATCGTCCACCTCTCCGCGGGCGACGCGATGGAGGAGGTCCGGAACGCCCGACAGCGCGGCCTTCCCATCTTCGCGGAGACGTGCCCGCAATACCTCTTCCTCTCTTACGAGGACTACGAGAGACCGGGATTCGAGGGCGCCAAATACGTCATGTCCCCGCCGCTGCGGCCGAAAGGCAATGAGGAGCGACTTTGGAACGGGCTTCAAACCGATGCGTTGCAGGCGGTCTCGACGGATCACTGCAGCTTTTGTATGAAGGAGCAAAAGGAGATCGGCAAGGACGACTTCTCGAAGATCCCGAACGGAGCGCCGGGAATAGAGAACCGACTCATGCTCATGTATCACGGCGGTGTCAACGGCGGTCGCATCAGCATGAATCGATTCGTGGAGCTCGTCTCGACGCGACCGGCGAAGATCTTCGGTTTGTACCCCAAGAAGGGGTCCATCACCGTGGGTGCCGACGCGGATCTGCTCTTGTGGGATCCCAAGCGGAAATGGACGATCAGCGCCGAGACCCATCGGATGAAGGTGGACTACAGCGCCTACGAAGGACGTGAAGTCATGGGTGTTCCGGACAAAGTCTTGCTGCGTGGCGACGTTATCGTCGACGACCAGAAATATGTCGGCAACGTGAAGCAGGGCAAGTTCGTCCGGCGCGAGCCGGGTACCGCGCGCTCTCCGCTCTAGCTCGACAGATCCAGGGTCCGGCCCAAGCCCTTGTCGAGCCCGGATTCATAGACGCGCTTCGCGACGGCCACATCCTCGAGGGCGAGCCCTTGAGATTCGAACAAGGTGATCGCGTCCGCGTCTCCGCGTCCCGGGGCCGTGCCCGCCACAATCGCATCGAGCGGGAGGACATCGTCCCAGGAGAGCTCGCCCGTGGCGACCAACGCGTGAAGGTCCCCGCATTCGATCCTCGCCTGCTCGAGTGAATCCGTCACGATGACACCGCTCTTCCGCACCACGTCCTCGTCGACTTCTCTTCGCTTCAAATGGTTCGAGCCGATTGCGTTTACGTGCTGACCGGCTTCGAGCCACGCGCCGCGGAGGACGGGCTCGCGGGCGCTCGTCGCCGTCACCACGATGTCGGCTCCCTCCGGGACGCGCTCGGGTGAGTCGACGGGCGAGAGAGGCACACCGAGCGCGTCGGACATCTCGCGGCAAAACGCCTCCCGGCGAGCTTCGCTACGACTGTATACGGCCCCGGACGCGAGAGGGCGCACGCAGTGGATCGCTTCGATCTGCGAGCGCGCCTGCCAACCCGTCCCGTAGAGACCGACGCGCTCAGCCTTCTTCGAAGCCATGAGACGGGTCGCGACACCGCTCGCCGCACCGGTGCGGATCTGTCCGAGGCGGTCCGCCTCCATCAAGGATACGAGCTCGCCCGAGCCCGCATCGAACAGCAAGAAATAGAACCGAGCTCCGGAGGGCCCCGTCGTGTACGACTTGAGCCCGACATATCCGAGCGTCGCGCTCCCCGCAGACATCACGTGCAACAGCAACTTCTCGGCACGGACGCGGCTTCTCGGGCGATTCACGGCCCGGCCGTCATGGAGCAATCGCAGCGCTTCGTCGACCGCAGCGATGGCGTCATCCATCGGCAGCAGCTCACGCACATCGTCCTCGGTGAAAAATAGAGTCATCGCGGTTTTGACACCTCCTATCGCGAATGATAGATCACGCCGGTCGATGGTTGCCTCGTTGTCAGCGAATCCGGACTTTCGCTTCTGCCCAAAGTGTGGCTCGGAGCTCGCGCGCAAGGTCGTCAAAGCGAATGAGCCGCCGCGCTTGGTCTGCTCCGGATGTGAGTTCATCCTCTTCGAAGATCCCAAGCTCGCCGCTGGTACCCTTTTTCGGTACGAAGGAAAGCTCGTTCTGCTCAAGCGCGCGATCGAGCCCGGTTACGGCAAGTGGGTATTCCCGGGTGGCTTCGTGGATCGCGGCGAACGAGTCGTAGACGCCGCCATCCGCGAGACTCTCGAAGAGTCGGGCGTCGTCGTGGAAACGCGTGGGCTGATCGATGTGTACTCGGCCACCGGCTCGCCAATCGTCGTCGTCGTTTACCGAGCCGAGATCGTGAGCGGTGAACCGCGAGCCGCAGACGAGACTCTCGAAGTCGGCCTGTTCGACACGTCGGAAGTCCCGTGGGACAATCTGGCTTTTCCCAGCACCACCCAAGCACTGCAGACCTACCTATCCAATGAATAAGCTTGCCGAAAAAGTCGCCCTCGTCACCGGTGCCAGCCGCGGCATCGGTCGCGCCATCGCGGAGACGTTCCTCGAAGAGGGTGCGAAGGTCGCGCTGTGCGCACGTAGCTTGCCAGAGCTCGAATCACTCGCCGACGCGTGGAACCAACAGAGTCGACGCGCGATCGCGATCGAATGCGATGTGTCGTCCAAGGAGTCCGTGGATGCGGCCATCGGGACGATCGAAGCGAGCTGGGGCAAGCTACACGTCGTCGTCAACAATGCCGGGATATCGGGGCGAACTCCCATGGACATTGCCGCCGATGATCTGTGGCAACGGATCCTCGACGTGAATCTAAACGGAAGCTACCGCGTGAGCCGCGGGGCGCTCTCGCTCATGAGCTCGGGTAGCGGTCGCATCATCAACATGTCGTCCGTGCTCGGCCGATTCGGAGTTCCCGGCTATGCCGCCTATTGCACCGCGAAACACGGGATCATCGGGTTTACCCGTGCTCTTGCGCTCGAGCTCGCGCCTAAGAAGATTACCGTCAACGCCATTTGCCCCGGATGGGTGGACACGGCGATGGCGGACGAGGGAATTCGGGACGCGGCCGCCACGCTCGGTGTTACCCCGGAAGCCTTCAAGGAACAAGCGATCGAGGGCGTCCCGCTCAAACGCTTCATCGATCCGAAGGAAGTGGCCAAGCTCGCGCTCTATCTGAGCTCCGACGACGCTTCCGCGATTACGGGCCAGTCGTACAACATCTGCGGCGGCCAGATCATGAACTAGCGGGCTGCTGATACCGCTTTTCTTGCTTCTTCGACGCCGCGACACAGGAGCGTTGGCATCTGATACGATCGGGCCATGGCGACCACGATTCAAATCTACGGCAAGGCCGGCTGACCTTACACCGCCAAGGCCCGTGAGGCCCACGCCGATCACGACGTCGAATATTACGACGTCAAGTCCGACGCTGCAGCGATGGAGCAGATGCTCTCTTTGAGTGGCGGCGAACGGGCCGTCCCCGTTATCGTCGACGGCGACAAAGTCACTGTCGGCTACGGCGGTACGTGAGCCGTTTGACGCCGGCAGTTAGCCGGCTCCGCATCGCCCTGTGAGTCACGCGTCAAGCCCTCCCGCGTGGGAGCACGTCATCGGAATCATCGGAGGTCTCGGTCCTTACGCTCACGTCGAGTTCGAGACCCTGCTCCTGGGCGCAACCGCGACCGCCATCGGCCGCGCGCCAACGGATCAAGACTACCCGTCTTGGGTACTATCATCGCTGCCGCGAACACCGGATCGCACGAACGCCCTCCTCGCGAACGGCGCATCGCCCGTCGATGCGCTCGTTCGGAGCGCGGCGCGCCTCACGGAAGCCGACTTCGCCGTCATCCCCTGTAACACCGCGCACGCCTTCTTGCCCGACGTGAGGCGCCGGGTCGCACTGCCGATATTGGACATGATCGAGGCGACCGCCGAGGAGGCCGTCAGCACGATCGGACCGAGCGGAACCATCGGCCTCCTCGCAGCGACGGGCACGCTACGCTCCAAGCTCTATCAAGACGCGATCGAGAGGATCGACCCAGCGCTACGCACGCTTTCCCCTCTCGAGCTCAACGACGGCGAGCAGATGCAAGCTCGGTGCATCATGGAGCCGATCTTCGGCGAGGCGGGGATCAAAGCCGGGGCCTACCACGATCCCAAGCGGCGCGATGAGCTGAAGGAAACGATGCAAGAAGCCGTGCAGGCGCTTCGGGCCGCAGGAGCCGATCTCGTGCTGACCGCCTGTACCGAGATACCGCTCGTCCTCGGTAGAGGCTCCGTTTGCGACACTCCGTTGCTCGACCCGATGGCGGTTGCGGCTGAGCGCGCCATCGCCATCGCCATCGGGCGGAGGCCTCTGCCGACGTTGCCCGAGCCCGCCTCCTCCGCTAGAGCCTAGCCTCGAGACGTCGCGGGCTCTCCGCCCTCCGCACTGTATTTTCAGGCCCGGAAGCCCGTTATACTCTCTCCATGCAGATTCTCACTGGCGACGAGATGCGCGAGGCGGATCGGCGCGCCATCCACGAGGTCGGCATCCCGGGCCGCGTCCTCATGGAGAGCGCGGGCAGAGCCGTCGCCGGGGCGATGGAAGCGCACATCGACACTCTCGAGCAATGCTCCGTGGTGATCATTTGCGGCAAGGGCAACAATGGCGGAGACGGCCTCGTCCTCCTGCGAACACTCACCGGTCTCGGATACGAGGCTCGTGCCGTCGTCCTCGCACCCCTCGAGGAGCTCGCGGCCGACACGTTGCACAACCTGCAATCGTCGCTGAAGCTGGGCCATCAAGTCGATTGGGTCCAGTCCGAATCCGACTGGGACAAGCTGCGGGGCCGCTGGGAGAGCGCAGACGTCGTCGTCGACGCGATTTTCGGCACTGGCTTGAATGCCGACGTTCACGGGGTCGCCCTCCAGGCAATCGACGATCTCAACCTCGTGCCGGCATTCAAAGTCGCGGTCGACGTACCGTCCGGCCTCCGCTCGGACTCGGGGTCCGTTTCGGGAGCGGTCTTGACCGCGGACCTCACCGTCGCCCTCGCGGCTCCCAAGCTGTGTCATTTCATCTCCCCGGCATGCGAGGCGTGCGGGGTGGTAGAGGTCGTCGACATCGGCATTCCGCCGGATGTGATCGAGGAGGGTGTACCGCGGGCCGAGACCATCGAGCCCGAATTCTTGTCCCTCCAGTGGCCGGCGAGGCCTCCGTCATCTCACAAAGGGACGTTCGGCCATCTGCTCATCGTCGCAGGCTCGCGAGGCAAGACCGGCGCCGCCGTCATGGCCGCACGAGCGGCGCTCCGGTCGGGCGCCGGACTCGTGACCGTCGCGTCCGCGGCCAGCGCG
>Ga0315338_1001042_pt1 | contig 41634 bp, 38 predicted proteins | sample ASW8metaG_FD_204518 | JGI IMG/M metagenome (GOLD analysis project Ga0315338, IMG submission 204518) | Ammonia-oxidizing marine archaeal communities from Monterey Bay, California, United States - ASW #8 | ecosystem: Environmental > Aquatic > Marine > Coastal | place: USA: California | collected... | reverse complement strand
TAACGCGGTTCACTGTCCGCCCCTACCTCTTAGTTCCCCTGTTTACTGATCTCTGAAGTGGCCCGTGGCGCTGCGGCTCACCAGATGGAGGGGAAGCGTTCCCGCTAAAGCGCGATGAACCTTTTTTATTTGGCGGTGAGGGAGGGATTCGAACCCTCGATACGCGTAAACGTATACACGCTTTCCAGGCGTGCTCCTTCAGCCACTCGGACACCTCACCAAAACTGATTGTCACTACCAGCTGGCTGCGCTCTGGTAGTCGCACGCGAGCGTGCTCGTTACTCGGGCTCACGCCCTCGCCCCTTCGGGGCCGTCACCGCTACGCGGCGACGTTCGCTTGCCTTCGGCAAGGCGTCAGCCACTCGGACACCTCACCAAAACTGATTGTCTCTGAGTCATCATCAGAGGGCGCGTAGGGTACCCGAGGGTCGCGGTTCAGGCAAGCGTGGCGGCGTCACTCAGGCGTTATCCGTGTTGTTTCTGGCCAGGTAAAGGCCCTGGTACTCGGAGACCACCACACCCTGGGCGTCGGTTGCCCGGGCCAGAATCGCCAGGCTCGCTTTGCCGCGCCGCTTCAGGCGCTGGTGAAACCGGCCGCTCTCGCCGTCGTCGGCCCAGGCGCGGATTTCAATGTCGCCGTGCAGCGGCGCGCGGAATTGCAGGCTGGATTCCACCGCCACCACATCGACGCTGGCCTCGCCTTCCCCCACCGCCGAGTCCGCCATCAGCGTGGTGCAGGCCCAGCCGGCCAGGGTCAGCAGCGCCGCCTGGCTGCCGGCGAAGAAGGTGCCCTTGTCGTTATGGTTGGGGGCCAGCGGCGCGGTCAGGGTGAGCCGTTCGCCGTCGAAGGCGGTGAAGCGGAAGTCCAGATGGGTGGTGAGCGGTATCGCCGCGCGCACGCGGTCGGCCAGGGCGTCGAGATCACTCATCGCGCCCCCGGGGAAGCTCACGCAGAAAGGTTTCCGGTTGTTCGTCCGGCAGGTTCTTCAGGGCCCCGGCGGGGGTGCCCAGGTAGACGAAGCCCACCACCTGATCCTTGTCGGCGAAGCCCAGGCGCGCCTTGACGGTTTCGTCGTTGGCCAGGTCGCCGGTGCGCCACATGGCACCGATGCCCAGGGCGTGGGCCGCCACCATGATGTTCTGCACCGCGGCGCCCACCGCCAGCACCTGTTCCCAGGCGGGCACCTTATGGCCTTCGGTGATCTCCGCCACGGCGACGATGATGGTGGGCGCGCGCAGGGCCTTGTTGCGGATGTTGTCGCGGGCGCACTGGTCCGCCTCCGGCTGCCGGCGCAGCAGGCGCCACTCCATGATGTCGCCGAGGCGTTCGCGCTCTTCGCCTTCCAGCACCAGAAACCGCCAGGGGCGCAGCATGCCGTGGTCGGGGGCGCGGATCGCCGCCGCCAGCAACTGTCTGACCTGATCGGCGGAAGGGCCGGGCTCGGTGAGGCGGGCCACGGAAACGCGGGTGTTGAGCGCGGTCAGTGTGTCCATCGGAACTCCTGTGGGCGAACGGTGACGCGCCGGGGATTGTACGGCAAAGCGCGCTTGCTTTCCTTGCCGTCGGGCGATCAGTCTTTTTTCTTAACCCACAACTGGGTAAGCTCCGGACAAACGTCCTGATTGGCAGTGCATGAGTACATCCAAGAACCGCCCCCGCAAGCCCTATCTGGATCCGATGGAGCGCGCGCGCCGGCTGAGCAATTATATCCGCCTGCTTGCCTTCGTGGTGGCGGCGACCATTCTGATGGCCGGTGTCGGCCTGCAGCTTTATCCCTCCCACTATCTGCTCGGCGTGGCCGGCCTGCTGGCCTACCCGCTGCTGGTGCAGACTCTGGTGGTGGTGGGCCAGCGCAAGGACCTGCTGCCGGAACATTTCTCGCCGGTGGTGATGCAGCTGGACGCGGCGATCATCGGGGTGGCCTGCGCGCTGCTGCACTTCGCGGTGGTGCCGAGCCTGGTGCTGCTGATCATCGTGCACGCCAACGCGGTAAGCAGCGGCGGCCTGCGCCCCTGGCTGCTGAACGTGCTGATGACGCTGGGCGGCGCCGCCCTGGCGTCGCTGCTGCTGGGCGTGCCGCCCTCCCCCACCACGGTGCCGCTGAGTGTGTCGGTGCTGTCGCTGGTGGGGCTGGGGCTGTACGTGGGCGCCAGTTCCTTCTATGCCAACCGTCAGGCGCAGTTCCTGCGCCAGGCGCAGATCCGGGTGCGCGAGCAGCAGCAGGCGGTGGAGATGTCGCGCAAGCTGGCCAAGTATCTGCCGCCGCAGATCTGGGGCTCGCTGTTTTCCGGCAAGCGCGACGCCAAGCTGGAGACCCGGCGTAAACGGCTGACGGTGTTCTTCTCCGACATCAAGGGTTTCAGCGCGATCTCCGAGGAGCTGCCGCTGGACACCCTGACCCGCATGCTCAACACCTACCTGAGCGAGATGACGCGCATCGCCCTGCGCCACGGCGGCACCATCGACAAGTTCATCGGCGATGCGGTGATGGTGTTCTTCGGCGACCCGAAAAGCGAGGGCGCCCAGGAAGACGCCTACCGGTGCGCCGCCATGGCCATCGAAATGCAGCAGCACATGCGCTTTCTGCGCCAGCGCTGGCAACGCGAGGGCATCACCCAGAAGCTGGAAATCCGCATCGGCATCAACACCGGCTATGTGACGGTGGGCAACTTCGGCACCGACAGCCGCATGGACTACACCATCCTCGGCACCGACGTGAACCTGGCCAGCCGGCTGGAATCCGCCTGCCGGCCGGGGCAGGTGCTGATCTCGGAAAGCACCCATGAGCTGATCAAGGACCGGGTGCGCTGCCGTAATGTGGGCGAGGTGACGGCGAAGGGCTTCAGCCGGCCGATCCCGGTGTTCGAGGCCCAGGCACTGAAGCGCAACGCCGGCGGCAAGCAACGCTTCGTGAGCGTCGCCACCACCGGGTTCGGCCTGCACATGGACCTGGAGCGCATTCACAACGTGGACAAAAACCGCATACTGAAGGCCCTGGCCCGCTCCGCCTCGGACCTGAAGAAGCGCAAGACCGTGGCCTTGGATTTCGAGGCGGAAGGCTTCGCGCTGCATGTGCACTCCGAGAGCCTGCCCGACCGCGACCGGGAAAAAGTGCTGGATGTGATGGGCAAGGCGGCGGCCAAGATACAACAACAAGTACGGCTCTAAGGAGAACCGCTATGGCTGAACCGTCCTCCGGCTGGCTGGCCCGGCTGGAACGCGCCGGCAACCGCCTGCCGCACCCCACCCTGCTGTTCGTCTGGCTGTGTCTGTTGATGCTGCCGCTGAGCGCGCTGCTGGCGGCGGTGGGCCTGACCGCCACGCACCCGTTGGAGGACCGCAGCATCGCGGTGCGCTCGCTGCTCGACGGCGACGGCCTTACCTATCTGTTCAGCGAGATGGTCACCAACTTCACCGGTTTCGCGCCGCTGGGCGTGGTGCTGGTGGCGATGCTGGGGCTGGGCATCGCCGAGCATTCCGGCCTGCTGGGCGCCAGCCTGGCGGCGCTGGTGCGGCGCGCCTCGCACCGCACGCTGGTGGTGACGGTGGCGTTCGCCGGGGTGATGTCGAGCCTCGCCTTCGACGCCGGCTATGTGGTGCTGATTCCCCTCGCCGGCTTTCTGTTCCAGCTGGCCGGCCGCTCGCCGCTGGCCGGCATCGCCACCGCGTTCGCGGCGGTGTCCGGCGGCTACAGCGCCAACCTGCTGCTCGGCCCGGTGGACGCGGTGCTCGCCGGCCTGTCCACGGAGGCGGCGGCGATCGTCGAGCCCGACCGCGTGGTGTCGGCGGCGGGCAACTACTGGTTCATCATGGTCTCCACGGTGCTGGTCACCGCCGTGGTGTCACTGGTCACGGTGCGCATCACCGAGCCGCGCGTGGCCGACCGGCCCGCCGACAACAGTGACGAAGACCTGGCACCGCGCATGGACCGCCGCGCCCTGGGCTGGACCCTGGCAGTGCTGGCGCTGGGCGTGCTCGCGGTGGTGCTGCTGGTGGCGCCGGCGGACGCGCCGCTGCGCGGTGAGGACGGCGGCCTGCTGCAGTCGCCGTTCATGTCGTCGCTGGTGGTGCTGATCGCGCTGCTGGCGGGGCTGTGCGGCGCCGTCTACGGGCGGGTGAGCGGCCGCTTCCGCTCCGCCGGCGGCATCATCGAGGCGATGGAAACCACCATGAGCTCGATGTCCGGTTACCTGGTGCTGATGTTCTTCGCCGCCCAGTTCGTGGCCTGGTTCAGCTACAGCCAGCTGGGGCTGGTGCTGGCGATCAAGGGCGCCGCCTGGCTGGGCGGCCTGAATCTGCCGACCGTGGCGCTGCTGCTGTTGTTCGTGGGGCTGGTGGCGCTGATCAACCTGATGATCGGCAGCGCCTCGGCCAAGTGGGGCATCCTGGCGCCGGTGTTCGTGCCCATGCTGATGCTGGTGGGCATCGACCCGGAAGCCACCCAGGCGGCCTACCGGGTGGGCGATTCCAGCACCAACATCATTACCCCGCTGATGCCCTACTTCGCCCTGGTGCTGGGCTTCGCCCGCCGCTACCGGAGCGACACCGGCATCGGCACGCTGATCGCGCTGATGCTGCCCTACAGCCTGGCGCTGCTGGCCGGCTGGTCGGTGCTGCTGGGGGTGTGGATCGGCTTTGGCTGGCCGCTCGGCGCGGGCTAGCCGTCGAGGTCTCTGGGATCCTGCCGGGCGGTCTGGGACCGCCCTTTCGCGGGCAGGGCCCGCTCCCACAGCCCGCTCCCACAACCCGCTCCCAGAGGCGTGCTACTGGCGGATGGTGCGCAGGTTGCGCGGCAGGTCTTCGTAATCGGAACGGAACGGGTTGATGTCGAGGCCGCCGCGGCGGGTGAAGCGGCCGTACACCGACAGATGACGGGGCGCGCACTGGCGCTTCAGATCGACGAACATCTGCTCGATGATCTGTTCGTGGAAGCCCTGGTGGTTGCGCAGCGAGACCACGTAGCGCAGAAAGCTGGCCGGGCTGATCTCGGCGCCGGTGTAGCGCACCTGGACCGTGCCCCAGTCCGGCTGGTTGGTGACCGGGCAGTGGCTGCGCAGCAGGTGCGACACCAGCGCGCCGTTGCGCTCCGGCCCCTGTTCGGTGAACAGCAGCTCCGGGCGGTATTCGAAATGCTCGAACGCCACGTCCAGATGGTCGACGCTGTCGCCGTGGTCGTCCCAGACCGCGGCGCGGGCCGCTTCCTCCATGCTCATGACGCGCACGTCCACCGGTGCCCCGGCCACCTGGGCCAGATCGCCGGCGATCGCCTTGATCACCGCCTCGCGGGACGCGAAGCGGGTGTTGGCGAACGAGTTCAGATAGAGCTTCAGCGACTTGGACTCGATGATGTTCGGTGAGATGCACGGCACCACCAGCTCGGCCATGGCCACCACCGGCTTGCCGCGCTCGTTGAGCCAGGACAACTCATAGGCGTTCCAGATGTCCTGGCCGTGGAACGGCAGCCGCGGCTCGCCTTCGGCGGCGGTGTCCAGGTCCAGGCTTTCGCGGGCGTCCCAACGGGGCACCGGGCACAGCAACGAAGGGGTGTACTGGTCGATGAAAGCGCTGGTGCGGCCCAGCGGCGTGTCGTTGAGAAAGCTCATGTCGATTACCCGCGAATTCCGGTGCCCCGCCGCAGCAGCCACAGCGCCAGCAGAAAGAACACTACCGTAAAGGCGAAGATAGCAGCCAGGGAGGCGTATACGTTGACGTCGCTCACACCCAGCACGCCGTAGCGGAAGGCGTTGACCATGTAGACGATGGGGTTCACCAGGGTCACGGTGCGCCAGAATTCGGAGAGCAGGTCCAGGGAGTAGAACACCCCGCCCAGGTAGGTCAGCGGCGTGAGAATAAAGTTGGGAATGATGCTGATGTCGTCAAAGTTGTTGGCGAAGATGGCGTTGATAAAGCCGCCCAGGGCGAACAGCGCCGAGGTCATCGCCACCACCAGCAGGGTGATCCAGGCGTGCTGCACGTCGAGATCGGTGAAGAACAGGCTCACCGTGGTGACGATGCCGCCCACCATGATGCCGCGCACCATGCCACCCACCACGAAGCCGGACAGGATCACGAACGGCGACATGGGCGACACCAGCATCTCCTCGATGGAGTGCTGGAACTTGGTGGAAAAGAACGAACTGACCACGTTGCCGTAGCTGTTCTGGATCACGCTCATCATGATCAGACCGGGCACGATGTACTGCATGTAATCGAAGCCGCCCATCTCGCCGATGCGGCTGCCCACCAGGTTGCCGAAGATCACGAAATACAGGGTCATGGTGATCGCCGGCGGCAGCAGCGTCTGCGGCCAGATGCGCAGGAAGCGGCGCACTTCCTTGGTGACGATGGTCAGGAAAGCGACCCATTGTTGATGCAGCGTCATGAGGCCTTCTCCCGCTGCGGGTTCTGTTCAGGCAGGTTCTGTTCCACCAGGCGCACGAACAACTCCTCGAGACGGTTGGCTTTGTTACGCATGCTCATTACTTCGAAATTCTGCTCCGCCAGGGCCACGAACAACCGGTTCAGGCTTTGCGTTTTCGGCACCGCCACTTCCAGGGTGCCGGCATCGCGCAGGTGGACGTCGAAACCGGGCAGCTCCGGCGCGTGGTCCACCGGCCGGGCCAGATCCAGGATGAAGGTTTCCACCTGCAGCTTTTCCAGCAGCGACTTCATGTCGGTGTTCTCGACGATGCGGCCGTGGTCGATGATGGCGATGCGGCGGCACAGGGTCTCCGCCTCTTCCAGATAGTGGGTGGTGAGAATAATGGTGCGGCCCTCATTGTTGAGGCCGATCAGGAAGTCCCACATGGAGCGGCGCAGCTCGATGTCCACCCCGGCGGTGGGCTCATCCAGAATCAGCAGCTCCGGCTCGTGGACCAGGGCGCGGGCGATCATCAGCCGGCGCTTCATGCCCCCGGACAGGGAGCGGGCCTGGTTCTTGCGCTTGTCCCACAGCCCCAGCTTGCGCAGGTACTTCTCGGCGCGCTGCCGGGCCAGCGGCGCCGGAATGCCGTAGAAGCCCGCCTGGGTGACGACGATGTCGAACACCTTCTCGAACTGGCTGAAATTGAATTCCTGGGGCACCACGCCGATCTTCTGCTTGGCCAGTTCCCGTTCCTGGTCCAGGGAGTGGCCGAGGATGGTCACCTCGCCGCCGGTCTTGTTGACCAGCGAACTGACGATGCCGATGGTGGTGGACTTGCCGGCGCCGTTGGGGCCCAGCAGCGCGAAGAAATCACCCCGCTCCACGGTCAGGTCGATGCCCTTGAGCGCCTCGACACCGTTGGCGTAGGTCTTGGTGAGATTACGAAGGGTCAGGGCAGACAAACATCACCTCGCCGGCTGCGGAAAAGAAACAAGCAACACAGATGGGGGCGGCACCGCACGATTCAAGCCAGCGCCAGTTCCCGGTGCCCGTGATGACCGCGCCACACCCAGTGCATGCGGGCATCCTCGAACCACACCCACAGCCCTTCCATCATCCACGGCCAGTGCTCCTCGTCGATGGCGACGCGGCCTTCCAGCTCCGCCACCAGCACGGCGAGAATGGTGTCATGGGTCACGTGCACCGCCAGTGAACCCGGCTCCGGCTCGCGCTGGTACAGATACGAAGCCAGCTTGGCGCGGCCCGCCGCCGGCGACAGCATGCCCTCGAACGGGGTTTTCAGGTGCTGGTTGAGAAAACTCAGCGCCCCCATCTTGAGAAAGGTCGGCCCCACCCGGTTGATGTCTTCCACGTAGCAGCCGGGTTCCACCAGGGTCGGGTCGGTGACCACCTCCGGCATCGCCGGGATCAGGCCCGCCTCCAGGGCGCCCTCCGCCATGGCGGTGGCGGTGTCCACGCAGCGGCCCACCGGGCTGGAATAGAACGCCTGCACCGGGCGCTCCAGACGGGCGCCCCACTCACGGGCCATCGCCACGCCTTCCGCGGTGAGCGGCAGGCGGTAGTCGGCGAAGCCGTTCTTGGCCAGCTCCCGCACGGAGTGCCGGGTCAACAGGTGAGCCGGCCGGTGAGCCGGAAGCAGACGGATCGCATCGTGAAGGCGGGGGTGTAATCGGGCCATGGTCCCTCTCTAAGACTGCCTCATGGTACGGTCCCGGGGAGGTACTGCCAAGCGCCCCTAAGGAAGCAAGAATTGTGGGGGCTTGCCTGCAAGCAAAAGGCCGGCTTCGTAGAAAGGTCCGGGCGGTGCTCTGACCCGTGGCGGTGCCGCTGCAAAGTGAGCGGGGCAATGGTGGTGCCTGGAGGGAGCTGTTTGGCCAGGGAGGGCCAAACTAACAGCGGCCATGGATGGCTTGAGCGGTCCCGGAAGGCACCACCATTGCACCGCGTCTCGGATACGGAGCACCGAACACGGGAACGATAAAAGTCTCTGGGATCCTGCCGGCCGGCGTCGCCGGCCTTTCGCGGGCCAGGCCCGCTCCCACAAGTGGTGGTTCCACAAAGAGGTGGCATAAAAAAAGGGACCCGGTCGGGTCCCTTTTGATTTTGGAGCGGGAAACGAGATTCGAACTCGCGACCCCAACCTTGGCAAGGTTGTGCTCTACCAGCTGAGCTATTCCCGCTTATAAAGAGTGGCGTCCCCTAGGGGAGTCGAACCCCTGTTACCGCCGTGAAAGGGCGGTGTCCTGGGCCACTAGACGAAGGGGACCCGGTGCTCTCAAGCGGCGCGTAGGATAGAAATCGGCGCCCCGGTCGTCAAGGAAAAATTTGCCGGAAGTGGTCATTGACCCGCCACCCGCTCTGCTTTATCCCTAGATGCCTGAAAAAAACGCCTGCCAAAAAACCAACCGGGAGAGAAAACGCATGCCCATGAAACTGTACGGCGCGGTGATGTCGCCCTTCGTCCGCAAGACCCGCGTGGTGCTGGCCCTGAAGGGCCTGGACTACGAAGCGGTGCACGTGGACCCCAACAACAAACCCGAGGGCTACGAGAAGATCAGCCCGCTGCAGCGGATCCCGGCGCTGGAAGTGGACGGCCGCTATCTCGCCGATTCGGCGGTGATCTGCGCCTACCTGGAGAAAACCCACCCGGAGCCGGCGCTCTACCCCAGCGACCCGTTCCAGTACGCGCGCACCCTGTGGTTCGAAAAGTACGCGGACTACGAGCTGGCACCGCACTGCACCTTCACCGTATTCCGTAACCGGATCGTGAAGCGCCTGATGGGCCAGGACTGCGACGAGGAGGCCATCGCCAAGGCGCTGGAGAGCCGCATTCCGCCGCTGCTGGATTATCTGGAGCAGGAGCTGGACGGCCGTGAGTATCTGGTCGGCGACAGCCTCACCGTGGCGGACATCGCCGTGGCCAGCCAGCTGGTGAATTTCCGCCATGGCGGCGAGACCGTGGACGCCGGCCGCTACCCGAACCTGGCGGCGCACACCGAGCGCATGCACGCGCTGGCGCCGTTCGCCGGCACCATCGAGAAAGAGAGCGGCTTTATCAACAAGATGCTGGGCTGACGCCCGCGGCGCCCGGCCCGCCGGCTAGGGCGCCGATTCCCCGCCACCGGCCTCCACGGCGACCAGCGCGGCACGGCCGTCCGGCGCGATGCGGACCCGGGCCACGCCGCCTTCGGCCAGCTCCCGTTCCAGCCGCAACGCCTCTTCCGGCGCCGCGAACCAGGCTTCGATGCCGTAACGAATATGCAGTTCACCGCCGCTGACCCGCTCAATGGTACCGCGCAGATACAGCCGCTCGCCGTCCGGTTCCCGTAAACGCACGCCGTCCGCCCGCCACAGCGCGCCGTCCCGCTGCAAGCGCACGAACACCGGATCACCGGCGCGGGGCAGCTCCATCTCGGGCAGCGGCTGGCGGGACAGGGCGTAGTTCAGGCGCACGTACTGGCCCCGGAACAGGTCGCGCGGGTCCACCGGCACGGTGGCCAGGCGCACCTCGGTGCCCACCCACAGCGGGTACTGGCTGTACACGAACAGGCCGCCCGGCACCGCCAACTGCAGCAGCACCGCGGCCACCAGCGCGGCCAGCCGGCGCCGGCTCATGAGCGCGCCTCCCGGCGGCGCCAGTAGCGGCCGGCGACGAACAGCAGCGCCGCCATGCCGAGGAACAGCCCGGCGGCGCCCAGATAGCCACCGATCAGGTCCAGGTAGCGCAGCAGCGCCAGGATGAGGATGGCGACCAGCCCGGTGACATAGAGGCCGCCCTCGCCTTCCAGCAGGCCGCGCCGCATCCAGTGCATCGCCAGCAGCAATAACAGCAGGTTGGACGCCACCGCCCAGACCAGGGCCTGGTCGGGCACGCCGCCGGTGTGCACCGCGATCAGCAGCGCGGCCACCGCCGGCGCCACCAGGGGCCGCCCCAGCAGGGCCGCCGCCAGCAGTGCCACCAGCGCCGCCCACAGACCCGGATCGAGCCAGGTCCAGGCGTAGGCCAGGTAGTGCTCCCAGCCGTCCACGAAGGTGAACGGCAGGATCGCCAGCACCGTGAGCCGGGGCATCCAGTTACCGGCGCCGGCGCTCCACCAGGCCGGGCGGGCGGCGAGCGCGCCGGCCAGTACCAGCAGGCCAAGGTTGAAGCTGATCATACCCTCCTGGGCCTGGGGGCCGAAGTCGGTGGCGTAGACCCAGGCCAGCATCAGGTTCAGCCACAGGGCGGTGGCGGCCAGTGTCGCCAGGGCGAGCCCGGCGACCCGGCGGCGCCAGGCCACCCAGAACGCCACCGCCAGAAACAGCGGCATCAGCCAGGGGGCGGCGAAGCGGTATTCCAGCAGCATCCAGGCCACCGCCACCGCCAGGCCCTGCAGCGCCAGCAGGCGGCCGCCGCTGAGCAGGGTCAGAGGCACCAGGCCCAGGGCCCAGAGCAGCAGGCCGTTGGGGAAGTGCTCGCCCAGGTGGTACATCTGCCCGGTGAGCATGATCGAGGCGCCGTAGGCGAAACCGCCCAGAAACAGCAGGCCGCCGCCGCTGCCGGCGCGGGCCAGGCGCAGCACGCCCCAGCCGTTGAGCACGGCGGTCAGGGTGACCAGGCCGGCGAAGCGGGCCAGGCGCGGCAGCTGCTCCCAGTTGGCGGACACCAGCAACAGCAGGGCCAGCCCGGCGAACAGGCCGGCCAGGCCGGTGAGCAGCCCCAGCGCCGAGGGGCCGGTATCGTTCAGGGAGGTGCCGTAGCGGTTGAGGATGCGCTCCGCCTGGAACGGCTCCACCAGGCCCTCATCGACCCAGCGGCGGGTTTCCCGGCGCAGCAGGTTCTTGCGCATCCAGCCCAGCATCTAGAGCGGCAGCCCCAGCCGGCGGGCTTCCATGCGGCGCAGGAATTCCAGCATGATCTGCCGGTACAGATCCTCGCCCAGCCACAGGTCCTCGACGCCGGCGTCCACGTTGGGGTTGTCGTTCACTTCGATCACCACCACCTGATCGCCGGATTGCTTCAGGTCCACGCCGTACAGGCCGTTGCCCATCAGCCGCGCCGCCTTGAGCGCCATGCGCAGCACCTTGGCGGGCACGTCGCGCACCGGCAGGGTGGCGAAGCGTCCGGAGCTGGTCTTGCCGCCGTCCTTGTGGTGGTAGATCTGCCAGTGGCCCTTGCTCATGAAGTACTGGCAGGCGAACAACGGCCGGTTGTTGAGCACGCCGATGCGCCAGTCGTAGTCGGTGTACATGAACGCCTGGGCCAGCACCACCGCGGACTGCTTCAGGTAACCGCTGAGCGCGGCGCGCAGCTCGGCTTTGTCCTTCACCTTGCTGATGCCCCGCGAAAAGCTGCCGTCGGGAATCTTCAGCACCATCGGCAGGCCCAGCTCGGCGATCAGGCTGTCCGCCTGGGCTTCGGAGTCGTCGAACACGAAGGCGGTGGGCGGCACCGGCACGCCGTTGGCCTGCATCAGCTCGGCCAGGTAGATCTTGTTGGTGCAGCGCAGGATCGAGCCGGGATCGTCGATCACCACCATGCCTTCCTGCTCCGCCTTGCGGGCGAACTGGTAGGTGTGGTGATCGATGCCGGTGGTTTCACGGATAAACAGGCCGTCGTACTCACCCAGGCGGGTGTAGGCGTCACGGTCGATCGGGTCCACCTTGATGCCCAGCTGCCGGCCGGCCTTGATAAAGCGTTTGAGCGCGGCGCGGTTGCTGGGCGGCATGGCTTCTTTGTCGTCCACCAGCATGGCCAGGTCGTAACGGTCGCCGCGCCGGCGGCGGGGGTTGCGCCACACGCGCGCGTTGAACTGTTCCAGGGCGCGGGCGAAGGCGTCCTCTTCGTGCCCCTTGAGCTGCTTGAGGCTCACCGGGCGGATCGATTCCAGGGTCCACTCTTCGCGGCGGCGGAAGGAGACGCGCAGGATCGGACAGGGCATCTGATCGAAGATCTGGCGGCCCAGGTCGTTGAGCCCGTCCTGCTCCGCGTGACCGAAATAGAGCGTCAGGGTGACGCGGGTGGCGTCGCCGCCCTGCTTCTTCATGGCTTTGTCGAGGGCCGCTTCGAAGCGCTCGAAATGCAGGCCGTACAGCGCCTTGCGGCTGAGGTCGTTGACCGTGCGCACCGACGGCAGCACGCGCTGGCCGCGCGCTTCCGCCAGCAGCGAGCAGTAATAACCGGGCGACAGGTATTTATAGCTGCGGCACAGGTTGATCACCTGCACTTTCTTGTCGGTGCACACGGGCTGGGCCGCCTGCAGATAGTCCCGCGCCGAGAGCAGATGGCGGGTGGGGTAATAGGCGGCCCAGTCCGCCGGGTCGTCGACCAGGATGATCACTTGGCTCATTGATGGCTCACTCGGCACTCAAACCGATTAGTCGTAATCGCCCTTGGGGTAACCGGCGTCTTCTTCCTTGGCGCCGGGCTTGCTGCCCGGGTGCCCGGCTTTTTCCAGTGCATCCTGTACCTCCGGCGGCATATAGGTCTCATCGTGTTTGGCCAGGACCTCGTCCGCCTCGAAACGGTCACGGCTCACCAGGGTGCCGTTGGCGACCACGCCCTGGCCCTCGCGGAACAGGTCGGGAAGAATGCCCTGGTAGTGAATAGCAAAGCTACCCTTTCCATCGGTGACCGTGAAGACCACGTCCAGGGTGTCCGGGTCTCGCTGCACCGAGCCGTCCTCAACCAGACCGCCGACGCGCATTTTGGCACCCACCGGCGCCTCACCGTTAACGATTTGCTGCGGCGTATAGAACAGGTTGATGTTCTGACGCAGGGCGTAGACCGCCAGCCCCACCGCCACGGCCAGGCCCGCGAGCACCGCCAGCACCACGAATAGACGTTGTTTGCGAACCGGATTCATTGATTACTCTCCACACTGTTGGACGATGTGCCGGCCTTGGGCGATGTCCTGGCGCCGTCGCGGCGCGCCTGGCGGGCGATCTCGGCCCGCACCCGTCCCTGCCGTCGCACCGCCACCAGCATATTGGTGACGATCAGAAGCGCGCTGAGTCCGTAGGCGCTCCATACGAAAAAGCCGTGCTCGCCCATGGCGATAAAGGCGGCGACACTGTCGAAATAGGGGTCGAACATGATCACGCCTCCTCGTCACGGACCAGCCGGCGCACCCAGCCGCTGCGGCGCTCGCGGCTGAGCACCTCGGTGCGGGCGCGGATCAGCACGTTGGCGGCGTACAGCAACCAGAGCCCGGCCATGCTGATCAGCAGCGGCCATTTCATCGAGGCGTCGATGGACGACTCCCCCACCACCTTGAGGGTGGCGCCCTGGTGCAGGGTGTTGAGCCACTCCACCGAATACTTGACGATCACCACGTTGATCACGCCCACCACCGCCAGCAGGGCGGCGGCGCGGGCCGCCTGGCGCGGATCGCGGATGGCGTTCTGCAGCGCCATGATGCCCAGGTACAAAAACAGCAGGATCAGCATCGACGTCATGCGCGCGTCCCACTGCCAGTAGGTGCCCCAGGTGGGCTTGCCCCAGAGCGCGCCGGTGAGCAGCGACACCGCCGCCAGGGCGGCGCCGAACGGCGCCAGCGCCTTGAGCATCACCTCGGCCATCTTCATGCGCCAGACCAGCGCCACCAGCCCGGCCACGCCCATGGCGATGTAGCCCATCAGGGCGCCGCTGGAGGCCGGCACGTGAATATAGATGATGCGATAGCTGTCGCCCTGGTAGCGCTCCACCGGGGCGTATACCAGCCCCCAGATCAGCCCCACCGCCAGCAGCGCCAGCGACACCGGCACCAGCCACGGCAGCACCGCCTCGCAAAAACGGTAGAAGTACCGGGGCGAGCCCAGTTGGTGGTACCAGCGTTTTAACGTCTTCCACATAAGCAGCCATCGCTTCGTTCGATACAGGATTCAGGATGCAGGATACAGGGGCGCCGTCTCTTTCATCCTGTACCCTGCATCCTGTATCGCGCCCAAAGGGCGCTAGTCGCCGGCGCTGATGCGCAGGCCCAGCGCCACGGCCACCGGGCCGAGGCTCACCGCCAGCGCCAGAATCGCCCCCAGCACCGCCAGCAGACCGCCGGTGGGCAGGCCGTCCAGGGCGGTGCGCACCACGCCCGCGCCGAACACCAACACCGGCACATAAAGGGGCAGCACCAGAACCGCCAGAAGGATACCACCGCGGTTAAGGCCCACCGTGAGCGCCGCGCCGATGGCGCCCACCACGGTGAGCGTGGGCGTGCCCAGCAACACGCTCACCATCAGCGTATCCAGCACCGCCACCGGCAGCTGCAGCATGTAGCCCAGCAGCGGCGCGATCAGCGCCAGCGGCAGACCGGTCAGCAACCAGTGGGCGAGCAGCTTGGCGGCCACCGGCACCACGCTCACCACCGGCGCGGTGAGCAGCAGATCCAGCGCGCCGCTCTCCTGGTCGCGGCGGAACAGGCCATCCAGGGACAGCATCACCGCCAGCAGCGCCGCCACCCAGACCGCGCCGGGGGCCACCAGGGCCAGCAGCGCCGGCTTCGGCGACAGGGCCAGCGGAAACAGGCTCACCACCACCACGAAAAAAAACAGCGGCTGCACGATGTCCGCCGGCGAGCGCCAGATCAGCGTCAGCTCCCGGCGCAGCGAGGCGCGCCAGACGGCGCCCAGGGTCGGCGCGCTCATCGGGCCACCTCCCTATCCTCACCCAGATGCAGGCGGTGCACGCCGTCGCCGACCCGGTGGTGCGAGGTATAGATCACCAGCACGCCCTGCGCCGCCGCCTGGCGCAGCCGCTGATCCAGCGCGGCCACCCCCTGCTGGTCGATGGCGGTGAACGGCTCGTCGAGAATCCACACGTCCTTGCCGTCCAGCCACAGCCGGGCCAGCGCGATGCGGCGCTGCTGCCCGGCGGACAAACGCCCCGCCGGCACGTCCTCGAAACCGTACAGATCCAGCGCCGCCAGCGCCGCGTCCGGGTCGCCGGTCTGGCCGCTGAGGGCACGGTTGTATTCGAGGTTTTCGCGGGCGGTGAGTTCCTCACGCACGCCGGGCTGGTGCCCCAGGTAAAGCAGCGACGGCGGCAACGGCGACGACCACTCGACCCGCCCCTGGTAAAAGCCGTGCAGGCCCACCAGGATGCGCAACAGCGTGGTCTTGCCGGCGCCGTTGGCGCCGGTCACCTGCCAGATCTCGCCGTTGCGCGCGGAAAAATCCAGATCCTCAAACAGCATCCGGTGGTCCCGCTCGCAGCCGAGCTGCCGCACTGTTAAACGTGGTGCGTCCATGGTCGCTTCCGCCCCCTGAATCGGCCGCGGAGTATAGCATGCCTGGGCACCCCGACGAGCGCGGGCCAGCCACGGCCGAACGGTTGCGCAAACCCGGGGCGTTTTCGGCTAAACTAGGGGATTAGTGTCGAAAGGATTCCGACTATGACTTTCCAGAAGGCTCTCCTTATGAGGCCCCGTACCGCCGGTTCACGACGCCTGCTGGTACTTGCCCTGCCCCTGCTCCTGGCCGCCTGCGGCGGCGACGAACGGCCCCTGGCCACGGTGGACCGGGTGGATCTGCAGCGCTACGCGGGCACCTGGCATGAAATCGCCCGCCTGCCGCAATGGTTCCAGCGCGGCTGCTACAACTCCACCGCCACCTACAGCCTCAACGACGACGGTTCGGTGAAAGTGGTCAACCGCTGTCAGCGCGAGGACGACGAACCCAGCTTCGCGGAAGGCGAGGCCCGCGTGGTGCCCGGCTCCAACAACGCCAAGCTGAAGGTCCGTTTCGATAACTGGTTTTCCCGGCTGCTGCCCAAGGTCGCCGAAGGGAATTACTGGGTGATCGCGCTGGACAAGGACTACCAGACCGTGGTGATCGGCGAACCGGGCCGCGAGTATCTGTGGATTCTGGCGCGCCAGCCCCGGCTGCCGGACGACCAGTACCGGGCCCTGGTCGGGCTCGCCGAGGAGAAAGGCTTCCCGGTGGACGAGTTGCAGCGCAACCGGGACCTGGTGCCGGACGGCGAACGCGACACCCCCTGACCGACAGACCCACAGCGAGGAGTCCGACCATGGCCGTGGAAATCGAGAGAAAATTCCGCACCAAGGGCGTCGACTTTCTGGCGAACCAGGAAGGCGAACGTCTGACCCAGGGGTATCTGAGCCACGATCCCCGCGCTACCGTGCGGTTGCGCGTGCAAGGCGACCGCGCCTGGCTGACCATCAAGGGCAAGACCCACGGCGCCAGCCGCAGTGAGTTCGAATACCCGATCCCCACCGCCGACGCCCACGCCATGCTGGAAGAGATGTGCCCGCAGGGCGTGATCGACAAAACCCGCTACCGCATCCAGGTGGGCGAGCATGTCTGGGAAGTGGACGAATTCCATGGCGACAACCAGGGCCTGGTGGTCGCCGAGGTGGAGCTGGACAGCGAGGACCAGCCTTTCGAGCGGCCGCCCTGGCTCGGCGAGGAAGTCACCGACGACCCCAGATACTACAACAGCGCGTTGAGCCGCACCCCCTATGGCCAGTGGTAACACCCAGTACGTCCTGTGGCGGCGGGACGAGAACGGGCAAATCCTGTTGATGTGCCGTTTCCACTCCAACAGCCAGGCGCAGCGTGTGTGCGCGCGCTATCAACGACAGAAAAAGCCCCGCTATCACTACTGGGTGACCACCCTGGCGCCGCATGGGCCGCACTAACCGGCGGCGCGGCGGATACCACTGAGGTTGCTGAAACACAGGGCGCGGGCGGTATCCATGAATTCCTGAATAAACGGCACCTGCTCGTCACCGTCGCGCACCGCCGCGTACAGAGTGCGCCACACGCCCTCCCCTTCACCCAGCCTGACCGCGCGCACCAGATCCAGATCCAGGTATTCGGTGAGCGCCCAGTTGGGCAACGCCGCCACGCCCCTGCCGGCGGCCACCAGCTGCACCATCATCGGCGTCAGCTCGGCGGTGCGCAGCGCCGCCGGCGCCACCCCGGCCGGGTCGAGAAAGGCGGTGAACACATCCAGCCGTTCGTGCTCCACCGGGTAGGTGATCAGGGTTTCCTCCGCCAGGGTCTGGGGCGCCACCGCGCGCCCGGCGGCCAGCGGTGACTGCCGCGCCACCGCCAGCACCAGCTCGTAGCGGAACAGCGGCAAATAGCGCACCGCATCGTTATCCACCGGATCGGACGTGATCACCATGTCCAGGTCGCCGCGCACCAGCGCCGCCTGGGGCGTGAAGCTGAAGGCGGCGGACAGGTCCAGCTCCACCTCCGGCCAGGCCTCGCGGAAACGGTCCAGCGCCGGCATCAACCACTGGAAGCAGGAATGGCACTCAATGGCGATGTGCAGCCGCCCGCTCTGGCCGGCGGCCAGGCGCCGCAGTTCGGTCTCGGTGCGCCTCACCTGGGGCAGCACCTGCCGGGCCAGGGCGAGTACCCGGTCGCCGGCGGTGGTGAAGCGGATCGGCCGGGTGCGCCGCACGATCAGCGCCACCCCCAGCCGGTGCTCCAGGTCCTTGAGCTGGTGGGACAGCGCCGATTGGGTGACGTGCAGGCGCTCGGCGGCCTCCACCAGGCTGCCGGCCTCGTCGATGGCCTGCAGGGTGGCCAGGTGGCGGAGTTCAAGCACTGACGACATGAGCATCACTCATAGTAACGATTAGATATTTGATTTTGTCTCAACTAAGGGGTGGACCACAATAGCCGCCAATCGATCTTCCCCCTCTTCGCGTGACAAAGGATTCATCATGACCACCCTGCATAACCTGGGCTTTCCCCGTATCGGCGCCCGCCGTGAACTGAAACAGGCGGTCGAGGCCTATTGGGCCGGCACCCTGCAGCAAAGCGAACTGGAGCACGTGGGCCGCAGCCTGCGCGAGCGCCACTGGACGCTGCAGGCGGAAGCGGGCCTGGACGCGGTGCCGGTGGGCGACTTCGCCTGGTACGACCAGATTCTCGAGTTCTCCTGCCTGCTGGGCGTGGTGCCGCCGCGCTTCCAGCAGGCCGACGACCAGCCGGTGTCCCTGGACACCCTGTTCCGCATGGCCCGGGGCCGCGCCCCCAGCGGCGAGCCGGCGGCGGCCTGCGAGATGACCAAATGGTTCGATACCAACTACCACTACATCGTGCCGGAGCTGGAAGGGGACCAGCGGTTCCGCATCGCCCGCGAGACCCTGTTCGATCAGGTGGACGAAGCCCGCGCCCTGAACCTGGACGCCAAGCCGGTGATCCCCGGGCCGCTCACCTACCTGTACCTGTCCAAGGGCGAGTCGTTCGACGGCGCCGCCGATAGCGCCAAACTGACCCTGCTGGAAAATCTGATTCCGGTGTACCGGACCATTCTGCAGCGCTTCGCCGACCAGGGCGTGACCTGGGTGCAGATCGACGAGCCGATTCTCTGCCTGGATCTGCCCGACGCCTGGCAGCGCGCCTACCTGCGTGTCTACGACCAACTCGCCGGCGCCGCCTCGGTGAAACTGCTGCTGGCCACCTACTTCGAAGGCCTGCGCGACAACCTGTTCACCGCCCTGCAACTGCCGGTGGCGGGCCTGCACCTGGACCGGGTGCGCGGCAACGATCCGCTGGATCAGGTGCTGCCGCGCCTGGGCGACAAGGTGCTGTCGCTGGGCGTGATCAACGGCCGCAATATCTGGCGCGCCGACCTGGACGCCCTGCTCGACACCCTGACCCCGCTGAAAGCGCAGCTGGGCGAGCGCCTGTGGCTGGCGCCTTCCTGCTCGCTGCTGCACAGCCCGGTGGACCTGGACCAGGAAGACCGCCTGGACGACGAACTGAAAAGCTGGCTCAGCTTCGCCAAGCAGAAGCTCGACGAACTGGCGGTGCTGGGCGGCGCCCTGGACGGCGACGACAGCGTGCAACCGGCCCTGCAGGCGCAGCGCCGGGCGGTGGCCGCGCGCGGCCAGTCGCGGCGCATCCACGACCCGGCGGTGGGCGAGCGCATGGCGGCCTCCGGCCAGGTGTCCCGCGACCGGCTGAGCCCGTTCGCCGAGCGCATCGGCAAACAGCAGGCGGCGCTCAAACTGCCCGCCTACCCCACCACCACCATCGGCTCGTTTCCGCAGACCAAGGAAATCCGCGCCGCCCGCCGTGACTGGAAAGCGGGCAAGCTGGACGACAGCGGCTACACCGAGCTGATGAAGCAGGAAATCACCCGCGCGGTGCGCTACCAGGAACAGGTGGACCTGGACGTGCTGGTGCACGGTGAAGCGGAACGCAACGACATGGTGGAATACTTCGGCGAGCTGCTGGAAGGCTTCGCCTTCACCCGCTTCGGCTGGGTGCAGAGCTACGGCTCGCGCTGCGTGAAACCGCCGGTAATCTTCGGCGACGTGAGCCGCCCCAAGGCGATGACCGTGGACTGGACCCGCTTCGCCCAGTCGCTCACCGACAAGCCGGTGAAAGGCATGCTCACCGGCCCGGTGACCATTCTGCAGTGGTCCTTCGTGCGCGACGACCAGCCCCGCGACACCACCTGCCGGCAGATCGCCCTGGCCCTGCGCGACGAAGTCCAGGACCTGGAAAACGCCGGCATCGGCGTGATCCAGATCGACGAGCCGGCCTTCCGCGAAGGCCTGCCGCTGCGCCGCGACGACTGGCAGGCGTACCTGGACTGGGCGGTGGACTGCTTCCGCCTGGCCACCGTGGGCGTGGCCGACGAAACCCAGATCCACACCCACATGTGCTACTCCGAGTTCAACGACATCATCGAAGCGATCGCCGCCATGGACGCGGACGTGATCACCATCGAAACGTCGCGCTCGAACATGGAGCTGCTGGAAGCGTTCGAAAACTTCCAGTACCCCAACGACATCGGCCCGGGCGTGTACGACATCCACTCGCCCAACGAGCCGAAGGTGGACTGGATGGTGGCGCTGATGGAAAAGGCCGCCCAGCGGCTGCCCAAGGAACGCCTCTGGGTGAACCCGGACTGCGGCCTCAAGACCCGCAAATGGGAAGAAACCGAAGGCGCCCTCGCCAACATGGTGGAAGCCGCCAAGGCGCTCCGAAAGAGCGCCTGATTCCAGGCCTGTGGGAGCGGCCTTGTGGGAGCTCTTGTGCGAGCGGGCCATGCCCGCGAAAGGGAGCGAAGCTCCCGGCGGGATGCCAGAGACCTGGGTTCTTCAGGTCTCCGGTGCTCCGTATCCGAGACGCGGTGCAATGGTGGTGCCTTCCGGGACCGCTCAAGCCCCGCAAGCGGGTCCGGCCACCCATCACAGATGGGCGGCGTTCGGCGGCGCGCGAAGCAGTGCTTCGCAACACGCTTGCCTCACCCCTGGCCGCTGTTAGTTTGGCCATCCCTGGCCAAACAGCTCCCTCCAGGCACCACCATTGCCCCGCTCACTTTACAGCGGAACCGCCACGGGTCAGTTCCACCCTTTCAGAGAGGCGCCAGGACCTTTCAATTTCCAAAGGAGCGCCGGGATCGGGTGGGCCCGTCCAGGACCGTGTTTGGCCAGGGAAGGCCAAAGCGGTCCGCCGCCCGGCCGAGCCTACATGGATGTACTCGTGGCGTGTCCTGGACGGGCCCACCCGATCCCGGTGCGGGCTCTCTGGAGAGAAAGGTCTCTGGGATCCTGCCGGGTGGCTGTAAGCCACCCTTTCGCGGGCAGGGCCCGCTCCCACAAGCCCGCTCCTACAACCGCCGTTACAGGTCGGTGAGGGCTTTAAGGTCGTCGGCGACCTGTTCGACGGGCTGGTCGTTGCGCATTAGCAGGCGCACCCGGCCGCTCTTATCGAAGCCGTACATGGCCAGCCCGTGGGACACCTCGTAGTTGCCCTCCTCGTCCTTGTCGCCGTACCCGTAGGCGGTGCGGTAGCGCTTGGTGACGTCGTCGAGCTGGTCCTTGCTGCCGGTGAGGCCGATCACCTCGGGGCCGAAGTAGTCGGTGTACTCCTTGAGTAAGGCCGGCGTGTCACGCTCCGGATCGACACTGATGAACAGCACGCGCAATTGTTCGCGCTCCTGCTCGGACAGGGTGTTCATGGCCTGGGCGAGCAGCGTCAGCGTCATCGGGCAGTAGTCGGGGCAGTGGGTGTAGCCGAAGAACAGCACCACCGCTTTGCCGTCGACGATGGATTCGGTGACGGTGTCGCCGTTTTCGTCGGTGAGGGTGAAGCTGAGATCGTCCATGACGCCGGTGATGTCCTTGCCGTGGAATGCCACGGGGGACTCGCCGCAGCCCACCAGCAGCACCGCGAACAGGGCGATCAGCAAACCGGGGATGCGCATATCAGTCTCCTCGCTGTTCGTGATTCAAGTAGTACCTCAACACCACCAGGGCGCCGAGGATGGTCATCATGGCCGGCGGGATCCAGGTGAGCACGCCGCCCAGCACCTGGTCGGTGGCGGGGCTGAGCGGCCAGGCGCGGCCGCAGATGGCGTAGACGTCATAGAGGCCCGGCTCCGAGAAGGTGATGTAGGCGCCCAGCAGGATCTGCGGGAACAGCGCCGCCACCAGCATCAGAAAGCGCACGCCGAAGCCGGAGGTGCGCGCCTGGCGCGGGTCCCGGGGGTCGAGGATCACCAGCCAGAAAATCACCCCGTCGATCAGCATCGACCAGTTCATCAGTTCGTAGAGCCGCAGGCTGAGCATGGCGTCGAAATGCACCGAGGGCCACAGCCAGAAGAAGATCAGGCCGACGAACAGCAGCGTGGCCACCACCGGGTCGAACAGCACCCGCCGCAGCGGCGCGAAGGCCCGCGCCAGCAACGGGAAGCGGCGGCCGCCGGCCACCGCCGCCAGCACCGGCAGCGGGTTGGCCAGGGCGATCAGGAAGGCGCCCAGGTGGTGCAGCACCAGATGCTGAATGCGGTGCATGAAGAACATGTAGCGGGCGTAGTAATCGAACTGGGTGTGGATCACCGCGTAGCACAGCAGCAGGCCGGTGAAGAACGACAGCGCGCGCCACACTGAGGGCGCGCGCCCTTGCCGGGCCAGGCGGCGGGCGCCCAGCACCCAGCCGCCGGCGGCCGACAGGCACAGCAGCACGGTGAGCGGCGAAAAGATGTACGGCGTGAGCGCGGTTTGCAGGGTCTGCCACATGGTCGGGCTCAGCGTTCGGTCACATGGAAACGCAGCACGCCGATGATCTGTTCCTTGGCGGTGCGGACTTCCACCCGCCAGCGGCCGCTGGCGTTGTCAGGAAAATGCAGTTTGTGCGACCAGGTGCGGTAGCCCTGTTCGCGGCCGCCGGTGACGCTCAGCGGGACCTTGTCCACCAGCTCGCGGCCATGGAACCAGTAATGGTAGACCGGCTGACCCAGGCCCAGCGGCGCGCGGATGGCGGTGTAGGCGTACAGGCCTTCGTCGAGCTCTTCCCGGCTGAAGGTTTCACCGGTGACCAGCGGCTGGCGGCGTTCGCGGTTGAAGTTCACCGACACCGCCCGGTGCTCCAGGGACAGGCTCAGCGGCGGCACCAGCCGCGCGCCCCACCAGGGCACCGAGATAATCGACGCGGAAACCAGCACCAGTGCGGCCCAGCGCCAGGCGCGGCGCGGGCCGCCCACCCGCCAGAAGCTGGGCAGCGCGAACAGCGCGGTCAGCAGAGCGGCGCCATCCAGGGCCTGGTTGGTGGGCCATTTGAAGATCAGCGGCAACAGCACCAGCAGCGCCACGAACAGCGCCCAGGCGTGGAAGCCGAAATACCAGGCGCGGTGGCCGGCGAGCCGGAAGTACAGCGGGTCGATGATGCTCACCAGCGCGCCGGCGACCACCAGCCCGGTGAACAGGAAATATTCGGCGCCGCCGGACCACTGCAGTACCACGAACGGCAGGCTGAAGAAGAAGGCTTCCTGGTGAACGCCCTGCAGCATCAGCTTGAGGGCCCCCTGAGCGACCTGCTCCATGGGCGTGCCGCGGAAGCGGCGCAGCCAGATGTTCTCGGTGATCAGCACCAGCCAGGTGGCCACCAGCACGGCGGTGAGCACCGCCGCCAGCCACGGCTGGCGCTCGACCAGAAAATAACTGGCCAGCCCCAGGCTGAAGCTGCCCACCGCCCAGACGTGGCGCAAACGGAACAACAGCGCATTGAGACGTTCGAGCCAGTGGGCGTTCATATCCGAATTTATCCAGCCAGATTAAGCAAGACCCCGGCGGCGACGGCGGAGCCGATGACGCCGGCCACATTAGGCCCCATGGCGTGCATCAGCAAATGATTTTGCGGGTTGGCTTCCAGGCCCACCCGGTTGGCCACCCGGGCGGCCATGGGCACCGCCGACACACCGGCGGCGCCGATGATCGGATTGATGGGGATCTTGCTGAAGCGGTTCATGATGTGCGCCATCAGCACGCCGGTGCCGGTGCCGATCACGAACGCCGCCAGGCCCAGCACCAGAATACCCAGGGTTTCCGGCACCAGGAACTGTTCGGCGCCGAGCTTGGCGCCCACCGCCAGGCCCAGCAGGATGGTGACGGTGTTGATCAGCGCATTGGTGGTGGTGTCCACCAGGCGGCTCACCACGCCGGATTCCTTCATCAGGTTGCCGAAGCAGAACATGCCCAGCAGCGGTGCCGCGTCCGGCAACAGCAGCGCCACCAGCACCAGCAGCAGAATCGGGAACAGGATCTTTTCCAGCCGGCCCACCGGACGCAGCTGCTCCATCTTGATCTGGCGTTGCTTTTCGGTGGTCAGCAGCCGGATCACCGGCGGCTGGATCAACGGCACCAGGGCCATGTAGGAGTAAGCCGCCACCGCCACCGCGCCGAGCAGCTCCGGCGACAACCGGCTGGTGACGTAAATACTGGTGGGCCCGTCGGCGCCGCCGATGATGCCGATACTGGCGGCGTCGGCCAGGGAGAAGTCCAGGCCCAGGTAATTGAGCGCCAGGGCCCCCAGCAGCGCGGCGAAAATGCCGAACTGGGCGGCGGCGCCCAACAGTAGAGTGCGCGGGTTGGCCAACAACGGGCCGAAGTCGGTCATTGCGCCCACGCCCATGAAAATCAGCAGCGGGAATACGCCGGTGGTGAGGCCGGCCTCGTAGATCAGATAGAGCAGGCCGCCGGGTTCCGCCAGGCCGGCCACCGGAATGTTGGCGAGGATGCCGCCGAAGCCGATGGGGATCAACAGCAGCGGTTCGAAGTTCTTGCGGATGGCCAGGAACAGCAGCACCAGGCCCACCAGGATCATCACGAACTGGCCGACACTGAGCTGATAGAGCCCGGTGCTGAGCCAGAGGGTATTGAGCTGTTCCATGCTTAACCCCCGATCGTCAGTAGCACGTCGCCCACCGCCACGGCGTCACCGGGTTTCACCCGCACCTCGGCCACGGTGCCGGCGCGGGGCGCGGCCACGTCGGTTTCCATTTTCATCGCTTCCAGCACCAGGACCCGTTCGCCCTCTTCCACCCGCTGGCCGGGTTTGACCAGCACTTCGAAGATGTTGCCGGCCAGCGGCGCCGGCACCGGTTCGCCGTCGCCGGTGGGGGTCGCCGGGGCCGCGCCGGAGGCCGCCGGCGCTTCGCCGTCCAGGGGTTTGATACCGTCGATGTCGCCGCCGTCACTGACTGTGACGGTGTAGCGCTGGCCTTCCACGGTGACCGTGTAGACGCCCTCTTCCTGGCCGTCGTCGCCCTCGGAGGGCGCCGGCTCGAAGGCGTCCGGGTTGCCCCGGTTGGCGAGAAACTTGAGCCCGATCTGCGGGAACAGCGCGTAGGTGAGCACGTCGTCCAGGCGGCGCTCGCCGGAGGCCAGTTCGATGCCCTCCTCGGTGGCCTGCTGTTCCAGCTCGCGACCCAGGGCGTCCAGTTCGTTGTCGAGCCGGTCCGCCGGGCGGCAGGTGAGCGGCTGGTCGCCTTCCAGGGCGCGCTCGCGCAGCGCCTCGTCGAAGGGCGCCGGCGCTTCGCCGTATTCACCGCGCAGGATGCCGCGGGTTTCCTTGCTGAGCGCCTTGTAGCGTTCGCCGGCCATCACGTTCATCACCGCCTGGGTGCCGACGATCTGCGAGGTGGGCGTGACCAGGGGAATGTAGCCCAGGTCCTTGCGCACCCGGGGAATCTCCTCGAGCACCGCGTCGAAGCGATCCAAAGCGTTTTGTTCGCGCAGCTGGCTTTCCATGTTGGTGAGCATGCCGCCGGGCACCTGCGCCACCAGAATGCGCGAGTCCACGCCGCGCAGGCTGCCTTCGAAGCGCCGGTACTTGAGCCGCACCTGGCGGAAGTAGGCGGCGATTTCCTCCAGGGCGCGAATATCCAGGCCGGTGTCGCGATCGGTGCCTTCCAGCATCGCCACCACGGTTTCCGTGGGGCTGTGGCCGTAGGTCATCGACATGGAGGAAATCGCGGTGTCGACGTTGTCGATGCCGGCCTCCGCCGCCTTCAGGGCGGTGGCGGTGGACAGGCCGGTGGTGGCGTGGCACTGCATGTGCACCGGAATATCCAGCGCTTGCTTGAGACGGCTGACCAGCTCGAACGCGGTGTAGGGCGTGAGCAGGCCGGCCATGTCCTTGATCGCCACGGAGTCGGCGCCCATGTCTTCGATGTGTTTGCCCTGCTCCACCCAGACGTCGAGGGTGTGCACCGGGCTCACCGTGTAGGCGATGGTGCCCTGGGCGTGCTTGCCCTGTTTGACCACCGCCGCCACCGCGCGCTCGATGTTGCGCATGTCGTTCATGGCGTCGAACACGCGGAACACGTCCACGCCGCTTTCCGCCGCCCGTTCCACGAAGGCGTCGACCACGTCGTCGGCGTAATGGCGGTAGCCGAGCAGGTTCTGCCCGCGCAGCAGCATTTGCTGGGGCGTGTTGGGCATCGCTTTCTTGAGCTCGCGGATGCGCTCCCAGGGGTCCTCGCCCAGGTAGCGGATGCAGGCGTCGAAGGTGGCGCCGCCCCAGGATTCCAGCGACCAGAAACCGATGCGGTCGAGTTTCTCCGCGATCGGCAGCATGTCGTCCAGGCGCAGGCGGGTGGCGAGCAGGGACTGGTGGGCGTCGCGCAGCACCACGTCGGTGATGCCGAGAGGCGTTTTTGTCGTCATGGGAAGATTCCGATCAGCGTTGGGCGCGGTGTTGCCGGATGGCGTCCTGGATGGCCGCCCGAATGTGTGGAGAAACCCGGGGTGCGGGTTCCGGGGCCGGCGCGGTGGCGGGCTTGCCGCCGGTGGTTTCGGGGGCGAAGCGCTGAACCAGGGCCGAGAGGCCGGTCATCACCGCCACCAGAATCAGAAGAAAGGCGAGTACCACGCCCATGCCCAGCACCATGAGCTGTACGCCCTGGGCCAATAGATCGTTCATGCTCCGCTCCCGGGTAGGTTCAAGCGTGGGCTGTTTTGCTGGGGATCCGCCGCCTTTTGGGCGGGGTTCCGGCGCCCTGATTCGGCGCAATGTATCGGGATTGTCGACAACAGGCAAGGTAATGGGGGACCGGAGTGGTTGATTTTGGGGAGTTTGGTGGGGGGATGGGGGTGGATTGTTGACATTTTTTTGGTGGGAGGGGTTGGGGGAGCTGGTGTGGGGGCGGCTTTGTAGAGGGGCGCCTGGCTTTGCTTCGCTTGCCTGGCTTGGGTGAGAGAGGTGCGAGGTTGGATGGAAGGACAGTGAGACAGGGAGTAATGGGGGGATGGGGGAGTGGTTGCTGGGTAGAGGGGCGCACCGGGGAGGATTGATTCGTCCGGCTTTGCCGGACTCACCCCTTCGGGGCGTCGCCGCTTTGCGGCGACGTCCTGCGCCGGCTTTTGGCCGGCTTGTCGAACCCGGGGGGTTCTCTAAATAGCTCCCCGGTATAAGCCATACAAACTAAAAGGGCCCCGCTCATTTGAGCGGGGCCCTTTTAGTTTGTATGGCGCACCGGGGAGGATTCGAACCCCCGACCTCCTGGTTCGTAGCCAGATGCTCTATCCAACTGAGCTACCGGTGCGGGACCTTGCGGCGTTGGCCGTCAAGAGGCGCGCATTATTCCCAATGCCCCCCGGGGAGTCAAGCCGGGGGCGGTGATTTCTTGCGCAAACGGACCACGGGGGCGATTTATTCTTCGCCGGCTTCCATTTGTTTTTGCAGATAATTTTCCAGGCCTACCTTGTCGATCAGGCTGAGTTGGGTTTCCAGCCAGTCGATATGCTCTTCCTCGGAGGCGAGGATTTCGCGGAACAGGTCGCGGGTGACGTAATCGCGGACGGATTCGCAGTATTCGATGCCGTCGCGCAGGTCGGGCACCGCCATTTGCTCAAGCTTGAGGTCGCAGTTGAGCATTTCCTTGGTGTTTTCGCCGATCATCAGTTTGCCCAGGTCCTGCAGGTTGGGCAGGCCTTCGAGGAACAGAATACGCTCGACCAGCATGTCGGCGTGTTTCATTTCATCGATGGACTCGTGGTATTCGTGCTCGTACAGGGCCTGGAAGCCCCAGTCCTTGTACATCTTGGCGTGCAGGAAATACTGGTTGATCGCCACCAGCTCGTTGCCGAGTGCGCGGTTGAGGAATTCGATGACTTTCTGGTCGCCTTTCATGTGCGTTCTCCGTGCCGGCGGGGTAATGGCGACTATTGTTCAGCAAGACGGGGGCACGGACAAGGTTTACCCGGAAAAAAAATCGAGTAAATACAAGTAGTTATACTAATGAGAATCAGTCTTCAAGAGCCGGAAGAGAGGCCGACGTCCCTGCTCCCTGGCCGGGCTCGGGCCTGGCTGGGAGGCTGATGGACTGCTCTCGCGCGGGGCGGCCCTCAGGCGGTCTGAGGCCAGTACTGAACTGGTTCGCCCCGGTTTGCCGAGATTGAAGAGACCGCCGGCATGGCGTTACGGGTATCACGCAATACCTGACGGGCGTGCCGTGCACATTTAGCACACTGACTGCCAACCCCAAGTTCCCGACGAAGATCGCGCAGGCTGTCGCAACCGCTTTCGGCTGCTTCCCGTATCTGACCGTCAGTGATGCCGTTACACAAACAAACGTACATGGCTACGTCCACTCCTCAAACTCGGGAGCAGAATAACTCTAATGCGAATTGTTATCAATAGCTTTCTTGGCCAGGGCGCCACCCCTGCCCGGCGGCAGGCCCAGGGCGGTTTTTTTTGGGGGATGGGGGGGGGCCGAAACGACAACGCCCCCGGCGGGCCGGGGGCGTTGTGTCGAACGGGCGGACGGTCCGGTCAGCTGCTCTTGGCCGGGGTCTTCTTGGCCGCCGCTTTCTTGCGCGGTGCTTTGCGCGCCGGGGTCTTGCGGGTGGCGGTCTTCTTCACCGCGGTCTTGCGGGTCGCGGTTTTCTTGGCCGCCGGACGCTTGCTGGCGCTTTTCTTCGCCGGGGTGCGCTTGGCCGCCTTCTTGGCGGTGGCGCGCTTGGCGGTGGTTTTGCGCGCGGTGGATGTCTTGCCGGTGGCTTTGCGGGCGGCGCGCTTGGCCTTCTGCTCCGCTTTCTTCTGAGCCACCTTGGCTTTCTTCGCCAGCTTGCGCTCGTACTCGCGCATCTTGGTGGTCAGGTTACGCTGGGCGGTGCGCAGCTTTTTGTTTTCCCGCGTGACCACTTTCTTGGCGGCCTGGATTTCGGCGCGAATCAGTTTGCTCTCGCCGCGCAGGTCCTGAAGTTTGAGACGCTGGGTGTTCATGCGACCGCGGGCGGTTTCCACGGCGCGTTTGGCGGCGGCGGTGGCATTGCCTTTGGCCTTATCCCGCTTGGCGGCCAGATCCGCGCGCAACTTGCTGAGTTTGTCGTTTTCCGTTTCGATCTTTTTCTTCTGGCGGTCCAGCTTGGTGCTGGCCTGGTCGACTTTCTTCTGTGCCTGGGCCACCGCCTTTTCCTGAAGTTTGGACTTGGACTCGGCGTTGGTTACCGACTTCGGCAGAGCCGGAGCCTTATTGGCGGTGGTTTTGGTGGTGGTGGTCTTCTTGCGTGCGGCGGTCTTGCGAGCCGCGGTTTTTTTCTGAGCGCTACTTTTTTTTGCTGCTCTGGCCATGATCGATCTCCTAATCTATGACGTCATTTTTCTGCGACAGTCGGAAAGTAGCATAAAAAAAAATCACTTGGTACATTATTTGACCAAGAGTTTGTAGGAATCAGTAAAAAAATAAAAAGCGGTTTTTTTTGGGGAGAGGGGCGCGGAGAAAAAATAAAACGGGGCAGCGTTCGGCTGCCCCGTGTCGGTCACTCGTCACCGCGTTTCATAAATGCGCGCGGACCACCGCTTCCAGGGCGTCGATGTGTGACGGTTCCGCGTTCAGCGCGGGGATATAGGCAAACGATTCGCCGCCGGCGTGCAGGAACACTTCGCGGTTTTCACCGTCGATTTCTTCCAGGGTTTCCAGGCAGTCGGCGGAGAAACCGGGGCACACCACCTGTACCGAACGCACGCCTTCCTTACCCCACTTTTCCAGGGTTTTATCGGTGTAGGGGTTGAGCCACTCCTGGGGGCCGAAGCGGGATTGAAAGGTCACCATCCATTGTTCGGCGCGCAAACCCAGGCGCTCGGCGATCAACGCGGCGGAGTGGTGGCAGCGCTCACCGTAGTGGTCGCCTTTGTCCTGGTAGGACACCGGAATGCCGTGGAATGAAAACAGCAGCTTTTCCGCCGCGCCGTGTTGTTCGCGAAAACGCCGGATACTGTCGGCCACCGCGTCCAGCCAGGCGGGGTTTTGCCAGTAGTCCTTAACCAGTGTCAGCCCGGGCACTTCCCGGCGGGTGCGCACCCAGCGCGCCAGGGCGTCCGCCACCGCGCCGTTGGTGGAGCCGGAATACTGCGGGTAGAGCGGCAGGATCAACAGGTGGTCGTGGCCCTGGTCCGCCAGCTCATCCAGCACGGCTTCAAAACCGGGGCTGCCGTAGCTCATGGCGTAACGCACGGTGCAGTCGAAACGGCCGGCCAGCGCTTCGGCCTGCTGCTGGGCCACCAGCCGGATCGGAGAGTCCTGCTGCCAGATGGAGGCGTAGAGTTTCGCCACCCGGCGCGGCCGCAGCGGCAGGATGATCAGCCGCAGCACCCAGAACCAGATCAGGCGCGGCGCTTCCACCACCCTGGGGTCGGACAGGAACTGCTTCAGATAACGGCGCACCGCCGCCGTGGTGGGCGCGTCTGGGGTGCCCAGATTGACCAGGACCACCGCCGGTTTCGTCACGGACATAACAAGCCTTCTCCTGAGTAAGCGCGGGGGCGCATCACAACCAATGGAGGGTGAATGATAGGTGAGACAGAGGACGTGAGCACGCTATCGGGGTGATAGGAGGGGGGAGATGCGAGGGCCCGCTGCCGCGGGCCCCTGGAGAGTTCAGCCTTTGAGTTTTTCCATGATGCGCTGACGGATGTCGTCGACGCCGCCGACGCCGGCCACGCGCACGTAGGTGGGCGCGTTCTGTTCGCCGTTCTGGGCCAGCTCCTGGTAGAAGTTCACCAGCGGGCGGGTCTGCTCCTGGTACACCTCAAGGCGCTTGCGCACGGTGGCTTCCTTGTCGTCGTCGCGCTGGACCAGCTCGTCGCCGGTCTCGTCGTCCTTGCCGGCTTCCTTGGGCGGGTTGTGCTTGATGTGGTAGACCCGGCCGGAAGCGGGGTGTACGCGGCGGCCGCTGAGACGCTCGATGATTTCTTCGTCATCCACATCAATCTCAACCACGAAATCGATATTCACGCCCTCTTCCACCAGCGCCTGGGCCTGGGGGATGGTGCGCGGGAAGCCGTCGAACAGGAAGCCGTTCTTGCAGTCGTCCTCGGTGATGCGCTCTTTGACCAGGCCGAGAATGATGTCGTCGGATACCAGACCGCCGGCATCCATCACTTTCTTGGCTTCCAGGCCCAGAGGGGTGCCCGCTTTCACCGCGGCACGCAGCATATCGCCGGTGGAGATCTGGGGAATGGAAAATTCTTCCTTGATGAACTGCGCCTGAGTGCCCTTACCCGCACCGGGCGCGCCAAGCAGGATGACACGCATAGGATTCTCCGTTTTGCCGCGAATGGAAGGGGCGTCAGGAGCTCCCCTCGCCCGAAGGGGGGGAACTTTACCGTGCGGGTCCCCCGGGTACAAGGGCGACCTTGGTATCGCGGACGCCCGTGGCGGCGCGCCTAGCGGCGAATCGTCAGACTCGCCGCCGGCCGCCGGCTCAGATCCAGAGCGGTGGGCGCGGCGTTCAGGTTGGCCTGGTCCACGCTGGAGCCGGGCGCCGGCGTGTAGCGCGCGGCCACGCGCAGCTGGTCGAGCTCGGCGGGATAGGCCTGCAGCCAGTCGCCGGGGCGCAGGGTCACCTGGATAGGGAACGATTCCGCCAGCACCCGGCGCGCGGCCAGCGGCTGGCCGCCGCTCTCCCCGGCCCGGCGCAGGAACACGAACAGGGTGCCGCCCTCGGGCACGTCGTCGGCCTGCACGGTGACGGTGAGCCCTTGCAGCTGCTCGCTGCGCTCACGCTGCTGCTCCGCCTGGGCCAGGCCGCGGCGGATCAGATCGCCGGCTTCGCCGTCGCCGTGACGGGCCAGCAGCGCGCGCCAGGACCGCGCCGCCAGATCAAAACGGCGGGCCTCGTTGGCGGCCATTGCCTGCAGCATCAGCGCGCCGTCGTGCCGGGGGTTGTCCGCCAGCACCCGGGCGATTTCCGCCTGGGCCTCGTCGGTGAGGCGGCCGTCGGCCTGGGCGATCAGCCCGCGCGCCAGCAGCAGGCGCGCGGCGTGGTCGTCCGGGTCCATCTCCAGCGCCCGGCGGGCGGCTTCCTGGGCCTGGGCCGGCGCGCCCAACTGGTCATAGAGCAGGCCCAGGGTGTACCAGCCGGTGAGGCTGGGCTCGCGCACCAGCCGCGACTGCAGCACCCGCGTGAGCGCGGCGGCGGAGATGTCCTGGTCCTGCTCACCGGGGGCTTCGCCGGCGATCACGCGCTCGGCCACCGGGTCGTAGCGGCGCTGGTCGGCCAGCCAGTCCAGGGTGTTGCGGTCCAGCCCGATGGTCAGATAGCCGAGGCCGGCCACCGCCACCACCAACAGGGGGATCGCCAGGCCGGTGATCGACAGGGGCGCGCCGGCGGCGCGGCTTTCCCGGCGCCACAATAAAAAGCACACCAGCAGCGCCGCCAGCAACACCACTATCAGCACAATGAACGGACTCATTGATCGTCTTCCTCCGCTTCGCGGCTGGCGCGGCGCACCAGCAGTACGATACCCACGCCGCCCAGCAGCAACAGGGTCAGGGGCCCCACCCAGAGAATCGCGGTGCGGGGGTTGAACGGCGGCCGGTAGCTGACGAAATCCCCGTAGCGGTCGACGAAGAAGGTGACGATCTCCTCATCGCTGTGCCCTTCGCGGATCATCCGCGCCACCCGCTCGCGCATGTCCTGGGAAATCTCCGCGTCGGAATCGGCGATGCTCTGGTTCTGGCACTTGGGGCAGCGCAGCTCCTCGGTGAGACGGTGAAAACGGTCCTGCTGGGCGTCGCTGTCGAACTGGTAAATGTCGATGGCGGCCCAGGACGGCGCGGCCGCCAGGGCGAGCAACAGAATGGCAAGACGGATCACGGCGCCACCCCCGAGGCCTCACCGGCCTGCTGCAGCACCGGCGCGAACTTGTCGTCCCAGACGCGCTGGTTCATTTCACCCACGTGGCGCAGCACGATCTCGCCGCGCGGGTTGATCAGAAAGGTTTCCGGCGCGCCGTAGACGCCCAGGTCGAGACCCAGCTGGCCGTCGGCGTCGACGATCACTTCGCGGAACGGGTTGCCGTATTCGGCCAGATAGTCGCGGGCCTTGGCGTCCTCGTCTTTATAGTCGAGGCCGACAATGGGAATGCCGCTGCGCGCCAGCTCCAGCAAATAGGGATGCTCGACGTAGCAGGTCGGGCACCAGGTGCCCCACACGTTCAACAATTGCCAGCGGCCGGTGAGCAGCTCCTCGGTGAGGGTGCGGTCGTTGAGCAGCGACGGCCGGGAAAATTCCGGCACCGGCTTGCCGGCCAGCGCCGAGGGCAGCTCTTCCGGGTTGCGGCCCAGGCCGCTGGCGAGCAGCACCGCCAGGGCGACGAACGCCACCAGCGGCAGGAAAACCCAGGGGTTGGTGCCTTTACTCATAAACCACCTCGCCGTCGGCGTCCGCTTTGCTGCGCGTCATCTTTTTCCGGTAACGGGCGTCGGTGAGCGCCAGCGCGCCGCCCAGGGCCATGATCAGCGCCCCCAGCCAGATCCAGCGGATCATCGGCTTGTGATAAATGCGCACCGCCCAGGCGTCGCCGCCCAGGGGCTCGCCCAGCGCCACGTAGAGATCGCGCATCAGGCCGGCGTCGATGGCCGCTTCGGTCATCACCTGGCCGCTGGCGCGGTAGGTGCGTTTTTCCGGGTTCATTTCCGCGATCGGCTCGCCGTCGCGGGTGACCAGGAAATGGCCCTTGCGGGAATCAAAGTTGGGGCCGGCGTATTCGCTGAGGGTGTCGAACTCGAAGCGGTAAGCGCCCACTTCGGCCACGTCGCCCGGCGCCATGCGCACGTCACGCTCCACTTCGTGGAAACTGACCACGGTGACGCCGGCCACCAGCACCGCCATGCCGGAATGGGCCAGCACCATGCCGTAGTAGCCGCGGCCGAGTTTGCCCAGCCCGCCCAGGAAGCCCCGGTTGTAGGCCAGCGCGCGGCGCACCAGATCGTCGATGTGGGCGAACACCAGGAACAGGGCCAGGATCAGCGCCAGGGTGCCCACCCAGGGCGTGTCGCCGGGCAGGCGCGCGCCCAGGTAGCCGCCGATCAGCGCCGCCGGCGCCAGCATCAGCATGCGCCGCAGCAACGGCGAGCTGTCCTGGCGCTTCCAGTTGCTGAGCATGCCGGGCACCAGAATCGCCATCAGCACCAGGGTCAGCGGCACGAAGAAGCTGTTGAAGTAGGCGGCGCGGATCGACACCTTGATATCCAGCGCCTCGCCCAACAACGGATACAGGGTGCCCATCAATACCGCGAAGGTGGCGGTGAGCAGCAGCAGATTGTTGCCCAGCAGGAAGGCCTCCCGGGAGAGCGGCTTGAAGCCGCCCTTGCCCTTGAGGCGCCCGGCGCGCAGCGCGAACAGGGTGAGCGCGCCGCCGGCCACCACCACCAGGAAGCCGAGAATAAAGGCGCCCCGGCTGGGGTCGTTGGCGAAGGCGTGCACCGAGGTGAGCACGCCGGAGCGCACCAGGAAGGTGCCCAGCAGGCTCATGGAAAAGGTGACGATGGCCAGCAGCACGGTCCAGGCGCGGAACAGGTTGCGTTTTTCACTCACCGCCAGGGAGTGAATCAGCGCGGTGCCGGCCAGCCACGGCAGCAGGGAGGCGTTTTCCACCGGGTCCCAGAACCACCAGCCGCCCCAGCCCAGTTCGTAGTAGGCCCACCAGGAGCCCAGGGCGATGCCGACGGTGAGAAAGCTCCAGGCGACGGTGGTCCAGGGGCGTGCCCAGCGGGCCCAGGCCGGGTCCAGATTGCCGGCCAGCAGACCGGCCACGGCGAACGCGAACGCCACCGAGAAGCCCACGTAACCCATATAAAGCATGGGCGGGTGGATGATCAGGCCCGGGTCCTGCAGCAGCGGGTTGAGGTCGGCGCCGTCGATCGGGAACCAGGGCAGCGAGCGGTCGAACGGGTTGGAGGTGAACAGCATGAAGGCGTGGAAACCCACCGCGATCATGCCCATCACCGACAGCACCCGCACCACCATGGGCAGCGGCACCTTGCGGCTGAACAGGCCGACCAGGGCGGTCCAGCCGCCCAGCATCCAGCCCCACAGCAACAGGGAGCCCTCGTGGCCGCCCCAGATCGCCGACAGCCGGTAGCCCAGCGGCAATTGCGAGTTGCTGTGGTTGGCCACATAGGTGACCGTGAAATCATTGATATAGAAGCTGTAGCCCAGGCAGATCATCGCCACCGTGAGCGCCAGCCACTGCAGCCAGGCCAAAGGCCGGGCGTAGCGCTGCCAGGATTCCACCCGGCGATACACGCCGATCAGTGGGAATACCGCCAACACCAGGGCCGCCGCTATGGCCACCCACAGGGAGAGATGTCCGAGTTCCGCCGCCACCTTATTCCTCCGGCTGAGTGTGCGCGGGCATCATCGGCAGATGCGGCCCGCTTTGCAAGCCCACCGGCGCGCCGCCCCTGGCGCCCCGCGGGCATGGACATATTTTGAGACGCTTAGCGGTCGTGCCCGACGACGCCGCTCTGCTACTATGTGGCTATCATCAGGGTCGACACTGTGTTTAAAGCGTCGCCATTTTGCAGTCAAAAGGTCATCTTGCATCCATACACTATCACCGGCGGGTTGGAACGAATCGGGCTCGATCCGTTCCATACTGAGTGAAAACAATGGATGTTCGGCACCAGCCCGGCCTGTGTGGAGTAACCAGTTTGAGCACAAATAACGTGAACACCGCGAATCCGGATCAAAAATCCGCCTATTCCTACGACGACCTGCTGGCCTGTGCCCGCGGTCAGTTGTTCGGCCCCGGCAACGCTCGCCTGCCCCTGCCCGGCATGCTGATGCTCGACCGCATCAGCCACATCGCCGACCAGGGTGGCGAATACGGCAAGGGCGAAATCATCGCGGAGCTGGATATCCACCCGGACCTGTGGTTCTTCGACTGTCACTTCGAGACCGACCCGGTGATGCCGGGCTGTCTGGGCCTGGACGCCACCTGGCAGCTGCTGGGCTTCTTCCTCGGCTGGCTGGGCAACCCCGGCCGGGGCCGTGCCCTGGGCGTGGGCCAGGTGAAATTTTCCGGGCAGATTCTGCCCACCGCCAAGAAAGTCACCTATCGAATCAGCGTGAAACGAGTGATCGCCCGCAAACTCACTCTCGGCATCGCCGACGCCGTGGTTTCGGTGGACGGCGAGGACATTTATGAGGCCAAAGACCTGCGGGTCGGTCTGTTTACCTCGACGGAAGGGTTCTAAATATGCGTCGCGTCGTGATTACCGGCCTGGGAATCGTGTCCTGCCTCGGCAACGAGGCGGACCAGGTGTCCCGGGCGCTGCGGGACAGCCTCCCGGGCATCCGCTTCAAGGAAGCCTATAAGGAAATGGGCATGCGCAGCCAGATCGCAGGGACGCCGGATATCAACCTGGAAGACCATATCGACCGCAAGCCCCGGCGTTTCATGGGCGACGCAGCGGCCTACGCCTACGTGGCCATGCAGCAGGCGATCGCCGACGCCGGCCTGGACGAGGCCGACGTCAGCAACGAGCGCACCGGCCTGATCGCCGGGTCCGGCGGCCATTCGTCGTTCAACCAGGTGGAAGCCGCCGACATCGCCCGCACCCGCGGGGTCAAGCGCGTCGGCCCCTATATGGTGCCGCGCGTGATGGCGAGCACCGTGTCCGCCTGCCTGGCCACCCCGTTCAAGATCAAGGGCATCAACTATTCCATCGCCTCCGCCTGCGCCACCAGCGCGCACTGCATCGGCAATGCGGTGGAACAGATTCAGCTGAACAAGCAGGACGTGGTGTTCGCCGGCGGCGGCGAGGAAGAGCACTGGACCCTGAGCTGTTTGTTCGACGGCATGGGCGCCCTGTCCAGCAAGTACAACGACACCCCGGAAACCGCGTCCCGCGCCTATGACGCCAGCCGCGACGGCTTCGTGATCGCCGGCGGCGGCGGCATGGTGGTGCTTGAGGAACTGGAGCACGCCAAGGCGCGCGGCGCGCGTATCTACGCGGAAGTGGTGGGCTACGGCGCCACCAGCGACGGCCACGACATGGTCGCGCCCAACGGCGAAGGCGCGGCGCGCTGCATGCGCCAGGCGCTGGCCACGGTGGACGGCGACGTGGATTACATCAACGCCCACGGCACCAGCACCCCGGTGGGGGATCTGGCCGAGCTGAAGGCGATCCGCGAAGTGTTCGGCGACGGCAAGATTCCGGCGATCAGCTCCACCAAGAGCCTGTCCGGCCACAGCCTGGGCGCCGCCGGCGTTCAGGAGGCGATCTATTGCCTGCTGATGATGCGCGACGGTTTCACCGCCGGCTCCGCCAACATCACCGAGCTGGACGCGGACGCCGAGGGCCTGCCGATTCTCACCAAGAGCAACGACCAGCGCCCCGAGCTGGTGCTCAGCAACAGCTTCGGCTTCGGCGGCACCAACGCCTCGCTGGCACTGAAGCGCTGGGCATAGGCCGGGCTCCGCCCGGCCAGCTGCAAGCTACAAGCTACAAGCTACAAGCTACAAGCTACAAGCGGATTCAAGACTGCTTGCAGCTTGAGGCTTGCAGCTTGAAGCTCTCTTCAGAACTTGTGTTCCATCCCCACTGAGAACAGGCTGCCGCTGTCGTCATCGCCGGTGCCGTTGGCGTAGGTGTAGTCCACGTCGGAGCCGGATACCAGCCCGTAGAGCGTGGTCTGCTTGCCGAGTTTGTAGTCGGCGCCCGCGGCCAGGATGTCGCTCTCGTAGTCGAGATCACTGCTGTCGAAACGACCGGCCTGGGCCTTCAGTTTAACCCGCGGCAGCAACTGCCAGCCGGCACTGACCATATACGAGGTGCCGTCGGCGCGGTCGGCGCCGGACACGTCCGGATCAATGCGCACCTGCTCGACCATCGCGCCCAGCTCCAGGTCACCAAGCGCCATACCCAGGGTGCCACGCAGCAGATCCAGGTCGGCGGCCACGGTCACCGGCGGCGGGACCGGGCTGTCCACTTCCAGGTAGCTGCGCTGATACGCAAGAGCAGCGAACAGGGCATCCCCGTCCCAGGTCGCGGACACACCATAGGTGTCGGCCAACCCGTCTTTCTCTTCGTCACCGATCTGGTCGTCCTCGCCAGGAGCGATTTGCGCGCGCACGATCACGTCGCCCCAACGGGGGCTCTTCCAGTTAACGGTGTTGCTGTTACGGCGCTGGCCGAAGAAGTAAGGTTCATCGCGCTTTAGCGGGAACGCTTCCCCTCCATTTGGTGCGCAGGTCTGGGTGACGCCCTTCCGGGAACGCCGTGAACCCGTCCCTGGGGGCTCCCTGTCGGACGTCCTGTCCTCCAGGGTCCCGGAAGGGCGTCACCCAGACCCGCTCAGCAGTGAGCCGCGGCGCCCCGGGCCACTTCAGAGGTCAGTAAACAGGAGAACTCAGAGGTAGGGGCGGACAGTGAACCGAGTTAAGTTGTTTGTGCGACCAAGCAACCACACAAGGACACTGCCGCCATGGGCGATGCTACGTTCCCCGGCTCGGGCTGGGAAGGCTTTATAGCGACCCGGTTCGTTCCGCTCTCCGATTCCGAGTGCCTGATTTACCTGATCCCCGACCCTCAAGTGCCGCCTTGCTGTCCAAGCTGCCGGCGATCCTGCTCCCTGATCCATGACACGACGAGGCGGCGAGTCCGAGACCGGGATCTGTTCGAGTACCGGGTCTGGTTGGAGGTGCCGGTGCGGCGGGTGCGCTGCCCCCGCTGCGGTGTCGGTCGTGAAGCGCTGTCCTGGTTGGCCCCGCGAGCCCGGCTGACCCACCGGCTGCGCCAGCACGTGGAGACACTGCTGACCTTGCTGCCGCTCAAGCAGATCGCCGGCCTGACCGGGCTGCACTGGCACACCCTCAAGAGCATCGACAAGGCCCGGTTGGCCCGGGACCTGCCCGAGCCTGACCTCAGTCTGGTCCGTTACCTGGTCATGGACGAGTTCGCCCTGTTCAAGGGCCACCGTTATGCCAGCGTGGTCATCGACGCCGAGACCCGGCAGGTGCTGTGGGTGGGCGAAGGTCGATCCCGGGAGGCGATTCGGCCCTGCTTCGAGTGGCTGGGGGCGCACTGTGAACACATTGAGGCGGTGGCCATGGACATGAACACCGCCATGGACCTGGAGGTACAGGCCTGGTGCCCCAACGCCCGGGTGGTCTACGACCTGTTCCATGTGATCGCCAAATTCGGCCGGGAGGTGATCGACCGGGTCCGGGTGGATCAGGCCAACCAACTGCGACAGGACAAGCCCGCACGGCGGGCCGTGAAGCGGTCACGGTGGTTGCTGCTGCGCAATCCTGAGAACCTGAAGGCCGATCAGGCGGACGAGCTGAGGACGTTACTGGATCTGAATCAGCCGTTGATGGTGGTGTATCTGATGAAGAACCAGCTCAAGGAGCTCTGGTACGCCCGCACCGAGCGGGCCGCCCGGTGGCGTTGGACACGATGGTTCAACATGGCTCAGGCGAGTGGCCTGGCGCCGTTGATCCGCTTCGCTCGGCTTTTGAAGCCCTATGCCGAGGGCATCATCGCCAGTGCCACCTATCGCCTCAACACCAGCGTGCTGGAGGGCATGAACAACCGCATCAAGGTCATCAAGCGCATGGCCTATGGCTACCGGGACAGCGACTACTTTTTCCTGAAGATCAAAGCCGCTTTTCCCGGTAATCCGCGATGAAATCGAGTAGGAGGGGGCGTCACCGCCCCCGTCCTCTCACACCACCGGGCATACGGTTCCGTACCACGGCGGTTCAAGGTCGGCTCTGGAGCCTCACTACCGTATCCACCAGCGACACCAGTCCCAACCGCGCGAAATACCGATTCGGCAAGGCCACCTTCAGGTGCGAGGCGCCGCTATTCCACCACGGCCCTCGTCCGTTGCTCGCGCTTTTGCACGCTCGCTCTTCCGGTAACCCCAGTCTCATCAGCGCACGCGCTCTCGTCGCCGGCCGCTTCCACTGCCGCCACAGGATCCCTCGCAGTTTGCGGCGCAGCCAGCCGTCCACCGTTTCCAAGGCGCGCTTGGAGGCGGTTAGCTGGTAGTACGCCGCCCAACCCCGCAGGATCGGGGCCAGTACCTTGAGGGTGTACGACAGGGAGCGGCCTCGGCCCCGCCGAAGCACATCGCGCAGTGTCGACCGGAGCCGTTGGACGCTCTCCGGCGACACCCGCAGCCGCGTTCGGCGGTGCCACGTCACGCTGTAGCCCAGGAAGCGACGACGCCACGGGCGATCCACCGCGCTCTTCGCGGCGTTCACCCGCAGCTTCAGCCGTTCCTCCAGGAACCGCGTCACGCTGACCATCACTCGCTCTCCCGCTTGCTTGCTGCGAACGTAGATATTGCAGTCGTCCGCGTAACGGCAGAACCGGTGACCCCGGCGTTCCAGTTCCCGGTCCAGTTCCGTCAGCAGCAGGTTGGACAGCAACGGCGACAAGGGGCCGCCTTGCGGCGCCCCTTCCCGCCTCGGGCTTATTAGCCCGCCGTCCATTACGCCCGCTTCCAGGTAAGCTCGGACCAGCTTCAGAACCCGCGCGTCGGCGACGTGTCGCGCCAACAGCCCCATCAGCACGTCGTGGTTCACTCGGTCGAAGAACGCTTCCAGGTCGATGTCCACCACCCACCGGTTGCCTTCCTCGATGTAACCCCGCATCGCGCTGACCGCCTGATGGGCACTGCGACCCGGACGGAACCCATAGCTGGACGCCGAGAACGTCGGTTCCAGCAGCGGGCTCAGTACCTGGTGCAGCGCCTGTTGGATCAAGCGATCCTGGACCGTCGGGATGCCCAGTGCCCGTTCGCCGCCTTGCGGCTTGGGGATGCGCACCCGGCGTACCGCGTTCGGTTGGTAAAGGCCGGTGCGTATCCGTTCCCGGATCGCCGGCCATTGTCGTTGCAGGTGGCCCTTCAAGTCGGCCACGGTCATGGCGTCCACGCCCGCCGCCCCCTTGTTGCGAACCACCCGTTGATACGCCCGCATCAGGTTGCCGCGCTCCAGCACGGTCTCCATCAGCGCGCTCGGCTCCGCGTTCGTCCGCCAGCGGGACGCCACCGTCGTCTCGGCACCGGTCGCACGCACCCCGGGATACCGTCCCGTTCTTCGTTCGTCCGCTTGAACCATCCGGTTCACTCCTGCCTTCAATGATCTTCGGTGAGTACCCGCCGCCTACTAGCGGCAGACCTTGTTCGGCCCTTCAGCTGCTGGTCAGGCAGCCTACTACGGCCTCGGCTGACTTCTGCCGCCCCATCCCGGCACCTCACGATGCCGGTAGCACAGTGGCAGGACGACAGACCTCCCAGGGTAAGACGCGCGACCTTCACACTTATGCCCGCCGCATTTACGTCCGCCGCTTCCGTGCAAGTACCGGGCTTTGAAGATATGGGCCTTCTCACCCGCGACGGCCGCCTCGTATACGGTTTCTGTTCGTCAGGCCAGTGCTTTGCCTTCGGCTTCCTTCAGATTCCACCTCACGGTGGACACCCTTGCCGTTCAGCTAGTGGTTCCCCTTGCCGGGCCCACAGAGGACTTGCACCTCCAAGTCGTCCCGGGCGGCCACCACGGCGGGCCGGGACAGCGCCACTCTATGGCGCTTCGCGCCATGCCTGGCGCACCCCCCCCCCCCAAAAAAAAAAGGTTCATCGCGGATTACCGGGAAAAGCGGCTTTGATCTTCAGGAAGAAGTAGTCGCTGTCCCGGTAGCCATAGGCCATGCGCTTGATGACCTTGATCCTGTTGTTCATACCCTCCAGCA
>Ga0315338_1001041_pt1 | contig 41703 bp, 36 predicted proteins | sample ASW8metaG_FD_204518 | JGI IMG/M metagenome (GOLD analysis project Ga0315338, IMG submission 204518) | Ammonia-oxidizing marine archaeal communities from Monterey Bay, California, United States - ASW #8 | ecosystem: Environmental > Aquatic > Marine > Coastal | place: USA: California | collected... | reverse complement strand
AGTGGGTCAAGCGTAGGCGGAATGCCTTCCGTCAGTATGACAAGGTAAGAGCGTTCCGCCGTTGGAGAGCAGCCGCCCAAAAGCAAAGCGACAACAATAGCGATGACGCAAAGCGCGGTGGAACGAGTGACCCAAACACGACCACAGAAAGTCCAGTTCAAGCCGGTGATCAGAACGAGCGTCTCCCTTCGTGTATCAAAGATTCGTGTCAGCGCGAGCCCACGCCTGGCGGCGCCCGGTCTTCCGGAACACGATGCGAAGATCGCTGATGGTACCCAATCTATGGGTGCCACGAAACCAAACAGTACCTGGGAATACTTGTGCTACTTGTGCCAGCGTCGCCCATTGTCCACGCCATTGGAATATGGGAACGAGCCATCCCGTGTAGCGGCATGATATGCGAAACTCGCCAAAACTATTGAGGCTTGCTTCAAGTCCTCTTCGACCAAACGATCAAAGACATCCATATTTGTATGGAAAGCAACGTTAAAGAACTCAAGGTCGTCCTGGATGAACTGAAACGCTGGTAGGCCAGACTTGAGAAATGACATGTGGTCAGTGCCGCCGGTGTTTCCTGGCACTATCCACTCCATCCCCAGATCGCGAAGTGGTGCCATGGCCGCTTCAAAGATTGGCCGCGCCTCGTCATTGCCCTGAAGATAGATACCGCGAAAACGTCCATACCAATCGACGTTAAAATAGACGTAGAAACCGGCCCGTTCATCGAATTTCTTGCCAGCCTCTCCATCGCCGAAATGCTTCGCTACGTAGCCCAAAGAACCAAGGTGGCCAGACTCTTCCGCTCCCCACAAGGCGGCCCGAATTGTTCGACGAGGCCGTACATCGGCTGCCTTTAAAAGGCGCATCGCTTCCATTACAACCGCGCTACCTGCAGCGTTATCCGTGGCACCAGTCCCGGACGGCTGAGCGTCAAGGTGAGCGCCGATCATCACGATCTCATTGGCGAGGTTACCGCCGGGTATCTCTGCAAGGATGTTGTAGTCAAGAGGATCATCGTCACGCAGCTGGTTGCGTGATTCAACTAGCAACTCTGGCTTGTCACCATTCTTTAATAGTCGGGCGATGCGGTTGTAATGTTCGGCTGCCACGACAAATCGTGGAAGCATGGGCAAGGAGTCCAGGGGTAAGGGGCCTTGCCCAGTAACCGTGACTAACCCTTTGTCCATTGGGCCGACATTGGGCATTCCGGGCGACAGTACGGCGGCAACGCCCTCGGTTTCAAAGAAGGTCTCTAGTTCGCTCCAAGCAAGCGGTTCTTCTGTCGATAGTTCGCTATTGGCCTCGTCACCACTGAGAGCCTCCGAGTACCCATCATCTGGTCTCGCCATCTCTTCCAATTCTTCGTTGGAAAGCCTTACTGCTTGGGGTTGATAGTTTGGCTCTAGCTCCCGTGGCGCGTGCGTCAAGACAATCCTGCCTGCGAGTTGCCCACGATAGGAATCTAGGTCGTCCCGCCTCATGATCGTATCGACCTGAACCAAAACGGGTATGCCATCAACCTGCCCTTCGGTGCCACGCGTTCCAGGCACAGCATAAGCGATAAGCGGCTGATAACGTGGGGCGACCATATGGGCAGATATGTAACGATTTTCCCACCCATACCCGAACTCTCCCCACGCCTCAAGGGCCGCATTAACGAGCCCGAATTCCTCGAACTTGTCGCGTGCCCATGCGGCCGCCGCATCGTAAGATGGGGAGTTCGCAAACCGCGGACCGAAACGGTCAGTGATGACCCAAGCGAGTTCCATCACTTGTGATCGGCTCAGCCCTTCAGTACGAATTCGTGAAAAGACCGCCAGGTCAGGATGCTCCGCCAGCGGAGTACTTCCACCATTCGGCTGCGCTTTCTTTTCCGTCATACTAAATCGCAGCGTGGCCAAATCGCCCGCGCACGCGCCTCCGAAGACTCTTTTCTATAAGGCGCACCCGAGCTTCAAGAGAAGCTAGCCGCCGGTTGAAATCGCTCACGCAATTGATAATAGAAAGCCCCTTAATCTTCCACAAGCGACCCTCACGTGTGCAGCGTAGAATAGGCACATGGACGACAATCCGCATCTGACGATCATCCTCCCCACCTATAACGAGGCTGAAAATATTGCGGAACTCATCCCACATATCCAAACTCGCTTCTCTGGGGTGCCATTTCTACTGTTTGTTGTCGACGATGCATCACCCGACGGAACGGCAGATGTCGCGCACAAGTTAAATGAGCAGTACGGAAACATTGAAGTTCTGACGCCGCCAATGCGACGGGGGTTAGGCGCTGCGCTTCGCTATGCCTACGATCGGGTCACGACAGCGTACATCCTCTCAAGCGACTCCGACATGTCGTTTAGTGTCAATCAGATGATAGAACTCTACGAGACCATCCAGGTGCGCGAACACGACATGGTCTTGGGTTCGCGTTGGTGCCCTGGAGGAAGTTACGAGGCCCCGAAATTCAGGATTAGATTGAAGAAATTGACATCTGCTGTCGGTAACATCGTGGTTCGTATCCTCGCAGGCTTGCCCGTTACAGACGTTAGCGCCAATTTTCGGGTGCTACGAAAAGATGCATGGGACAGAATCGATGCGATCGAGAACACCAACGCCATGTTGTTTGAGATGGTATTCAAATGTCACCACGGCGGGCTCAAGGTGAGCAGCATCCCGATTACCTTTCGTGATCGTCGGCACGGAGATTCGAAGCTGAACTTGATCTCTGAGATCCCAAAGTTCCTCGTTCGTATGTTCTACTACATCCTTCGCTATAGATTTACTGGATATAGATTGAAAGAGCGATCCTGAATGCCCAGCTTTGCCTGCCCCCCTGGGACTCCCTGTCCACCTAAGGAGACCACCGTGAGAATCATCCATCGCTTGAAATTGGTCGTTTGCTGTTTCGTTGTTCTTGCGTTGCCCTTTCGTATACAAGCCCAGGAAACGGTTAACCCGGGTACCGTTCTGCCCGATGACTCGGTTGCGCTAGAAAATCAGGTTCGGAATAGCAAATTCAACACCGTTTTGCCGAAAGTAATGCGAGACAATGAAATCGACATGTGGATACATGTCATGCGGCCGTGGACTCCCGATCCTTTAAACTTTGAGTTCGGTAGCGATATGGGGATCTTTATCTTCACCGACCGCGGAGAAGACAGAATTGAGCGTGCCATTTTCGCCGGTCACGTTGGTGATAGGAACGCGTATGACATCATTAGCCGTCCGCGAGTCCAGCTTCCCACCTTCGTTGATGGGGTCATCACCGAACAGCCTGGTGGTGATGAAACCGATTATCTGGAGTTACGCTTCGATGGCGTTAGGGAGTTCGTCGCCGAACGTGACCCGGATCGTATCGGCGCAAACTACGTAGAAGCTTTAGGCCTTTCAGCTGCGTCGGAACGTGCACCGCTTACCGACGGACTCTCCCACACCGATTACACCCTCTTGTTGAATGCGCTAGGTGACAAGTACGCGAAGCGGGTTGTCTCAGCTGAACACCTAATTCTCGACTATTTGGCAGGCCGTGTTCCAGAGGAAATTGAGCTTTATCGACAGTTCGGGGTCATCACCGCCGACAATCTTGATCGGGAATTCGGCAAAGTGGTGCCGAGTATAACTAGCCTCAGCGACCTGGAAGGTAATGTATTTCGCCGTAACCCTGATGGCGTCGAATTCCACGCACAGGATCGCGAGCCATATATTCTGCAACCAGGGGACGTGTTCACCATTCTTCACGGTGCCGGAAACAGGATCTTCTCGTCTGACCTAGGGGGCAATGCTTACCTGCTGCGCGAAGGTGAAACAGCGGCACCGCCCGAGATTCAAAATGTCTGGCGTGCTGCGTTAGAAACTCGCCAAATTTTACTCGACAACATAGTTGCCGGGCGTACGGCAGGACAGACCCTTGAGCTGCTAATCCAGAAGATTGAAGCGGCCGGCTACCACTATAACCCCGTCGATCAATACGACTCGAATGCTGACCCTAACTTGACCCAGGTCCATCTCGATGTCCACGCCGTAGGAAGAAGCGGCTTGGTTGCTCCCAGGATTTCCCCACTTGGCTCTGACTGGGAACGGAGAATGACGATTCCGGTGCTACACACCTTCACATTTGAGTACATGATCCATATGCCCGTGCCTGCATGGGGACCGGGTAAACACATCTATATCGCTTTCCATGATGGTGCAGTCGTGACAGAAGACGGTGTCATGTTCCCTTATCCCCCGGATCCAGGTATCCGACTCATCCGTTGATGGCTAGTTCAGAACCAGTACTAACATCGATGATCCAGCACATACGCGAGCCAGTACAGAGGTGTTGGCTGCGAGTTTCTTACTCGATGTCTTTTGCACATCGGAAGCCAGTATCTGCATAGCTGTTCGCCTGGAGATCACTGGTGCGCCTTGAGGCACGCATCAACCCTGGTCGGCCGTCCCAGGAATTGCCACGCATGACCCTTCGCGCCGTAGGTTCTTCGTTCTTCGGGTTTTTTTTGGGGCTTCGGCTGTAGTACCCGGCATCAAAGTAGTCGGCGCACCATTCCCAGGCGTTGCCAGACATGTCATGTAGGCCAAAGGAGTTTGGCGGAAAAGAGCCAACTGGAGCCCCGAACGTGAACCCGTCGTCATATCCTTCAGTGTAAGGCCACGTTGTTACGACCTTCACAAAACTTTCATCTGAGACATTCGCCACAACATCCTCATCTAAGGGGTCATTGCCCCAGGCAAACTTATAGCCCTTCTCTCCGCCACGGGCAGCATATTCCCATTCGGCTTCCGTAGGCAGCCGCTTGCCCACCCACTTTGCGTAGGCATTAGCATCATTCCAACTTAGGTGGGTAACTGGCTGGTTCTTCTCCTCCTCTGTGTGTGGATTGCCAGCCGCATCGAATCTCCAGTTAATTCCTTCTGTCTTCTCCCAGGTATCTCCGGTCCAAATAATCGAACCATCATTTTTCTCAGCATCGGTCACATAGTTTGTCCTGTCCACAAACTGTCCAAACTCTTCCAAAGTGACCTCATGGGAGTCCATGTAAAAGGCGTCCACTTCCACTTCATGTACCGGTTTTTCCATATCTTGACCATCGGCATTGCCCATGGCGAACGTTCCACCGGGAATCAAAACCATGCCAGGAGGGGCTTGTGATGTCTGAGCGTCAAGACGAAGTAACATCGCCGTAACAATTAAAAGTGCTGCTATAAAGAGTTTTCTCAACTTGGCTTCTCCGTACTTGTTTACTGCCTTACTCAAGACCATCTTGTCCAGTAGTTAAAAAGATTACGAGAGAATCATGCCACGGCAACTCCGCCTCCAACACGGGCACCCCAACGCCGCGGGGTCGGTCGATAGATTTCTCAATAGACTTTGGCACCTGATGCCCATCTACAACGAGTTTGCTGTGGCCCGTGACCCTTAGTAGGATGATTCGAATTCACGATTGAATGATCGTTGACTGTCTTCCTTCGGAAGTACTTTCTATCAAAGCAAAACTGGAGAAGAGGCATGTTCAGGACCGCAACCAGCGTAGGTGTAGGTGCGTTCATACTAGCCACGTGCATCACACTGGGCGTCGGCTCATTATTCGCTTCAGAAAACGAAGCGATTCAAGAAGAACAAAATTTCATTATCGGTGAGTATTTTGTTTGCGATGTAACCCGCGAGAGTTTCGCAGATGTCCTCGTCGAGAAAGCTCTCGGGCCGATCTACCAGCGACATGTCGATTCTGGTGAGCTCAACGGGTGGGGCTGGTTACGCCACAACTATGGTGGTCGATGGCGGCGCCTTCTGTTCGCGACCGGCAATGATCTGGACACGATGATGGCGGCACGTACCGCGATTCTCGAAGAACAACAAACCGAGAACCCGGACGATTTTCGAGAGTTCATGTCGATCTGCGGGAGCCACGACGATCTGATTTGGTCCCAGACAGCCGGACAGGAAGCCACCACCCCTGACAACCTGGGTCCGGTCTCATATTCCACCTACTACGCCTGCAACCAGGCTGGACAGGCACGTGCGGACGAAATCGTTCAGCAGCTCTTCGCCCCACACATCAACGCGTTAGTCGAATCGGGGCAAATCACCACCTGGAGTTGGTATTCGCACGTGATCGGCGGACGATTCCGGCGGTTGATGACCTACAGTGGCATGAGCCACTCGGAGCTCATCGACGCTGTCAATACTTATTCTGGTGCTGCCAGCGCAGAAAATCAGGCCCTGGCCAACGAGTTCAACCAAATCTGCAGCAGTCATCAAGACTACCTATGGGAGCGGGTACTACCTAACCCGGACGGAGGCAACTAAGACCGGTAAACGGTAACGGCCAAGTGCAATGCGTCCTAGAGGCGGCCACCAGGCTATGGCGAACACCTGTGCCTGATCGACGGCTAGCTGCGCAGCCCAACTCTCACGGGCGTACAGTAAAGGGGAGCGTGAGGCAGAGGCACAACCATGACCCATCTGGAGACCAACTAGTTGAACGTCTCACTGATTGCTCGCACCAATACTTCTATCGCGACGGTTTTCTCGCCAGGCTTGCGCGCAATGATTGTACGTTCAACTAAACAACCAGAATTGCACCGATGAATACGTTAGACAAAGTAAGGATGATCATCGTCGAGCAGCTTGGTGTGGACCCTGCCGAGGTTACTGTCGAGGCATCCTTCCTCGAAGACCTGGGCGCCGATTCGCTGGACACAGCCGAGCTAGTGATGGCACTCGAGGAAGAGTTCGATATTGAGATTATGTATGAAGATGCAGAGAAGATCGTAAAGGTTCAAGACGCGGTAGCCTACATCGACGGATACTCCAGTTAGGGTGTCGCCAAGATCCGAACGATTAGAAGAGAGCGCCATTTCGCGGAGGGGCAGAGATAATGGGTAACGTCACACTGCACGTGAACGGCAAGACGCACACACTGGATATCGATCCATCGACGCGGCTTCTCTATGTCCTCCGAAATGACCTTGGCCTCCAGGGTCCGAGATTCGGGTGCGGACTTGGCCAGTGTGGAGCGTGCACAGTGCTCATCGATGGTGTGGCAACTCGCTCTTGTGTCACGACAACCTCCCGGGTCACTGGCGAGATAACAACGCTTGAGGGCCTCTCTGAGAACGGCAACCTGGACCCCGTGCAACAAGCGTGGATTGACGAGCAGGTCCCGCAGTGCGGCTTTTGCCAAAACGGCCAGATCATGACAGCCAAGGCCCTGCTAGACCAGAACCCGAATCCGACGGATGCTGAAATTCGGGAAGGAATGGCCAGAGCCCTGTGCCGCTGCATGACGTACTATCGGGTGCAAGCAGCCATTAAACGTGTCGCGCGAGGAACGCCGGCCAACCAACCTGCGTCCGTGAAGGAAGCTGTCAAATGACAACCTTCACGAATGTCCCAAAGGTTGTCGAAGACGTACTGGCGAAACAAACCGCTTCGACCTCCAGAAGAGAGTTCCTTAAGAACTCGGGTGCTCTTGTTGTTAGCTTCGGGGCAACAGCCATTACAGGCAATGCATCACTTGCGGCCGGGAACCCTAACCTGGGGCCAGAATTACTACAGGCGACCGGCCCCTATCCCGATCCCGACTTCAGACAACTCGATACATGGGTCGCGATCCATGCTGATAACACAGCGACCTTCTACGTAGGGAAAACAGACCTTGGCCAGGGTACAGGGACAGCGTTTCGCCAAATGATGGCCGACGAATTGGATATCGAGTACGACAAAACCAGTCTCGTCATGGGCAGCACCGATATCACCCCAGACCAAGGTGGGTCGGGCGGCTCTGATGCGATCCAGAGGGATGGGTGGCCGATGCGGCGTGCTGCGGCCGAGGCTCGTCGTGTGCTGCTTGAACTAGCTTCCGAGCGGTTTGGAGTGCCGGTCGAGAAGCTGGACGCGAGCGACGCGGTGATCACTCTAATATCAAACCCCTCCAAGAGGGTCACCTACGCCGAATTGATCAGCGAGAGACGCTTCAATGTCACGCTGACGGGTCGTGATGTCAATACGGTCTCAGGTAAAGCGGAAGTTAAGCCGGTTGAAGACCTCCGGATCGTTGGCCAGTCGCCACAGCGCTACGATATTCCGCCCAAAGTGGACGGGTCATTACGCTGGGCAGTCGACGTGAAACTGCCGGGAATGGTTCATGCACGTAACGTCAGGCCGCCGTTTGTGGGCGGCACACTCCGCAGCATCGACGCAGCCTCTATCGCCGACCTTCCAGGATTTATCCGTGTCGTTCACAGCGGCAACTATGTAGCTGTGGTCTGCGAGCGGGAGGAACAGGCGATCGCAGCCGCCAGACAACTCCAGGTGGTTTGGGATACACCTTCGAGCGAGCCATTCCCATCCTCCGACGCATTGTATTCGTACATCCGCAGCGCTACGCCTACCTCGAGTGGCGAACCGGACGTGTCAGGAAACCCTGATGCTGCCATCGCCGATGCGGTACAGGTAGTGGAGGCTGAATACGACTTCCCGTTCCAGGGACACACTGCCTTCGGTCCAGCCCACGCTCTGGCGGACCCTTCAGATGGCCAGATGACAATCTACTCTAACGATATGAAGTCCTATGGAATGCGGAACGGGATCGCCGAGTTTCTCAGCATGCCTCGGGACCGGGTGCGCGTCGTCTGGATGGAGGGCCCGCAGGCTTACGGTCGCACGGCCGCTGACGATGCGGGCTTTGAAGCCGCCTTCCTGGCCCAGGAAATTGGCCGACCGGTTCGCATGCAATGGGCGCGGGACGAGGAGACTGCCTGGGACACAAAAGGCCCAGCCTATACCTTCAAGTTACGTGGAGGACTCGATGCCCAGGGCAAGGTCGTCGCATTGGAGTATGAAGCGCGGAGCGCTGACTATAACCACGTGGGGTATAACGATCCTGAAACGGTGTTGATTTCGCAACTCATGGGAAGGCGGCCCGGAACGCCCAGTAGAGGCGGCGCCGGGACCCCATCCGAGATGTATGCCATCTCGAATCGGCGCAGTTCCACCGAAGTTGTCCGGCTACCCTTGATTTGGGAGACCCCTCTTCGAACCGGCAACCTCCGGGATCCTAACGGCCCCCAGGTCACGTTTGCCTCCGAATCTTTCATCGATGAACTCGCAGCAGCAACGAGCACTGACCCTGTGGAGTTCCGCTTGAATTTGCTCACCGCTAGCACCCAGGATGACAGCGGATTCAAACGCGCACGCTCGATCGCTTGCATTCGAGCTGCAGCTGATGCCTATGGCTGGGATACAAGACCTTCTCCGAAGCCAGCTCAAACAGGATCGATTCTGACCGGACGAGGTATCGCGTACACCTATCGTAGCCAAACGATTGTCGCTGAGATTGCCGAGGTCGAGGTTAACCGTGAGACAGGACACGTCTGGGTGAAACGGCTCGTTTGTGCCCACGACTGCGGATTAATCATAAATCCTGAGGGACTAAAACGAACGCTCGAATGTGGAATGTTGCACTCTCTTAGCCGTGCGCTCCACGAAGAGGTGCGATTCAATACCGAAAAGGTCACCAGCGTGGACTGGGTGACCCATCCCAGCCTTCGACACACCGACACTCCGGACGAGATCAACGTAGTTTTCGTGAACGGTGATCCCAATCCGAATCGGTCCGATCTCCCCCCCTACGGCGCTGGTGAGGCAGTCTGCAAGCCCTTGATCGCGGCGGTTGCCAACGCCATCTATGACGCGACCGGCGTTCGTCTTCGTCAACCGCCATTTCGAGAGGAAAGGGTACGCGCTGCGCTTATGGCTGCACGTGTCTAATTCAAGCCAATAACTAGACCCGCTACCCAAAGATTTCTATTGAGATTACGCGCCATCGTAATCGCCAAGCTATTCCTCTACAAAAGCTAGAATTCCCTTATCGCCTTGGGATAACGGGCAAAACAAGGCGCGACGGATGCTCGCTATCATGGTAAATCGTATTGGTGGCAATGACACCAGGCCGATCGTCGAGCATTTCGTTGCCGGTATTCCCATTCGGATACCACTTGGGAAAGCTACTGCTCGTGACCGTTAGTCGGATTCTGTGGCCTTTCTTGAAGACATTCGCAATCGGATGGATCCCGATGGTGAACGGGTAAATCACACCTGGCTCCATCAGTACCGGTTCCTCGTCCCCGTCACGATATCGCGCACGAAGAAGAGTCTGGCGTAGATGCTGAGCGAATCCAGACGGATGAACATCGACGAGTGTAACGACCCAGTCGGTATCCACGGCGGAGGATGAAGCAAAGAGTTCCACGCGCGAGAAGCCGGTAACCTCTATATCTTCCTCTAATGGCTCAGTGGTGTATGTAAGACTTTGCTGGTCAGCAATCCGATTGTCCTGCGCTCCCGATGGTTGAACAAAAAGATCTCCCCCCATCGTCGGAACAGGTCGTGCGGGGTCGTACTCGTAGCGATCCGGCATTCCCTCGCCCGGCATTTCGGACTGAAGAAGGCCATCGTTCAACGAATCAACACTGTTCGTCGGGCCGGTTGTCAGATAGAAACTCGTCTCAACTTGGCGAGATAGCGGAAACTCCATTTCATCTCGCCAAACATTTTCCCCCATAATGTAGATGCGAACGGGAGGTTCATCCATAACACCATTGTCGATACCCTTGAGGTGGTAATCGAACCAGCGCAACCGAAGCCCGTTGTAGTCGATAGTAGATCCGGTAAACGTCAGGGCGCCCACACGGGGGTTGCCACGAGTTGCACCTCCATGAGTCCATGGCCCAACGATCAGCTTTTGTGCTGCGCGAGCACGCTCTCCCCCATCAGAAAGAATTCCATTGTAATGGGCCACGGTTCCGTGGATGTGCCGGTCATACCACCCACCGAGATGGTAAATCGGAACATCGATATCACCCCAACGCTCATCAACGGCTAACTGGCGCCAATAGTCGTTGTAGTAAGGATTGCCGATGAGATCGTTGTACATGTCCGAGAACATACTCGCGGTGAAGTCGTTCTCGGCCTCGACATGATCCCCATACCAGCTGTTCCAAGCATCGACCGAACCAAGATAGCCGCTATGTCCTGGTACGTTTGCACGAAGCGGCTTGACCATCTCGCCCTGAGTCAGGAGCCACGTTGGAAGTACCATGTGGAGGGCTCCGCCCGGCCAAAACACGTCCCGGTAACTGTTGGCCGAGTATTCATCGCAAAACATTGCCTCAAGATGTGGTGGACGTGTCGGTGCGGTGAGAAATTGGTTTGCACACGTAAAGGACGCGCCCATCGTGCCAATTTTGCCATTGGAGTACGGCTGGATTGCCGCCCACTCGATTGTGTCGTAGCCATCTCGTCGCTCACCCCAACCTTCATCCCTGAGCCAGTAATACACACCCTCAGACTCGTGACGCCCACGCTCGTCTTGGATCATTACGACGTAACCACGCGCCGCGAAGTATTCGGCCCGTTGACTATCACAGTTGCCTTTGTTGTAGGGCGTTCGAGTGAGAATAACTGGGAACGGGCCACTCCCTTGTGCCCTAGGCACGTATACGTCAGTCGCGAGTCTCGTTCCGTCCCGCATGGGGGCCATTACCGTGCTGCACTCTGAATTTTGCGCAAGCGCCGCCGCCGGCATCAAAAACCAAATTGCCGCAAGGCATACAGCACTAAACATCACCATCCACCGACGGTATCTTGAGTCCAGAGATCTCGCGTTGCCTGCTGAGCCAACTGTAGTCACTCCTGAAAATGACAATAACTTCGCTGGCAAGAGTAGAGAGTTACTGTATTGATTAGTCACGTCCACCTCCTGAACTGTTGACTGTCGGGCTGAAAGCACACAACAAATAACTAGTAACTGGCAAAGAAGAACCTCCAGCTACACCCACGCTTATGTAACAACACTGACAATTATCCATGTCGAGATTGTTCTCTGGGCAGCCGATGTTGATTATGAAGAGTTGACAGAAAGACGCAAAGGGCAACGTTGACAACCCAGGCGAGAAGCCCCGAATGAAATCCCCAGAGGCTGCGAACTCCCATAAGCACGGATGCGCTTGTCAGCAAAGCTCCAACTGAAATCCCTACGAGCGCTGCTCGTGCCGTCAGGCGGTCCCAGATCGCCCCAAGAACGAACACGGGCGAGACTTGAACCAGAATTTCCATCTTTAACTCGATAAGTCCCCAGAGTGTCATCCTTGGTGAAAATGCAATTGTCGCGAGCCCTGCTATTAAAACCCAGGAAATCCGCTGGCCAATTACTGTCAAACGCTCACTAGATGCATTTCGAAGAAACTTCTTGCCCAAGAAATCTTTCGAAAGAATTGACGACAGGCTCAAAAGAACTGAGTCTGCTGTAGACATTATTGCGGCCAAAATTCCTGTCACGACAAGTACCGCCATAATGTAGGTCCAAAGTGAATCCTGCGCCCAATCACGCAACAGCATAGGTAGCACCTGGTCCGCCGTCACCCCTCCAAGGTCTCGAAAACGACGCAGGCCGGTAAGTCCAACAAGGACAACGATCGGCATCGTCACCATTGGCATGAAGACCATCAACTGGAGAGAGTTTTTTAGGGCTCGGGGCCCCTGGGCAGCGAAAATTCGCTGTATCGCCTGAGGATAAACGGCTGCGCCGAACCCGATCAGAACGATCGATGACAGCCAGCGAGCAGACACACTGAGTGACGGAACGGCTGTTGTTGCCGGCGCGTTTTCATGTAGCCAACTAGTGAGCTCGCGCCAATGCACCGGGCCCGGAGAGATTGCTGCCATTAAGCCCAAGAGCCCGACGAAAAGCATCAATCCCTGAAGAACGTCGGTCCAAACCACAGCACGAAGTCCCCCAAGTGTTTCATAAATAATTATGACGAGAATCAAGACAACAACCCCAGCCCAATAAGGCACAAGGTTCCCTGACAGCCCGGCCACAACATGACCCATCGCCATAAGCTGGGCGAGCAGATAGTTGGCGATTGACACGACAAGTAAAAGGTTTGTAACTAGCGAAAGCGCCGGGGAGCCGAAACGATGGTCGACCCAATCGCCCGGCGTAACAAACTCGTGGCTGCGGGCAAGCCGATGGAGCCTCGGAGCATACAGAAGATAGACAACCACAACGGCCATCATGAAGCTAATACTCATTATCCAGGCATAGCCGAGCCGATATGCCTCCGCTGGATATCCGAGCACGGTGTTACCGCTGTACTGTGTCGCATACAACGTGAAAAACAGAACGAACGGGCCTAAATTACGACCGGCTAAATAAAATTCGGAAAGTGAATCGCTATGGCGCCTCGTCTTGGCGAACACACCGACACCGAGCATCACAATGAGGTACACGACGATAAAGCCAACGGCCCCTACCCCCAATGGGATTGCGTTCACGTCCCATTCTCCTTGTCCTCCGTGTCATCTCCCCAGTAACACCGGATGACGAACACGGTAAAAAGGGCAATTGAAAACGTGGCGCCGAGAGAGATCGTTACCCAAACGGGAAACCCGAGCCAAGTCGTGGCCTTGGCGCCAGGTGGCAAATACCAGGGAATGGCTGCGGCAAATAGAATGACGTAAACGACCCAAATCCATGGGTGAAACCGAGGCTCATCCACCGCCGATAGATCGTTTGTTGCCGCTCCGCACCGAGCGATAGTAAGCACTTGGCAATTTCGAGCCCGACAACTCCTCCACAAGGTCCGTGGCTTCGCACAACCGGTCAAGATCGATTGTTGTCGTGACGCCCATCTGGTTAAGCATCGAGACAACATCTTCGGTGGATACATTCCCTGTGGCACCTGGAGTGAAGGGACAGCCACCAAGACCGCCGATTGCCGTGTCGAAGAACGCAATGCCCTGCTGCATCGCTGCCACGGTGTTCGCAAGACCCATCCCCAAAGTGTCGTGAAAGTGTCCAGCTAGACGTTCACTGCCATGCTTTTTCCGAACCAACGCGAACAATTTCGCCACGTGGCGAGGGTCGGCACGACCTGTTGTATCCGCAAGGCAAACCTGGTCAGCCCCCAACGCAAAAAGCTCATCAACCTGATCCACAACTGTCTGACGATCAACCGTACCTTCAAAGGCACACACAAAAGCGACCGCCACATCGGCGCGCACGTTCAAACCATCGTCTTTCGCGCGCCGGAAGAGTCTCTTGGCAAGCCCCATACTCTTAGCAATTGACATGTTGATGTTATTCCGGTTCATCGTCTCGGTGGCGCTCAAAACCAGCGTGATGTCCTCAACTCCAGAAGCGACAGCCCGATCGTATCCCTTCTCGTTTGGAACAAGAGCAAAGTAACGCACACCCGGTAGTCGCTTGATCCCTGTGGCAACTTCAGCGGCATCGGCCAGTTGAGGAACTGCCTTGGCCGAGACGAATGAGGTAGCCTGAATGCGGGTCACGCCAGCTTCCGCCAGAGTTTCAATAAGATGAATCTTTTCCGCCGTGGGCATTATGTGTGGCTCATTCTGCAGACCGTCTCGAGGAGCCACGTCCATTACCGCGACTTCCGACGGCCAAAGATCCGTCTCGATACCTTCTAGTTGCGCCATTCGATCGTTCCAAGCCTGCCCATCGTGGGCCCAGTGGGATACCTTTTGGCTGACTCGCCAACGGAGGTTACACGATGATGAATCGATTCAAAGTGGATGATATGCGATGACGACAAAATCGGATCATCGACCGCGCCCGCTCGACCACGTCAGGGTACTTGAACTCGGACAGTTTATTGCGGGTCCTTTTGCGGGAACCCTCCTTGCCTATTTCGGGGCCGAGTGTATAAAAGTGGAACCGCCCGGAAAGGGCGACCAGTCTCGGGAATGGCGGGTGCTGGATGAGACAGGAACGTCGTTTTGGTGGCGAAGTCTCGGACGCAACAAGAAATCGATCACCATCAACCTCAGAGAGCCCGCCGGCCGCGATCTTGTGCGTCGACTTGCAGCTGACGCCGACGTCCTGATTGAAAATTTCCGTCCCGGCAAGATGGAGGAATGGGGCCTTGGCCCAAATGACCTCGAAGCCAGTAACCCACGGCTCATATATGCGCGCATCTCAGGCTATGGCCAGAGCGGCCCCTACGCATCACGTGCCGGATTTGCCTCAGCCTGCGAGGCAATTGGTGGGCTCCGGTATATCACTGGCTTTCCCGGCGAGGCGCCGGTCAGGCCCAACCTGAGTCTAGGTGACTCCCTTGCAGGCCTCCATGCAGCCTTCGGCATCCTCCTGGCACTCATTGAGCGCAACTGTAATGAAGACGCCTCAGGCCAAATAATTGATGTCGCCATTTACGAGGCCGTATTTAACATGCTGGAATCTGTTGTGCCTGAGTACACTGGCGCCGGTGTCATTCGGGAACCATCGGGATCAACAATCACCGGTGCAGTACCGTCCAACACCTACCTGTGTCGTGATGGTCACTACGTCGTCATCGGCGGAAATGCGGATTCGATTTTCCAACGTTTGATGCGCACCGCCGGGAGACCCGAGATGGCTGAGGATCCACGCTTCGCTGACAACACTGGACGCGTTGCGCACGGGCGTGAGATTGACGATGCTATTGGCGCGTGGACGGCGACACTTGACTCGAAGGAGGTATTGGAGGAACTCGTGGAGGCTTCGGTCCCCGCCAGCCCTATCTATACGGTCGAGGACATGATGCAGGATCCGCACTTTCGTTCCCGCGGCCTCTTTGAGCGCGTTGAAGTCAATGGGAAATCCCTCGAAATTCCCTCGCTGACCCCAAAGCTAAGCGCAACCCCAGGCCGAACAGATTGGGCCGGGACTGATGCGGGCTCACATAACGCGGAGATCCTCGGTGCCCGGCTTGGACTGACGGACAAGGAACTTGACGATCTTCGCTTGAGTGGAGTCATCTGAGTCAACGATCACTAGCCAACGGAACAGATGTTCTAGTGAATTTGCTAAACCAGGGTCTAATCGATGGAAACTATCTATCCTGTCTGGAGCGCTACGTAACTCGCTAACCTCACTGATATTCCCCGAATCACGTGTTTGGAAGGAGATACGATGCGGTATGTCTGTTGGATAGGTGCGATGGTTGCACTCGTCTCGAATTTATTGACAGCGACATCGAACGGGTCCCTATACGCTCAAACCTCTACGACAAACCCGTATCGTGTCGCGCTTGGATGGGAGAAACTTCCTGAAGGACGAACCCTGGGAATAATGAGCGGCGCTTTTCCCGACCCCGATGGCCAACATTTGTGGCTCCTAGACCGCTGTGGCGGCAATCAATGCGCTGATTCCGATCTGGACCCGATCCTTAAATTCGACCTGGATGGGAACCTTGTGGAAAGCTTCGGTGCGGGAATTTTCGCCTTTCCGCACGGCTTCTATCTCGACCACGAGGGCTTTCTCTGGGTTACCGAGGGCGGTTCGCACGGAGATGCTCGAGCCACGCTTGGCGAAAGTTTGGGCCTGGGTCATCAGGTCCTGAAGTTAAACCAACGTGGCGATGTGCTGTTGCGGCTTGGAGAGGCTGGGGTCTGGGGTGACGGCCCAGCCCATTTTAATGGACCGTCAGCGGTTGCAGTCGCAAGCAACGGGGATATCTGGATTGCTGACGGGCACCGGGGTGGAAACAACCGTATCGTCAAGTTCGCCCGTGATGGGGCCTTCCTGCTCGAAATAGGTGGTGGAGTCGGTTCAGAGAGCAGGGAGCCAGGTCGGTTCAGCGATCCACATGACCTCAAGCTCGACTCCCGGAACCGCGTCTACGTCGCCGACCGTGGCAACAGCCGGATCCAGGTCTTTGACCCGGATGGCAGCCTCCTCTACATCTGGACCCAATACGGGAAACCAAGCGGACTCTTCATTGACCGTAACGACATCCTCTATGCTGCCGATGGTCTGTCCGGCACCCTGCGAACTGGCGCCCCTGACCCGTGGCGGAGCAACTTTGGGTGGGAAAAAGGGATCCGCATCGGCGACCTGAAACAAGAGCAGGCGTGGGTCGTGCACTTCGTTCCTCAACACGATGCAGATATCGGCCCCGGGCTCGAATTTCTCGGTGTAGATTTCACTGGCAACATCTATGCTGGGGAAATCAACCGAGAGCGCCTGGTGAGATACGAGCTCTTCCGATCACTTGACTTGCGAAAAGACAGCTCCCGGTAAGGTGCCGGGCCTCAATTCCGACCCTGATATCGGTATTTGCCATCGTATCCAAGCGTCATAGGGGCGCCGTTCGGTCCCGAATTGTAATCCTCCATGGGGATCATCAGGTGCGCGTAGTCGGTACCCATAAACATCGTGTACGGATCACCTGCCGTGAAGTCCGTACCAAAGGCATCCAAGCTCCCGGGGTCCTTTGGCATCAACATTAAGTGAGGTCCGGACACAATCCACTGGCTTGGATCTGCGGCTTCTCCCTGACTCATAACTAGAGGCGTAGTGTTGTCCTCCCCCATGTCCCCGTGAAGCATCCAAATAATGGCGTCACGCTCAAGTTGCGGACGCTCTCCCGCAAGATATGCGGCCACCCACTTCATGCCCTCTTCATCAGCGCACAGAGGCATGGCTTCCTGAGCGTCGTTCCACCCGCTTCCTGGATCGGACATACCTCGTGGATTGGCTGGAAGACATGTCCAGGCGGGATGGCCGTTGCCGGCTGCATTCGTTCCTTCCCTTAGAACGCTATTTGCCCCATCTACGACCGCCGCATCGCCACTAATAGGTGAAGGGCTTGCTGTCGAGTAAGCCCATATCTGCCACTCGGTCGAGATGTGAGGCCCATCAGGTTCGCCTGGCGACGTCGCCGGCCAGCCAGAAGCGAAAAGTAGGTGTTGATTCACCATACGCCTTAGCGATTCTGGTTGAGCATCACTAGGAGGCGAAATCGCTGATTCGCCACAACCCGCGAGTAGAAGCGTAAAAGACACAAGGACAAGCCGGACCATAAGTGGACCTCCAACAGTTGTCTTCAGCAGATGTAGATCAGCATAGTAGTGATCGAACAACGAACAAATATTGCCAGGACAGCGCTCGAGTAATTACCGAACCATCCGAGCTGTCCCAGAGGTGCGATAGTATCGGACCATGAGACATTTCGTTAACTTTGGGACGGTTATTCAGCTAGTGATACTGGCGCCAACAATATCGATTTTATCCCCAAGCTTGCATGGCTCAGGCCACCATCTACGGCCTCTCTGCGCTCCCCAATGAAACTCGACAAGCTACGCAACGAACTCGCCGACCTGGATCGAAGACTGCTCTTGCTAGCAAAGGAGCGCCAGGACCTCTCTCATGAGATCGGGCGTTTCAAACTCGAGACCGGTCTAGGGACTCGTGACTACCATCAGGAAGCACAGGTGGTGGAACGTGGCCGAGCGATAGCTACCGAACTTGGGCTCTCGCCACGCATAGCCGAGGAGCTGTTACTGGTTCTCATTCGCTCATCCCTGACCGTTCAGGAACAGGATCGTGTAACCGCTACGGGCGATGGCTCCGGGAAACATGTCCTTGTTATTGGTGGTGCAGGAAAAATGGGGCTGTGGATGGCGCATTTCCTAGCTTCGCAAGGCTACCGAGTAGAAATCGCGGATCCGGAAGGGCCCGTGGAAGGTTTTGATAGCCTGGCCGACTGGAGGGATTCAACGTTAGACCACGACATTATTGTGGTGGCGGCCCCCTTGCGCATCTCGAACGACATTCTGATGGCCCTTGCCGAACGGCGCCCCTCCGGGCTTGTGTTCGACGTGGGTTCTCTGAAAAGCCCTCTACGGGAAGGCTTGCAGGCACTAACCAATAAGGGAGTGAGGGTTGCGTCAGTGCATCCGATGTTTGGGCCAACAACGGAGCTCCTCTCGGGTCGCCACGTTATCTTCATCAACCTAGGAAGCCACGACGCCGTGGCCCAGGCCCGAGAAATTTTTTCCCCCACCATGGCTACTCTGTTGGAAATGGACCTCGAAAACCATGACCGGCTAATCGCATACGTTCTGGGGCTATCTCACGCTCTCAACGTGATCTTCCTTACGGCCCTAGCCGACAGCGGGGAAACAGCCCCGCGCTTAGCAAACATATCCAGTACCACCTTCGACGCGCAGCTCGATGTCGCCGGTTCGGTAGCTCGAGACAATCCCTATCTATATTTCGAGATTCAGACCTTGAATGATTATGGGGCCCAGTCGCTCGATGCCCTTGTCGCTGCCGTAGAAAGGTTTCTCTCCGTTGTAAAAAGCGGCGACATGGAAGGCTTTCGCGAATTGATGGAGCAAGGCGAGTCCTACTTTTCGGACCTACGCTAAAACGCCAACTTGCATAGAGCTTGGCTAGCTATCCGACCAATAACAGCGTGAGGGGCCCGGTAAACTCCGGCCTTGAGGACGTGTACCATCCTCCACATGCAGTTTTGGGGTTGACGTTCACGATACAGGCAATCGCTTCGCGATCAGTCCTGTCGACCGACTCTAACTACATGGCCCTGTGCAGCGCCTGGGACATAGACTTCAAGCGCCGCAAGGCCACACAGGAGGCAAGACATCATGAAGATTCGCGTTTGGGTACTTCTCCTTCCGATTGCACTCGGCCTTGCGTGTACAGGGCAGGATCGAAGATCTTCTGGCGGACACACAATCGACGCGTCGGCATTCGATGAAATCTTCGCTGATTTTGTCACTTCCAACGGGCCTGGCTGTGCGTTCGCAGTCTCGCACGCTGGCCAAGTCATTGAGACCCGCGCGTATGGGTCCGCCAACCTGGAGCATGCCATCCAGAACACACCGGAGACGGTATTCGAACCCGGGTCAGTTTCGAAGCAGTTCACCGCTGCCGCGACCGTACTTCTAGCGCTCGACGGGGAGATATCGCTTGACGACGACATTCGAGACTATCTTCCGGAGATACCGGACTACGGGGAAGTGATCGAGATACGGGACCTCCTGAACCACACCAGTGGACTAAGGGACTGGGGCTCGATCGCTGGGATCGGTGGCTGGCCACGGACAACGCGTATCCATACACACACGCACATGCTTGACATCGCGAGCCGCCAGCGTGCGCTTAACTACCCTCCCGGCCAATACTACTCGTACACCAACACCGGTTATAACCTACAAGCTGTGCTAATCGAGCGAGTAACTGGGCAAACGTTTGAAGAGTTCTCCCAGGAACGTATCTTCCAACCGCTCGGCATGACAAAGACGCAATGGAGGGACGATTTCAGCGAAATAGTGCAGGATCGCTCTGTCGCATATCGACGCAATAGCGACGGAAGCTGGAGCCAACTCATGCCGTTCGAGAATGTGCACGGAAACGGAGGGCTGCTCACAACCGTCGGTGATCTGCTTAAGTTCACGCATAATCTTGACACTGGCGCGACGGTGGGTGGACCCGCGTTTGTAGCACACATGCACCAGCAGGGCGTTCTCAATAGCGGCAGGGAGATTGACTACGCGAGTGGACTTAGGGTCGGTGAGTACAGAGGAGTACGTGAGGTCCAGCACAGCGGTAGCACTGCCGGTTACCGTGGGCACTTAACGCGATTCCCCGACCAAGAGATCGCAGTCTCGGTGATGTGCAACGCGGCCAGCGCTAACGCTAGCAGCCTGGCCCATTCTGTGGCCGACCTCTACTTGGAGAACACGACCGATGAGCAGCTGGTGCCGATCGACGGAATCGAACTCCCGATAGACAAACTGCGAAGCTTCACGGGGAGATACCGGAACACACGGACCAACACGGCAATAGGGATCGTACTGTCTGATGGCATTCTGTTCCTTCATGAATCCAACTTCGGGATGGCCGACCCTGGCGGTTCTCCGCTGACACCCGTATCGGAAACGCAGCTTGAGGCCTCCGCCTTGGCCGCGACAATTGAATTCGAAAACGCGTCCCCTGGGAAACGTGCTTCGGCGACATACACAATCGATGGTGACGCGGTACGGCTAGCGCCTGTCGATGATTTCGCCCCGACCATCTCCGAACTGGCAGCCTATGTCGGCGAGTACCATAGTGACGAGGCGGAGGTTACCTACACAATCGCGGTTCGGGACGGAGCGCTGGCAATATTAGACCGTTATGACCGAGGCCTGACGCTGAATCCTATTTACCCTGACGCTTTTTCTGCACGCGCCGAGATAGTAATGACCGGGTCGTTAGGAACGATCAGTTTTCGGCGAAATGACACTGGCCGTATCGATGGTCTGAACCTTAGTCAGGGTCGAGTGTGGGATCTGCGCTTCGAAAGGCTGCAGTAGGAAAAAGAATCAACAATCCCCAGCAAGCTCCACCACAATCGGCTTAGAGTTGCGGCATCGAGACGCGATTCCATGGAGGGTGTGAATGATGACTGAAGTTACAGTGTTTGAGTCCAGGGTAAGCAAGCTAGAGCAAGATAACCGGCGACTGAAGCTTGTGATTGGTTCGTTGTTACTTGTACTTGCAGCCATTCCTCTGGTCGGTGCCGTCATGCCGGAACAAACCCCACAGGTAATAACAGCACGCCAGTTTCGCGTGATCGACGCAACCGACATCGTCCGCGCCTCGATAAGCAACTCAGGAATCACCTACTACGACCGAAACGGCACCAAACGCTCCAATGTCGCCGATGCAATCAACTACTGGGACGAGAACAACACTGTTCGTGTTTTGATGGGCGACCCCGGCATCATCTACGCCGACGAAAACGGCAACGTGATATGGAGGACGCCCGAGCGCTAACCGGCCGGGAGTTTGATGGAAAGACGCGATTTATTGAAGACCGGTGGCTTAGCCGTGGCCGGGATTGTCGCCGGTGGTTGTTCCGCCCGGGCAACGCGAAGCAACCCACAGAACGCGTACATCAACCTGCCTCTCGTCGAAGCCTCGTGGGACAGGGTAATCCGAACCACCGTCGGGCTACGCCCATACCGTCCTTCCGGGTTCCAGCTTCGAACCGAAAAGCTCGACGCGAAGACAGTGATCCACAACTATGGCCACGGCGGTGCTGGCCATTCGCTTGGTTGGGGAACGGGGGCATTAGCCGCGGGAATGGCTCTAGCGCATGGGGATCGAAGGGCAGCCATCATCGGCTGTGGCACGATCGGCTTGACCGCGGCGCGTCAACTTCAGCGACGTGGCTTCGACGTGACAATTTACGCCAAGAACGTGCCCCCAGACACCACGTCGAACAAGGCGCTTGCGGGTTTCACCCCAACATCGGGACTGGTTGACACCAGCCGGCGGGCACCCGCATGGGATACCCAGTTCAGCCGTGCCGCCGAGATTAGCTACGAGGAACTACAATTGCTGGTTGGACGGGGCTACGGCGTCTCGTGGATCAACACCTACCGATTTATGGACGAGTTCCCACGTCCACGCCAACCTGACGGGTCCGCGCCACCTTTACGGCCACGGAGTACACGTGTCGGCGACATGGTACTGCAGCCCAAGGAACACCCTTTTCCGTCGCGCTACGTCACCCGCGCGCCGTGGCTGCGGATCGAGCCGGCAATTTATCTTGAGAGGCTCTTGCGGGACGTTATCTACTTCGGGGGAAGTATCGAGATCCGTGAGTTCGCCGCCAGAGAAGACCTGGCATTTTTGGATGAGTCACTCATTGTCAACTGCACCGGACTTGGCGCCCGGAAGCTGTTCAACGACGATGAACTGACCGCTGTAAAGGGACAGCTGACCATGTTGGTGCCGCAACGAGAGGTTAACTACGGAACCTTCGGCGGAATACCCGGCCGTGCACGTGGTGGCTTTTATCACATGATCCCAAGAAGTGACGGCCTTGCTTTGGGCGGAACCTCTCAGCATGACGATTGGTCACTGGAACCCGATGAAGATGCACGTCGCCGCATTGTTGAGGCTCACCTCCAGCTTTTCACCGGTATGCGGGCCCCGGACCCAAAGGCGCGCTTGAGCGCGGCAGGTCCCGACAAAACTCCATCGCTTGAAAATTTCTTCGGGCTCGATTCATAGTCAGCAATTGCTCTGGAGCTCACGTGGCGCCCAGGACTGAATGCGCACGGGCTTGTCACGTTCACTATCAAGCCGATACATTCGGGCCCACTGATACTCTCCAGCCCTGTCTAAGGATTCAACGGAGGCGACAATGAAGCGTATTTTTTTGGCTTTCGTATTTGTGTTCGCATTTCACTCCACGGCGCTTGCTACGTGGTCAATCATTGCGCTCGACCGAAGCACAGGCCAGGTCATCATCGCATCAGCAACCTGCGTGCCGCAATCGGGCTTTCCGGGGAGGCCGTCGCGGGATCTAATGGATATCCAGGCTGTAATCGTCCCCGGCGTAGGCGTCGCGGCGTGTCAGGCCGGGGTCGACAACACCCGGGCCAACCAGATGCTGGTCTATCAAGAACTCCTCAAGGGCACGGATCCCGCTGAAATTCTCGAAATGCTCCACCAGGACGAGCGTATCCAGAGCCGACAGTTCGGCATCCTCGATATGCAGGGTCGTAGCATCGGGTTCAGCGGCGAGAATAACCGCTTTGCCGCGCTGCACGTCTCCGGCAGGGTCGGTGAAGACATCTTTTACCAGGTACAGGGCAACATCCTGTTCAGTGAACGAGTTATGTACGACGCCGCTTTGGCTTTCACCAAGGTGGACGGCACGTTAGCCGACCGGGTGATGGCGGCAATGGAGGCAGCTGACGATGCCGGCGGCGACAGCCGCTGCACCTGCGAGCGCGAGCCGAAGCCGGTAGCCGCTTGCGACGGCAAAACGTCGCACGTTGCCTACATCGCGATTGCTGACAGAGATGATGCCGTTGGCGCCTCTCACAATGATGGCGACTACTATGCCTATATTAGCGTCACCGACGAAAACATCCTTCCGGCCGAGAATGCCAACCCCGTAAGGACATTACGAATGCGCTACGACGCCTGGAAGAACGATGGCTCACCCAGGCTACCGCCGCCGGCCCGATAACGCTCGAAGAATGGTCCTGCTGATGGGTCAGTTATTTAAACAACTGCAAGGTGCGCCGATGTGTGATGCGACCTTTTTCGGCCCTGCGTCGAGCAAATTGGAATCAGACAACCCGCGATTGAAATTGTCCATTTTCCCAATCCTATTGGTTCTGGCGGGTGCGGCTTGTTCGGGGACAGCCGGGGATCCGGCCGGCGACAAACCTGGCCTTACCCTGCTAACTAGAGCGGCACCCTCCGACTGGAAGACGTTGACAGACGGCTCGATTCAACTTTTTGATGGTCGCCTTATTCCGCCGTTACCAGAACTCCTCGGAGTTCGGGAGCAATACGACTTCCGGGTCACGTGGCTCGAGAAGAAGCACGGCCACCTGCTAACAATGATGCGCCAAAACGGCGTCGGCGCATGGATCATCATCAACCATGAATTCAATGATGACCCGGCCACCGAGCATGTCGCGCCGGACTTAGTTTATGTCTCCCGTCGAGACCTTCATGTTTTCGTCGATGCCGGCGACACGGGACTGGCGCGCTTCTCGAGCTATGGGCGACCAAACATTGACCATGCGCGACTGTTCGAGCCATTACCTGCGGTGGAGTCCGTAACGGGTGGCGGCGACGTTGGCGCGAGACTCAAGGCGATCATCGATCGTTACCAGCCCGCGACCATCGCCCTAAACATGGGCGGGGATCGGGGACACAACAGCGCCCTGACACACGATGCCTACCAATTTATCGTCAAAGCCCTCGGCCCAGAGAAGGAGAAGCTTTTGATCTCCTCACGGGAGTTGATCGAAGAGTATTTCGATACTCGTCTCCCCGAGGAACTGGAACATTATCGACAACTCGTGCTTGCGACCGATGTGCTTGCACAACGAGCTCTCTCCAACATTGTGATCACGCCCGGAGCCACCACCGCTTCGGATCTAAAGTGGTGGTTCAACCAGCAAATTGCTGACCTCGGTGTGGGCTCCGAGCCTTGGTTCGAAATCCATACGGCGGTCCAACGTTTCGAACCAGAGACAGGCATGGCAATTCCGTATGTCCATCCGGCACCTGACGACCTTGTTTACCAACAGGGCGACGTTATTCACCTCGACACAGGTTTTAACTATCTCGGCTTTGCCAGCGATTGGCAAAAAGTCGCATACGTTCTACGAGACGGCGAAGATGACGTTCCGGAAGGCCTTAAGGTCGCCTTGTACAACGCCGGCGTTGCCCAGCAGGCTATGTTAATGGGTCCCCGTCCGGGTATGACTGGCCGCGAAGCCACGATCGCAACCATCGAACTGCTAGACGACGTTGACTTTCTTCCGAGTCTGTATTCCCACGCTATCGGTCACCATGGCCACGCGTTAGGACCCAGTATCAACGCCAGGAACATGGTGCTTGGACCCGCGCCGGGGGTTTATGGCGGCGGAAATCCAGCCTACGACTCTGTGCTGAGATTGGGCTCCTATAGGTCGATCGAGTTGAGCGCCACTACACCGGTCCCAGAGTGGAACGGTAGCGCGCTCACGATTCCATTTGAGGATGACGCCCACCTCACCGATGAGGGCTATGTACTGTTCCGGCCACCGCAGACGAGCTGGTACTTGATTCGTTGACTGGCAACAGCACCAGGAACACGCGGCCATTACACGTGTAGAGTTCATTGTTTACCTCTGGACAAGAACAAGGAGCCAAAATGCTTCGAAGATTCACGCACACAACACTTCTGGTTCTATGTGTGCTCTCGGTTGCAGCCTGTACGACTAGTCAAGAGCAAGCCGCGAGCAGCACGCTTGCCATCGTCAATGCCAATCTTTACCCCATAACCGGCGAGATGATTGCAGGCGGGACGATGCTTGTCCGAGACGGCAAGATCGCAGAAATTGGGACCGATGTCCTGATTCCAAGTGACGCGACTGTTATTGACGCTTCCGGAAAATCAGTGATTCCAGGTATCGTTGAAAGCCACTCCCATATGGGCTTTAAACAACTCAACATACCTTCGACAGGCAGAAACAATAACGAGCTATCTGAGCCCATTAATGCACACGTACGTGCAATTGATGGACTTAATTCGAACGACGCCGCATTTACGCTGGCTCTCGCGTCCGGCGTCACGACCATGAATATCACTACTGGAAGCCGTAGTCCTAACAGTGGTCAAGCAGTGGTCATTAAGCTGCGCGGTGGCACAATTGAGAACATGTTTTTGGCAGAAGGTGGCATGAAGTTCGCCATGCGTGCCGACGGTGAACAGGATAATTTCCCACCGACAGTCGATGCCGTATATGAACTATTAAGATCTGAGCTCCGTTCAGCGCAGAGCTATATAGAGGCACGTGTCGCCGCCGAATCCTCAGGCGGCTCCCCTCCCCCACGAAACTTGACACGCGAGGCATTCGGGAAACTTATAACTCGCGAGTGGGTAGTTGGCGTTCACACAGGTGACGCGCAGGGAATGCGGCATGCGATCGCACTCAAGAAAGAATTTGGCCTTGATCTCTATATCCATCATGCGCGAAATACCTATGAGCTTGTAGAAGAACTACTGGAAGGTGAGGTTCCCATTAGCTTTGGACCGATCCTTCCAGGGGTAGGAACGGAGAACCCCCAAATAATGGGGCCCGTCCGCCTGGCAGAAGGCGGCGGAACTGTCGCATTTCACGCGGACCACCCTGATGCACATCAATATTTCTTGCGGCACGCTTCAACGATGTTCGTCCGAAAGGGGATGTCGGAGCTTGATGCTCTCGCCGCAATGACACTGAACCCCGCCAAGCTATTCAACCTCGACGAGCAAATCGGAAGTCTTTCTCCTGGCAAAGATGCGGACTTTGTGATTCTCGACGGCCCTCCACTCGATTTCGAGAGCCTTGTTTTTCAAGTCTTCATCGACGGGAGAGAAGTGTTCAACCGTACCACTGGTGAAAACGCATTCGGACAACGTGTCCCGGAGGGCTGGTAATGCTAAAACACATCACGAACTTTGCTATCGCAACTTCGCTGGCTTGCTTCTGCTGGCCTCAGGAAAATCCGATGGCACAAGAGAATCGTGTAGCTATTCAGGGTGGCACCATTTTCACAGGCACGGGTGACATCATCGAAGCTGCAACGATAATTTTCGAAGACGGCAAGATCGTTTCTCTTGGTCAAGACATATCGGTACCGAATGGCACCGAAATCATCAATGCAGACGGTCTTTTTGTCACCCCTGGTTATATCGATGCCTACTCTCACATCGGACTTGAGTCAGTGCCTGCTCCACTTCAGCCGTATGCGACGGACACGCCGGATGAGCTCATGCTATTTGATCGTGAGAATCTAATGAATGCATCGCGGCCGATCGTTCCAAAGTTGGTCGAAGCGGATGAGTCCCAATGGCTGCGTACTGGCATCACAACCGTTTACGTAAGCCCCGGGGCACAAAACCTCGCAGGTGGTCTTGGTGTCATCATGAAACTAACCGGGGCAATCGTTAACGAACGTGCTGCCGTCAGTGGATCCTTCGGAGAGTCAGCGCTCAACGCGTTTGAAGCACCCACCACTCGCCAAGGGATGGTCGCCATCCTTCGTCAGAAATTCATCAGTGCCCAGGAAGACACACTAGGCGGCGAGGATGGCCGTGTATTCGCACAGCTTCTGAGCAGTTCACTTCCATTCCGAGTTTTGGTCAACACTCCGGACGACATCCTTACTGCTTTGCGGCTCGCGGATGAATTCGGATTGAATCTGGTCCTCGACTCCGCTGCTGGTGGACACGTTGTCGCAGAAGCAATCGCGGACTCAGGCATTCCAGTAGTTGTCGGTCCAGCAATCGTCGGAATTGGTGATGGAGGCCCATACGAAGCGTTCGCCCACACTCCTTCTAACGCCGCCAAGCTCTATGAAGCTGGTGTCCGCGTGGCACTCAGCACTGCTGACTCTGGAAGGGGGAGGTCGGTGGCGATGGAAGCAGTCGTTGCAAAAGCGCACGGTCTACCTGAAATGGCAGCGCTCATGGCAGTAACTTCCGAGGCAGCTTCCATTCTCGGCATCGCCGACCGAACCGGCACTCTTGCTCCAGGGATGGATGCAGACATCGTCATTTGGAAGGGCCGTCCAATCAGTACATGGGCAGTTACGCAAAGGGTCATCGTAGACGGCATCACACATTTTGAACGATAAACACCCCAGAGAATACAAGTGTGCGCTTCCTATAGCCCGACGGGAGACTCCGGAATGAGACGGGTTTCCAACTAGCTATCCAGACATTTTTTGTTAGGCTTTTATTCTCGCCACTCCAGTGGTTGAGTGCTGATCCCGCTGGGACCAACGTCTCTTTGCCGAACCGCTTTGGTTGTCTGCGATTCGCCGGAAACAGAATGTGCCAAGCCCCTCATTCCAGAGGCGCTGATCATTGCCGTGAACACAGTTCGTGGCCCGAAGAACTCTGAGGTCGCGACTATGAACGACGCAAATGATCGCCACGATCCGATCCCCTTCGCTCTTTTGCCCGACACTGCCGAAGTGGCAGACAGCGGCCATCTGCATATCGGTGGATGTGATGTCGAGGACCTCGCTGCAGAGTTCGGGACACCCTTATTCATATACGATGAGGAACACCTGCGCGCCCGTTGTCGAGAGGCGGTCCTCGCATTCGGCGACGGCGTTGCGTACGCAGGAAAAGCGTTCCTCTGCCTGGCGATGGCGCGCCTCGTGTACGAAGAAGGCATGCTCCTCGACGTCGCGAGCGGCGGTGAGCTGCATACCGCGATCCGAGCTGAAGTGCCCGGCGATCGCATCGTGCTTCACGGCAACAACAAATCGCTTTCCGAACTCACGTTGGCCCGGCAACACGGCGTGGGCCGTGTGGTAATCGATTCATTCGATGAATTAGACCGTCTCCAAGAGTTGCACTCCAACGACGGGATGGTGGTCCGAGCACTCCTTCGCGTTACCCCCGGTGTAAGGGCTGAGACACACGAGTTCATCTCTACCGGTCAGAACGACTCGAAATTCGGCTTCGGTGTAGAGTCCGGCGCAGCAGCCGCTGCGGTAAGTGCGGCGCGTGCAAACCCGGGTGTTGAACTAATTGGAATTCATAATCACATCGGGAGCCAAGTCTTTCGAGTCGATAGCTTCTCGCGCGCCCTCGAGGTTGTTGTTGGATTCTCCGAGCCGCTCGGCCTTCCAGAATTGTCGGTGGGAGGCGGTCTCGGCACAGCGTACGTTGAGTCCGAATCTGCGCCGACGATCGCCGCGTGGGGAAGGATGCTGCGCGAGGCCTGCGATCGCCTTGGAGTAACTGCGCACGTTTCGGCGGAACCTGGACGATCGATAGCGGCGCGCGCTGCGGTCACCGTCTACACGGTCGGCACCATCAAACATGTGCCCGGCATCCGCACCTACGTCGCAGTGGATGGTGGCTACGGCGACAACCCCCGCCCGGTGCTTTACGGCAGCGACTACACATCGTTTGTTCCCGGCAGAGTCACTGAACCGCGCCCCGACACAGTCCGAATCGTCGGCAAGCACTGTGAATCGGGTGACATTCTAGTTCGCGAAGCGCCCGTACCCGCAGATCTTGCAGTCAATGATTTATTGGCGACACCAGTCACCGGCGCCTACGGCCACGGAATGGGAAGCACTTACAACCGGGTGCCTCGGCCACCCGTGGTCTTCGCAGGAGACGGTGAAGCTCGCGTGGTTGTGCGCCGAGAGACACTTGAAGACATGGTTCGCTTGGACGTTGAGTGAAACGATTCCAGAAGGGTACGTTACATGGGCCGGAAGACTCGCTCGTGGGCATGCTCGGGTGGTTGATCTCTCATCGAATGCCAAGCTACAAGCAAGCTTTTTTTAGGCCCTTCTGGGGTGATTATTGGATTATCGATCTCGGCAAGGAATACGATTATTCTGTCGTCGGTCATCCTAGCCGAGATTGTCTTTGGATTCTGAGTCGTACCCCATCCATGGATGAGTCGATCTATGAGGACATCCTTCAACGTCTTCGGAATAAAGGCTATCAACTCGATCGTCTCCAGAAGACGCGCCAGCACAAGACAGCGTCCTGAAACGATCCTCATGAAGGAATATAAGCGATGATATTTGGTGGGCGGCCCTTTAATACGTTCTTGCCGGTGGGATCCTACATGCTGTTCGCGGCAACCCTGATTGCGGGCTGTGGAGGAACGTCTCCCGCGCCCGAAATCACGCTGGCGGTCGCTGGACAAGCCCTGATCAAGGTTGACCCAAGACTCGCATGGGAGAACCCGTTTGGCTCACTACGACCGATCCTTCAAAACGCTGACGTTGCCTTTACCAACTTCGAGATGGCAGTGAAATCGAAGGACGACGCCTGTGGTGTGCCAGACGAATATGAGGTGGTTCTCGGCGAACCACGCCTCACCCCAGAACAGCGTCCAGGGAACTCCGGAGGGCCGCATGCTGTCGACGCGACTGTAATGGAGTTTCTCGCATCTCTAGGTTTCAATTTAATGTCGATTTCCAACAACCATGCATGGGACCTGGGCGACTGCGGCGTGTCCGCTACGCGGTTGGCTGCCGATACGCAGGGCGTCACATACGCCGGAGCTGGGCCCAACCTTTCCGAGGCCACGGCCCCCGCCTATCTGACCGCGGATGGTGTGACGATCGCGCTAGTTGCAGCGACGACTAGTCATGATCAGCGAGATGCTATCCATCATGCAGTAAACGGCGTCTGGACTGGGAGACAGGACGACTGGGACCGCAACATCGCGGCTGTGCGAGAAGCCGCAGCCCGCGCTGACTTCGTCATCTACTATCAGCATTTCCAGATAGACCTGGATGAATTCGACGGAATCGCACCGGGCGGGGCAACAGGCGACGGGCACCTCCAGGTCGAAGACGTTGCTGGATGGCAGACGAATTTTGCACGCGCCTTAATCGACGCGGGCGCGTCAATGTACATCGGTCACGGGCACCGTGCGTTTGACGGAATAGAGGTTTACAACGGCAGACCACTAATCCGACAGCTTGGCGGCCTCGCATATCAAGGGCTACAGCCCGAGCTTGGACACTACGACGAATATCGACCGTGGGAGGGGATCCTGGCCGAGATGACGATCCAGAACGGCGCTGTTGTTAGTATCGGATTCATCCCCCTCGGACTAGACGAAGGGACAGCCTACCGGTCCGAATACAGTGATGTTGGTTTTCTGTCACGTCGGGGGCTAGCGGAGGTCGCAACCGGTGACCGAGCAGACTCGATTCTCGCTCGCCTTCGCGACCTGTCCGCCAAATACAACACCAATCTCACGATTGTCGATCAACGCGCAGTGCTCGAGATCCGACCTGGTCAGTGATCTGCCCGGCCACTAGAAATGAAGGCCCACCATTGCCAAAAATGCCATAATTGGACCCAATAGCCTCTCCTGGAAAACGTAGCCGGATGAATGAGACACGCCTAGATCCCAGCGCAAGCAGACAGGAGCCAGATGGCCGGCAAAAACAGTTGGTGCTCGGGACGTTGCTGCTGGCACTCGCGACGGTGCCGCTTGTTGGTGCCGCGGTGCCTCAGCAGGACCTGACGGAGAGGTTCCTGTTACTAGCCACCGCCAGGACGGGGACGATGCAACGGGAACTCGATGAAGCTGCCGCGGCCGGCTACCGAATCCTGGCCGGTTCCACAACGAGCGGTTTCGAGATGGCCCTGGTGCTGGAAAAGGTTGCCACACCGCCCCTTACCTATAGGTACCTATTACTGGCCACCACGTTAACGGGAACAATGCAAAGGGAGCTTGATCAAGCCGCGTCAGAAGGCTTCCGCCTCCTGCCGGCCACCATGATCTCGAAAGCCGGGGTATTCGGAAGCCTGACGGGCAGTGACGCTCGTGAGATCGTCATGATCATGGAGAAGTCGCCCAATAGCTCTCGCAGGTATCAGTACATGCTGCTGGCGACATTTAAAACGTCGACACTGCAGACCGAGATGGCCCAAGCAGTCGAAAACGGATACGAGGTTGTAGGCATGGTGAGTCGCGACGAACATATCCTGATCCTCGAACGAAGCAACGACGATCGATAACGGTATCTGGCGCTTTATAGAACTTCGTGACCTGAAGGGAAGACGCCACCTTATCGATGAAGCCCTCAGCTAACCCCGTCCGACAGCCAGGCTCTTACTGCGATGCCCCTCGAAATCGCGCCCCCAAGGCCTCCCGGTCGATTGCCGAACCCCGCAGATAGACCGCGTCGATCTGTCTTGTCTTAGTAATGTCGTCCAGCGGGTTCGCATCGAGGACGATGAAGTCCGCACTCTTGCCCGGTACGATCGTGCCGATGTCGTCGATCCCCAATAAGTCGGCGGACGTACCGGTCGCGGCTACGATCACTTCAGCGGGGCTCATCCCAGCCCGCACCATGTCCTCCATCTCCTGATGGACAGCCCACGGCGAGCTCCCGTCGGTCCCGAACGAAATCGTAATCCCTTCGCTATTCAGTCTGTTCAGGTTGCGCGCCTGAATGCCGAACGACTCCTGGGCCGCGGGCCGGTCCCTCTGAGCCGCCTGCATCTCCGCTAGCTGTCCGGCTGGCACGGTGCCGCTGAGCCAGCTCAAATCCAGCGCCACGCCAGGGCCCGGAAGATTCGGAACTAAGACCACGTGCGGGCGCTCCTTCCACAGCGCAACGACCTCTTCGTCGATATCCATGTCTCGGATGCCGTGCGCAAACGCGTCGATGCCTGCGCGGAGAAGGCCCTTCGCATCTTCGAGTCTGAAGACGTGCGCCGTGACGCGAAGACCGTTCGCGTGGGCCTGGTCAATAACCACACCGTAAAAAACTGGCCCCAACCGCTCATACTGCCCTCCCCGGTCGTCGACCCAGATCTTGACGAAATCCGCCTGCTGCGCCGCCAGTTCGAGGACGGCAGATCGCGCTTCTTCCTCGCTCGTGACCCAGTGGGGGACCTCGGAACGACCCGGCTCCGGAGCGGTAATGCCGCGCCCCGCGCTCTGGGACCGGGCACCATCAGGCACCATTTCATTCCGCATCTCGAACGGCACATCCCCCGTGTCTAAGCCCAAGCTCAACACTGCACCGGCGCCGTAGTACGCCATGTGCTGGAGTTGGTCGATCCGGGCCTCTCGCTCAGACGCCAGGTGGACGTGTGCGTTGACGAGCGTCGGCATAACGGTCATGCCGCCCAAGTCAACGCGGGTCGCGCCACCCGGGATCTGCACGTCCGCCCTCGGTCCAACCTGAGTGAAGCGTTCGTTCTCGACGATGAACACCGAGTCCTCGATGGGCGCGCTGCCGTCTCCGACGATCAGGCGGGCCCCCTCGAAGACCGTCGCGTCCGCTCCGCCGCCTTCGTCGCTACCACTGCAGGCTGCCAAGAGAACGAGGGCCAGTGATAGCAAGGAAGAAAAGGCGACTACGATACGCGAGTCACTATGGCGTGAATTACGTGTTGAAAAGACCATGTTCAATCCTTTGACCTGTGTGCGTACGCTGCAGTTTGGAAAAGCCATTGTGCCAGACCGTCGCATGTGGTGTCGGAGTACCGTTGAGAGAATCCCGACGGGTATCATCGAAAAACACATCCACAAGCCGGGCCCAAAGGGTACATTGGGGTACGCTTTTTGCGGTTTCTATAACTCTTGTTAGACGGAGACACCTCATGGAAACAATGGGAATTATTGGATTTGTTTTCGGACTTGCTGCACTTGCCAAAGTAATAATGCTTGAGAGTAAATTAAGGGAAATAGATGTCTTGAAGGACTAGCGGAAGAAACCTAAGACGGATTCGACCCTGGCACCCCGTGTTCCGCAACTGGCAACCACCCCGAATTGCGCTCCCCTACCCCCGATGGGGTCGCTGTGACTGTGATCCATCAGACCCTGGCGGCGCGTTTCAGAGACTTCTGGATCACCCAGATGAACCCGACAGCGTACGCCAAGCCGGTAACAAGCAGCGGATAGATCAACCACGGGAAGGCGATCAGCAGACTCTCGGCGAGATAGGCTTGTGCGAAACACAGCGGCGCCATCCCAAGCGTCGTTCCAACCAGCAACTTCCACATCGGCATTGACGTCGCGCCGGCAGCGTAGGAAACGATGTCCGACGAGGTCAACGGATTGGCCCGCAAGAGGAACACAACGAGCACGCCGTTGTCAGAGACGCGCCGCTCCAATCGCTCCAGATGCTCGTGTTGGATAAAGTGCTCGAAAGCAGAGCGGCCCAGCACGCGCATCAGAATGAACGACACCACGGCGCCGAGGACGTTGCCTATCAGCGAAAAAGCACCGCCCCACAAGCCACCGAAGATGACGCCTGCGGGAGCGTAGAGGATTGTCCCCGGAATCGGTGCCACGACGACTTCGGCGGTGACAAGGGCAACGTAAGCCAGCGGTGCGAAGACGCCGAGCCCTTCAAAGAACTCGTCCAGTAGCTCCAGCCTGTCCGCCGCCACCAGGTCGCCTCGCAGCATGAGACCGACGATGCCGCCCTCGGCGTAGGAGATCGCGACCCAGGCGATGAGGCCAAGCAGTACCGACCACGCCAACAGCTTGGCGACGCGGCCCTGGTCGACGGCTACCATCATGGGCTGATCCTAACCTCACCCCAATGTGCTGTCACTACTCGTACCGGTTTCGGCCCGACCGCGATGAACGTGAGAACGCCTCGACGGCTACCAGCGAAACTGCGCCACAATCAGCGTAGGGTTCTGGCATTCAAAGTGATGGCCAAACCAAGGGTGCCGCCGATGAGTGAAGCGACCGTGCTTGAATCCAGATTGTATCCTCCGGTCTGATGAGGGACGTTACAAAGTGGAACCCTGTGGACCTCAACTACAGCTACCACCAGTTTGGCAAGCTTGTTGTGGCCATGCTCCTCCCAGTGATCGGATTACTGCTGGTGCTTTTTGCGCTTATCGTGCAACCCGTATTTGTGTCCGTGTTTCTCTTGATAATGCTGGCGGCTTTTGTCTTCCTTCTCCTACTCTTTTGTTCATTTCGGGTGGAGGTTACACGAGAGGATTTAAAGGTTCGTTTCGGGCTAGGATTGATTCGCAGGTCGTTTGAAATGACCGAGATTGTCGACGCCTATCCGGTGCGTAACAAGTGGTATTGGGGGGTTGGTATTCGCCTGACACCTCACGGCTGGCTTTACAACATACAGGGTCTTGACGCAGTTGAAATTGTCATGAAGTCGTCGAAAAAATACCGTATCGGCACCCCGGAACCGGAAGAGCTAACAGGCGCGCTGCAGAATGCAGTCACAGCCATTCGCGAAGCTGCGCCACCAGCGGTGAAGAGTTCAGTATGAGCTGATGCTACAGGTGTTGTTACTCTCGCCTACCCCGTCACCTGATCGACAGCCACCTACGCCCTAACCCGGCGGCCCCATTAGAAATCAGCCTTGTCTCCGTCGTCTACGGGAGGCCGCCCGCGACGAGCGCTGTCCGCGGCCCCGCGTGCGCCCGGCTCCCGCCGCGCGCACGCCCTGTTTGCCGCCACGGCGGTTACCTCGGCCCCCAGGTCGCTTGCTGTTGCCCGATTCGATGCACTCACCTTCGAAGCCCTCCACCGTTCGTCGCGGGATAGCCTTGCCGAGTTCGCGCTCAGTCGCCCGCAGCCAGGCTCCATCGTCCCGGGTCACGAAGGTCAATGCCTGCCCTGCGCGCTCCGCCCGACCGGTACGACCGATACGGTGCGTGTAGGCATTGGGAGTGTTTGGGACGTCGAAATTGATGACGTGCGAGACGCCCTGCACGTCGATGCCGCGCGCCGCGACGTCGGTCGCCACCAACACGTCGAAGTCGCGTTTGCGGAAACCGCGCATTGCGCGGTCGCGCTGCGACTGCGACATGTTGCCTTGCAGGCCGACGGCGCGGTGGCCGGCCCGATCGAGTTGCTGGGCCAAGCGACGGGCCCGATGCTTGGTGCGCATGAAGATGATCGCCGACTCGCAGGCATCTTCGGCTAGTATGTGGTCGAGCAGGTCCCGCTTTCGACCTTCGCGCACCGCAACCAACGCGTGGTCAATGGTGGCCGCCGGGCCCGAGCGCGCCAGTTCTACGACGTGCGGATTTCGCAGTACGGTGTTGGCGAGCGCCCGTATCTCGGCGGGCATCGTGGCGGAGAACAGCAAGCTCTGCCGTTTCTGGGGCAGCGCCGCAAGAATGCGCCGCACGTCGGGAAGGAACCCCATGTCGAACATGTGGTCGGCCTCGTCTAGAACGACACTTTCCACGCCACCGAGACGTAACACGCCGCGGCCCACCAGATCGAGAATCCGCCCGGGGCAACCGACGACGATGTCGGGATTCCGGCGCAGTGCCTTGATCTGCCCGTGTGCCGAAACTCCCCCGTAGATGGTGACGGCCTGCAGCCGGGTGAAGCGGGCCAGCACGCGAATCTCGGCGTCGATTTGCGTTGCCAGTTCGCGTGTCGGCGCCATCACGAGCACCCGTGGCTCTCGACCACGATCCCGCGCCAGACGGTGTAGCAGGGGTAGCGCGAAAGCCGCCGTCTTGCCCGTGCCAGTTTGCGCCAAGCCCAGCACGTCGCGGCCGGCGAGCACCGCGGGGATCGTCTGGACCTGGATGTCGCGGGGCTTTTGGAAGCCCGCCGCGCCAACCCCGCGGAGGATGGAGGAATCAAACCCGAACCGGTTGAAGCCGGACGGAGTATCACAAGAAACTAATGCCATGAAGAAAATGGTGCTCCACCGCGCCGGCGCACTCTGGGCGCACGGTGCGCGATCGTTGCGTTCGTGCCCGCTCAACAGACGGGGGCCGATCGAAGTAAGGGAGGCGCGACCTCGAATCAGGTGGATGAGGTCCTGTTGCCGCCGCGACCGGGATGTCTTCCCGCGCCACGCCTTTGATGGCGCAACGCCGCTGGCCCGCCACTCCGGGGTCAGAGGTCGCCTGGCAAAGTGCCGCAGCTGAACTATCCAGGCTGCGCAACGTTGCCGATGACCGAAATAGTAACATCCATGCCACCTCGGCGCGGGCAGCGAGTTAGTCTCGAACAGGGCAAGGGCCGCACGTCAATTACATCCGCTTGGGTCCGAACATTCCTCGCCCAAAGCAACGGATAGGTTCAGGGCAACTAAGATCACCGCGAACGGACTCAAAACAGCCATCGGCGTAGAGTTTCCGGCACTAAAGTGATCTCTAAACGAAGGGTGCAACGATGAGTGAAACTACCGTAGTGGATGCCAGACTCGACAAGTTAGAACAAGACAACGGGCGACTGAAGCTGACGGTGGGAGCGTTGCTGTTGGTGATGGCAGCGATGCCTCTGGTCGGTGCGGTGATGCCTGAGCAGAGACCGCAGGTGGTCCGAGCAAGCACGTTCCGCACCATCGACGGGAACGGCAAGGAGCGCGCCTACATAGGGACCGACGGCATCGCTTACGCCGACGAGAACGGCAGCGAGAACGGCAACAACCGCGCCTACATAGGAACCGATGGCATCGCCTACTACGATGAGAACGGCACCATCCGTGCTTGGATGAACGACACCGGCTTCGTCTCCTTCGGCGAGAACGGCGAAGTGGTTTGGAGATCCTCGGAGTGGCAATAACCAGCGCCAGAGGCTCCTAGCGACGGTTACCAGGGAACCCCAGACGGCTACCCGACGACTTTCGTGGCCATCTGATGTTTCTTAGTAAAACGTATTTCTGACTCTCATGGATTCTCTAAAATACATTGTCCAAACCAACGCCCATCCTATGGAAATAGACACTATTCCCGAGAGCATCATTACTACTACAGGTAGCTCTTCACTGTTCATCTCCTCCCCACTCACCGGTAGCAAGAAAACACTAATTGAACGCAGGGCCATCAATATCACTAGAGTCCACAGCGCAGCGATATTCCACAGCGGAGCTTTTGAGTGCCTCAAGAGAATGAGCAATAGCGGGGATGCGAACAAAAGGAAAATTGTGGCCATGAGTACAATGGGGTATTCGAAAAACCATCCAGAAAGGCCCATTGAATAGACCATCAAGAGAGGGATCGAACCGCTGACGTAGACCAGTAGCCAACCCTTTATACCTTCCGGCCTGCCTGTTCCCATTAAAGCTTCCATGCTGGCTAGACCAAGGGAGTCAATTCGCCCCGGTCAGCGGCGCCCCGTCGGACCATTATCCCAGTCTTGCACGCTCGAGATGTTCGGCATGCCCCAGCTCTCGCCGTTCCAACCGCCGAAGCCCTCCATGCGGAACGCCCAGAATCCGGTCGTCATGTCGGACACGACGATCAAGCCGTCGGCGTTGCGAACATCGACACCGAACGTGCCATCGCACATCTCGCAGCGCTCGGTGGCCGGCGGGCCGAGGAAGGTGTCGTAGTAAGCGAGCGTCATCGGGTTCTTGGGGTCCATGAGCGTGAATATCTGCAGGCCGTCGAGGTAGCCGGAGACGAATACGAACGGCCAACGAACCTCATGGTTGTGCACCAGGAATTTCCAGTCGGCGGTCCAGGCTGAGATCGGCGAACGGATGTTCTGCACCTCGCCGTCGAGCGCCGGTTGCAGGTCGAAGATGCGCAGCGGAGCGTGCTGATATTCGGCCTCGGCGACAACGTAGCGGCCATCAGGGCTCGGCGTGAACGTGTGTCCCCAGCTCACGCCTGAGATGCCGGTCAGTGAGACGATGAGCTCGGGGTTCTCGAGGTCGGTGACATCAAACACGTAGTAGCCACCGGTGCCACCGCCGTAGAAGCGATCCTGCTCGCTGTCCGTGTGGTAACCGGTGTACAAGTCGTGGTAGCTGCCACCGCCGCCGCTGTAATCGCCAGGTAGCGGCACGGTAGCGACCAGCGCTTCATCGACGCGCCCCTCGACAACGTAGCCCAGATCGTAGACGTGCGCCATCGGGCTGGAGACGGTGCTGAACAGGAGAACCCGCCCGTTGCTGTGCTTGTAGACGAAGATGTTGTGGAAGCCGCCCGGCTGGTCCGGTGCGCGGATGCGGCCGACCTCGCGGACCGTTTCCGGATCGGGCAATCCGGTGACGTCGAGAACCACCGCGCCCATGTCGCTGTCAGGGCCACCGCGGCCGAACTGCACCGACTGGACGACATAGTAGCGACCGTCCCACTTGAAGTGCTTGACGTCCATCGCACCGTTGCCGGCATGCAGATCCTGATTCTCGATCCGCCACTCGTAGATCACCTCGGGCCGGGCCGGATCGTGTAGATCGATGATGTCCATGCCCTTCTCGCCCCAGTCGCCGTAGACCATGCGCGCAACGTAAGCGTAAGGGCGGTCCATCTCCTGCTCAAGTTCGATATCGGCAACATTGCGCGCCGGCCCGAGCGGAAGGTGGGAGACAACCGTGATGTTGTCGCTGCCGCGCTTCTCGGGAGTCCACTGCTGAGCCGCATGGCTCGACGCGGTCGGCAGCAAGGCGGCAGCCAGAATGAAAGCAGTTATCCAGGTGATCATACGGCGCGTTTTCATCGTTTCCCCTCGGTGGTTGGTTCCCTTGTAGATGAAACTATCCCTGGACGCGTTGCGAGGCAACGGCAGAGCAGCCAGTTCCCATTAAATTCCGCCATATGGGCAATTGGCCTAAAACGCTCCTTTTCATTGATTTTTTCTCTTCATGAATTCCTTCATTGAAAATGAAGTTATTGCGACAAGAAAAAAGATTGTCCCAATATCACCTAAACCCTCGTAACCAAAAAGAGCATCTGCGACGCACATGGCAACAGCGATAAGAATTAGGAACCAAAATTCATATTTTTGTATAAATTGGAGAATTTTCATATTTCCATTAACTGTTCCAACTTACTCCACCGTTACGGTATAGAAGACCCCCTCGATCACGGCTTCCTTGCGTTCACAAATCACGTCCGGTCCACCAGCGATAAATGAAGGGCCCGAACAGGCACATGAAACCAATGACGAAAAGAATGTCTACTAGGATGCCCATGGTCGGCACCTTACTGGAAAGTTCATATTTTGTCTCGCCTGCCCCATCACCTGATCGACGGCTACCAGTGAAACTCCGCCACTACCGGCGTAGAATTTCGGCGATGAGTTATCTACTGTCGTTTGAAAAACTCAGCAAGAACGCAAAACCAACGCAGGTAGTCATTATTCTTGTAGCAGCAGCTGTAGTCGTCTCCCTGTATCTCCTAATGTCTCCGTATCAACGCTGCGTCAGAGAGGCTCGTGCGGCAGGAGCGCTGTTGGAGGAGTTGGAGGAGCGGACGGGGTTGATCTTTGAAACTTTAACCAGCGGCCCATTCTTTGAATCTCAACAAAAACGGCGTTGCACGACGGAAACTTCTTGGTAGGTCGGCTAACCCCGCTTAGCGGCCACTAAACGGAGCGGTTGCATCCCTCAGCAATTAGCTGCTTCATCAGTTCTTCGATCTTGGAGTCGTCGCTGCTGATAGGGGTACGAGCTGTGTTCTCAAGCCAAGACAGACACCAATAACACAAGGATCAACAGTTGAACGATCCAGCCGATCACGCAAACCCCTACAGCTCGCGATGTGCTCTCATAATCAAGAGCTTGTCTGACCGCGATCACCATCGTCACTAGCATCCAAATCGAGGCAACTAGAAAAAGCGGGCCTGCAAGCCCCGGAATGATACCGAATACTCGAATCAAGCCGGGGGAGCTCGAGAATCCAGTAGTGCGCAGTAATTCGCCAAGATCTGCTTCGGTCTGTGGCTCCGGAAGGAATTTCGTGCCAATAAAGTAAGTAAGATAGGCCCAGACATACCACCCAATAAGGGTTGCGATCGTCCCTGCCAAAATCCCGCCACGCCCTCCAATCGCAACGCTTCCTACTCCAGCGGCCATGCTGGACAGAACAACAACCCCCATGGCCTGACCCATTGCCCCCGTGTCAGCCTCAACCTCTTCATACAACTGAGCATCTAGTTTGACAGCGCGAATAATACGATCCCAAAAAGTAGTCATCGGCTCTCCGCTTTCCATGGTTCATTTCGACTACGCAGTTTCAAGCTGTACATCCCTGAGGTCGTTTTCAAGCCAGCCGAGGTGCAGCGTTTCAAAATGGGTAGGCAAAAGTCAAAAAAAGTTATTTGCAAGGGAAGTTGGCCTAAAAACGCCCTTTTTGCAAAACCCTTATTCCGCTGTAAACCAGTTATAGCTTGAAATGCCCAGGACGGGACTCGAACCCGCACGTCCTAAGACAGGGGATTTTAAGACCTCTGCTGCCCCATTGATACCTATTTGCGCCGATCCAGCAACCTAGGCGTTTGCGCCGAAACCTTTGCCGGTTCTGCGTTCGCGAAAAACTCGATATCTGCCGAATACGGTTTGAGACGTGGAGAGATACGAAAGCGCATGGGCAGTTTCAAGACCGAAAAAAGAGCCAGCAGAGGCGCTCGACCTAGACCGACATCGGGCGTTGTTACTCTCCTACCCCGTTATCTTATCGACGGCCACCCGCGACACTCCGCTGCCAGCAGCGTAGAGTTCAGGTACCTACTACGACGATTTGAGGTGTCAACGATGGCTATGAAGATCTCAAAGGAGACGGTGCGATAGGAGAATCATGGTTCGTCGGGCGCTGATCTTCTCTGTAGCGATACTCGCAGTGACTGCGCCGGCCTTTGCCCAATCCGAGCCTTACAGAGTCTTCGACACGCGGCCGGTCATCACCGAAGGTCCGTATCTGGTAGCGACAAGCGAAACGACGGTGACAGTCGTCTGGCTAACTGACACGCCCAGTCATGGGGAGGTCCGATACGGGCCTGGCAGCGACCTCTCGATGGTGTCCCAGCCGCAGTTGGATGGTCTAGTTCCGGTCGGCACACGCCACGTCGTGCATCTCAACAAGCTGTTACCCGGCACCAGCTACAGCTATGAGGTCGTCGCGACTCGCGTCGTGAAGCTCAACGCGTA
>Ga0315338_1001038_pt1 | contig 41771 bp, 40 predicted proteins | sample ASW8metaG_FD_204518 | JGI IMG/M metagenome (GOLD analysis project Ga0315338, IMG submission 204518) | Ammonia-oxidizing marine archaeal communities from Monterey Bay, California, United States - ASW #8 | ecosystem: Environmental > Aquatic > Marine > Coastal | place: USA: California | collected... | reverse complement strand
TAGTTCCTGGGCGATGTTCCGGTCGTGATGCCGAGGCCGTAGATGCAGGCGATGTCGGCTCGTGAGATGACTGAATCGGTGTCGGTGAAGGGCACTGCGGGTGATGGACATTCCAGCCCGGCGGCTCTCCAGAGTCGGGCGAGGAACGATGCCATTTGGTCGCGGTCGACGAACCGTTCGGGGCTGTAGTTCCTGGCTGCGGTTCCCGTGGTGATTTCCAGGCCGTAGATGCAGGCGATGTCGGCTCGCGAGATGACCGAATCGATATCGGTGAACGGCACCGCCGGAGACGGGCATGGCGAAACATCGGTCGGGCCGCTGACGATCGTGCCGCCGGTGTTCGGGGTCGCCGGGTTCGAGACCGCCGATGTCGGGCCGAGGCCGATGCTGTTCGCCGCCATCGCCGTGAATGTGTAGGTGTTGCCGTTCGTCAGCGGGGCCACCGTGCACGACAAGGCGCCTGATGTCGAGCATGTCTGGCCTCCGGGCGATGCCGTCACTGTGTAGGCGGTGATGGCGGCGCCGCCATCGGACACGGGTGTCGACCACGAGACTGCCGCTTCGGAATCGCCGGCGGTCGCAACCAGGCCCGTGGGCGCGCCGGGTGCGACTGCGGCAGCCGCGCCTGCTGTGGGGGTCACCGGATCGGAGGCCGCTGAGGCGGCGCTGGTACCGGCGACATTCGTCGCGGTTGCGGTGAACGAGTAGGCGACGTCATTCGTCAGTCCGGTCACGAGGCACGACAAGGCGCCTGATGTCGAACACGTCGCGCCTCCGGGCGATGCCGTCACTGTGTAGGCGGTGATGGTGGCGCCGCCATCGGACACCGGTGTCGACCAGGACACCGAAGCCTCGGAATCGCCGGCGGTCGCAACCAGGCCCGTGGGCGCGCCGGGTGCGACTGCGGCAACCGCGCCTGCTGTGGGGGTCACCGGATCGGAGGCCGCTGAGGCGGGGCTGGTACCGACGACGTTCGTCGCGGTTGCGGTGAACGAGTAGGCGACGTCGTTCGTCAGTCCGGTCACGAGGCACGACAAGGCGCCTGATGTCGAACAGGTGGCGCCGCCCGACGACGCGGTCACCGTGTAACCGGTGATCGCGGAGCCGCCATCGGACAGCGGTGTCGACCACGACACTGCGGCTTCGGAATCGCCGGCCGATGCAACCACGCCCGAGGGCGCATCCGGCGCCGTCACCGCAACCGGATCCGATGCCGTCGATGCCGGGCCGGTACCCACTCCGTTCGTCGCCGTCACCGTGAACGTGTAGGCCGTCCCGATTGTCAGCCCGGTCACGGTGCACGACAGCGCTCCCGACGTCGCACACGTTGCTTCGCCCGGCGAGGCCGTCACCGTGTATGTCGCGACGGCAGAACCGCCGTCAGAGGCAGGCGCCGACCACCACACGAAAGCCTCGGTATCGGCCGACAGGCTCGCGGCCACGCCAGTCGGCGCCTCGGGGAGGGTCGCCGGCGTCAGCCAACCCGGTGGGGCCGATGCCGGACCCGTACCGTCGCCGTTCGTTGCGGTCACCGCGAACGTGTATGCCGTCCCGTTCGTGAGTCCTGTCACCGTGCACGACAAAGTCCCAGGCGTCGTGCACGTCAAGCCTCCAGGCGCCGCCGTCACCGTGTATGCGGTGATGGCCGAACCACCGTTGGTCAGGGGCGCCGACCACGACACCGTGACCTGCGAATCACCCGCCACCGCTGCCACATCTGTCGGTGGACCCGGCACCGGAGTCGGGGTCAGAGAACCATGGACCCGCACATGCCCGGCGTTGTGTCCGGTGCCGTCATTGCGGGTCGCTCCGACCGCGACGGCGGCGCCGTCCGCGGCCAAGGCCACCGAAATGCCGGACCGGTCATCGGCTGCCTCCCCATCGATATTCTCGCCCACCTGCACCCACGCCGAACCCGTCCACAGGAACACCCGAACCTGGCCTGGCCCTGCGCCGCTCGCCCCGACGGCGAGTCGAGAGCCGTCGGCCGACAGCGCCACCGAAGAGCCCGACTGGTCATTGGCGGCCTCGCCGTCGACGTCCGGTCCGAGCTGCACCCACGCCGAACCGGACCACGAGTACACCCGCACGTGTCCTGCGTCCGCCCCCGCATCCTCGTTCTTGGCCGCTCCCACCGCGAGGCGGGACCCGTTCGCCGACAGCGCTACCGCTCGGCCGGAGAAATCATCGGTCGCTTCGCCGTCGACGGACCCCAACCTCGTCCATGCCGAACCCGACCACGTGAATACCGACACTCGCCCCGCGTTGGAGGCTGAAGCGTCGTTGCCAGGCGCTCCCACGGCGAGACGACCGCCGTCGGCCGACAGCGCGACGGACCACCCGGACGTGTCCGATGCCTCGTCGCCGGAGATGGTGTCGCCGAGCTGGCTCCACTCCGATCCTGACCACACGTACACCCGCACGAGGCCCCTGTTCGAGTCTCCGCCGGGCGCGCCAACGGCGAGCCGGCTTCCGTCGTCGGACAGCGCCACTGAATAGCCGGACTGCTCGAACTGCGCCTCGCCGTCGACATCGGCCCCCAGCTGCTGCCAGTCCGAACCCGACCACTGGAACACCCGCACGTGCCCCGCGTAATTCGCCGCGCCGCTGTTGAGTCGCGCGCCGACGGCCAGCCGTGTTCCGTCAGCGGACAACGCCACTGAGTATCCCGACTCGTCGGCCAACGACTCGGCATCGAGGTCGGCACCCATCTGGGCCCAGGCCGAACCTGACCACTCGAAGACCCGCACGTATCCCGCTTGTGTGCCGGCGTCGCGGATCGCGCCCACCGCGAGTCGGGTGCCGTCGTCGGACAGCGCCACCGAGTAGCCGGACCGATCACCCGCCGCCACGCCGTCGATGTCGACGCCCAGCTGATCCCAGGGCGATGCGGCTGCCGCCGGCGTGAAGAGATCGAGGTCGGGCAACGATGAACTCGCCGCCAGCAACGCCAGGGCACAGGCCGACGCGGTGAAGCGTCGGATCCGGAGCGCCTTTGCGGCGAGGGGGGAACGGGGCACCTGTGGTCCTCACGAGAACTGTTCACGCCGTCCATGGCCTGACAAGTGAGCGCGGTCCGTCGACTCACCCCCAGTTTCGGTTCGTCGATCGCCGCCATGAGAGCAGTTCACCGATTCGAGGATCACCCGGTTTTGGTCATCTCGAGCTCTGTCTCGAGCGCTACAGCCTCGCGGCGCAGCAGAATTGCGCCGGCCACTGCGGCGATGACGGATGCCGTCAACACGCCGATCTTCGCCTGGTCCCGGAGGACATGATCATCGAAGGCGAGTCCGGTGATGAACAACGACACCGTGAAACCAATGCCGCCCAGGAGAGCGACTCCACTCACCATCCGCCAGGTCACGCCCTCGGGCAGCGAGCCGATTCCGAGGCCCACCGCGAGACGAGTGGCGAGGACGATGCCGATGAACTTTCCGCCGACCAAGCCCAGGACGATGCCGAGAGTGATCGGACTGGTCGCGGCGTCGATCACGCCGTCGGCCGAGAGGACGACGCCGCCGTTGGCGAGCGCGAAGACCGGCAGGATCACGAAGGCAGTCCAGGGATGGAGAATGTGCAACAGGCGGTCGGTCACCGGAATCGTCTCGCGGGCATCCGTCAGTACTTCGCGGAGTACGCCGAGAGGCATCGTTGGCTCGACCTCCACGACCGTGGGATCCGGCTTGCGGGCAACGGCCGGAGCCATCAGGCCGAGGACGACGCCGGCGAGCGTGGCGTGCACGCCCGATTCGAGCATGGCGACCCACATGGCCGATCCGACCACGACATACGCAGGGACGAACCAGATGTCGGCCCGCTTCATCAGCATGACCAGCGCGATCAGTCCGCCCACGATGCCCAGCCAGGTGAATGAGATTGTTGAGCTGTAGAAGATCGCGATGACGAGGACCGCGCCGATGTCATCGGCAATCGCGAGGCTGAGAAGGAAGACCTTGAGTCCCGACGGCAGGCGACGGCCGACCACGGCGAGGAGGGCCACCGCAAAGGCGATGTCGGTCGCCAGTGGGATACCCCAACCACCGGAACCGTCGCCTCCGGCATTGATCAGTAGGTAGAGGGCAGCCGGCATCACCATGCCGCCGAGGGCAGCGAAGGCCGGCAGGGCGGCCCGGCGGGCGTCCCGCAACTCCCCGACGACGAGTTCTCGTTTGATTTCGAGGCCGGCGACGAAGAAGAAGATCGCCATTGCGCCGTCGTTGATCCAGTGCACCAGCGACTCGTCGATCTCGACCGGACCGACCAGCACGACGGCGTGGTGATGCCAGAAATCGGCCGCGATGTCGCCGAGCGGTGAGTTCGCCAGAACGAGCGCGATGATCGTGGCGGTCAGGAGACAGACACCGCCGGCGCTCTCGAGCTTCATGAACTCGCGAATCGCGAAACGAGAGGCTCGGGCCTCGGAGTTCTCGACGGTGGCGACAGACGACATGGATTCCCCCTCGGCGGGGAGCATCGGCGCCGAACTGTCGATTATCAGAGCGAGGGCTATGGTTCGTCGCCATGACGGAATTCGCCGAACGATTCGGGCCATGGGGGGTCGTCACCGGCGCCGCGATGGGGGTCGGCCTGGCCTTCGTCGAAGAACTCCACGATCGCGGCATCGGCGTGGTGATGGTCGATCGCGACCCGGTCGTCGCCGAGGTCGCCGGCGGTCTCGCCGGCGAGACCGTCGCGGTCGTTGCCGATGTGACCGATCCCGACTGGATCGAGACGCTGGCGGACGCCGCCGAGGGGCTGGAGATCGGCGTGGCCGTCGCCAACGCGGGCATCAGCTTTGTCGGGAACTTTCTCGACATGTCCCCGGCGCAGCGCCAGGCGCACCTCGACGTCAACTGTCGTGGGGTGGTCGACCTCGCCGCCTGGTCGATTCCCTTCATGGTCGAGCGAGGGCGGGGTGGATTCGTGGCGACGAGCTCAGGCTCCGCGCTCGCCGGAACCGCCGGCGTCGGTCTCTACAGCGCGACCAAGGCATTCGTAGTCAATCTCATCGAAGCAATCGGTTGGGAGATCCGTGAGAGCGGAGTCACCACGCAGGCAGTGGTCGCCCCGAGCATGGACACGCCGGCGTTCCGGGCCAACGGTGCCGACCACTCGCGCATGATGGCGCTCCCGGTCGACCCGCGCTCCGTCGTCTCGCGTGCCCTGGATGATCTGCCGGCCGGCGGTCGGTGGATCGCCGATGACGGTCTCGAGTTTGCTGCCGCAGTTCCCCGGGCGGAACGCGTCGACATGATGTCGAGTGCGACGACCGCGATGTATCCCCAGATCTTCGAGTCGTAGACCTCAGCCGCCAGCGAGGCGGTAGAGGCGCTCAACCAGCGAGGCGGTAGAGGAACGTGGCGAGTTGGGCGCGGGTGACGGGGGCGTCGGGTTCGTAGGTGGTGGGGGTGGTGCCGGTGGTGATGTCGTTTTCGACGAGCCAGGCGACGGGTTGGGCGTAGTAGCTGGTGTGGTCGACGTCGATGAAGGGTGATGCGGATGTGGTTGCGGCGTCGTCGGCGTCGAGGCGGTAGAGGAAGGTGGCGAGTTGGGCGCGGGTGACGGGGGCGTCGGGTTCGTAGGTGGTGGGGGTGGTGCCGGTGGTGATGTCGTTTTCGACGAGCCAGGCGACGGGTTGGGCGTAGTAGCTGTCGGGGTCGACGTCGACGAACGGGAGATCGAAGAGGTCGCCCGGAGCGATCCAGCCGGTCTCCACCCAGGAGAGAGAGGTCGCCACTGATTCGATCGCCTGTTCTGTGCCCTCCGACCCGAGGGGGCCGCCGGCCGCAGCCAGCAGACCGACGACGCCACTGACCCATGGGGAGGCGAAGCTCGTCCCGCATCCATAGGTGTCGGGGCCGTCGAGTTCGTACAGGCATCCCGGCGCAGCCACGTCGACCCAGTCGCCGTGACTGCTCCAGCTGTAGCGGTCGAACGAGTCGTTGTGTGCGCCCACGGAGATCACACCGTCCAGGGCAGCAGGGTAGAAGAGCTCGTCGTTGCCTTCATTGCCGGCCGAGGCGACCACCACGATGTCGTTGGCGACCGCGTAGGCGATTGCCTCCTCGACGACGGACGGAGTGGAGGTGCCGCCGAACGAGAGGTTGATCACGTCGGCCCCCTGATCGACGGCCCACACGATTCCCTCCGCGGCGGCGGACCAGCTCACTCCTCCGTTGGCGCCGGCGACCTGCACGGGCAGCACACGGCACTCGGGACAGACGCCCGCGCCGTCGACGCCGTTGTGGGCGGCGGCCGCGACCTTTGCCACGGACGTGCCGTGACCATGGGGATCGACGTGCGGATCGGCGTCGATCATGCTCGCGCCCGCCAGGAGGCGATCGCCGAATTCCTCGCCGGGGGTCACGCCAGTGTCGAGCACGGCGATGACGACGTTCTCAGATCCGAGGGTCGTGTCCCACGCCGCCTCGAGGCTGGAGCGTTGTGCCGGCGCGCCGTAGGCGAAGCCGGGATCGTCCGGCTGCACGGTCAATGACGCCGTCCCGTTCCATTCGATTCGTTCGTCGGGTTCCACTTCTTCCAGAACCGCGGCAAGACCGTCGAGATCGGTCTCGACGACCTCGAAGCTCGGGGCCTCGCCCGGAGCGACTTGCTCGGAGATGATCACCTCGATGATGAGGTCGCCAATGCCTTCGTTCGGGTCGGCGGCGGCCGCCGGGCTCGCGACGAACAGGCTGATCATGGCGGCCGAAACGGCTGCTCCGATCACTTGTCGTACTCCACCGTGCCCGCACATGAAGCGGGCTACGGCGGCCCCTTCGGGGCTCTTGACGGGATCGCATCGTCCGCCTCAGAGCGTTGTGACGAACCTCATCGACCCGGTTACCTTCGGGCAATTGCGGGCGGTGATCTCGGCGTGAGCCGATCAGCCCCCTGCTTTGGTCAGGCCGACCGGTGACCGAGCCAGGAGTGGGTGTATTCCACGGCTTCACGGAGCTTCACGGGCCGAGAGTAGAGGAAACCCTGTTCGTGGGAGCAGCCTGCATTTCGGGCGATACGCGCCTGCTCGGCCGTCTCCACCCCTTCAGCGATCACGTCGAGTCCGAGCGACTGTCCGAGGGCGGCGAGGCTCGTGAACACGCGCTCCGCTCCGCTCGACTCGTCGGTTCCGAGACGGCTGATGAGCGAGCGGTCGAGCTTGATCGCGTCCACCGGAAGTGCGGCGATCTGTGAGAGCGAGGAGTAGCCGGTCCCGACATCGTCGAGCGCGATCCGCACGCCGAGGTCGCGGAGCATCCGGAGATGCGGTTCGACTTCTTCGGGTCGGGCGAGAGCAGACTCTGTGATCTCCAGCTGGAGCTCGGACGGCCTCACGTCGCAACTCGCGAGTACCGACTCAACCAGGTCAGGAAACCCGGACTTGCGGAGCTGATGTGGGGAGACATTGACGGAGACGACGAGATCGTCCCGGCCGTCGGCGATGTAGTGCAGGTCCTCGCAGGCCTTCTGGAGAACCCAGGCCCCGATCTCGATGATCGCACCGGTGTCTTCTGCAATCGGAATGAAGTCGACCGGCGAGACGGGACCGAACGTTCGGCTGTCCCAGCGCAGCAACGCTTCGACTCCCGTGAGCGCGCCGTCCTCGGTGCGGTGAATCGGTTGGTAGGCGAGGTAGAGCTCTCCGGCGGAGACGGCGGTCTTCAGCTGTTGTGCCTGATGGAACGACCGCGCGGTGTCGTTCCGGAGGGCGTCGCTGAACAGAATCGGATGGTGTGCGCCGTCCTGGCGGGCCTTCATGAGTGCTGCCTGTGCGTCTTCGATGAGGAGCTCGCCCTCGGATCGAGGTCCGACCGCGATGCCGGCATGAGGGTCGATCGTGACGGCATCTCCGTCGATCTCCAACGGTTCGCGCATCCCCTCGAGGAGGCGGCCTGCAGCGCGTCGAGCACCGTAGGCCGTCACTGGAGACTCCAGGGCAACCACGAATCGCGCGCCGCTGGTGCGGGCGAGGAGTTCGGAGGTACGCACCCGACCCTGGAGCCGGCCGGCCAGAGTCTTCAGGACAAGATCGCCGGCAGCTCGCCCGAGTGAGGCATTGAGCGCGCCGAAGTCGCCGACGTCGAACGCGATGATTCCGATGTCGGCGTCGCTGTCGGTGTGTCGGCCTCGGGCGCGACGGAGGTGAGTGAGGAGACCCGACCAGCTCGCGGCACCTGTCAACGGGTCGTGGTCGGGATCGGTGCCCTCGGCCAGATTGCGAGTCTCGAGGCTTGCGACGACCTGACGGAGCTTGCGAATCGTGATGGCGCCAGCGGTGATGGCGGCGACGACCAGGGCCGCGAGCGCGAGAATGACGATTGTCATTGCGCGGCACTCCGGTCGAGTCTCATGAGGGCCAGCATCGGCATCGCCGGCTCGCGTATGACGGGCGGAGAGAGGAATTCAGAAGTGGGGTCGAACGCGCAACACGGGCCCCGAAGGGCCCGTGCTGTACTCGAGTCGGTGGCGGAGCGATCTCCCGCCGATCAATCCGACCGACTCACTCCGTATCGCTCACCACTCGTTGTTTCTCACGCTCAGGGCCTGGCTGCCCGTGCATGAACTCCTCGACGACTCGCCGTAGAGCGTGCTGCCGTCTTCCCTGAGGCGAATGTAGAAGCACACGCCGGAGTCGGAGAGTGTGGCGGCCCCCCACTCGGAGCCGTCACGAGTCGCAGCGACGCTGATCTCGTCCTGGTCGCGGGACGCCGAGTTGCTTCCCCGCCAGGTGAATCCCGGTTCGGCGTCGCGCAGGTTCCGGACGTTGGCGTCTCGGTAGGTGCCGTTGTCGACGTAGACGACGGCGGCCGTGGTCTGGGCGGTGCGCAGCGTTGATCGTGCGGACTGGTCCTGAGCTCGTTCACGAGCGCCGAGGTAAGTCGGAACGCCAACGGCGAGAAGGATGCCGATGACGAGAACGACGACCATGACCTCGATCAAGGTGAAGCCGCGGTCACCGGCGGCCCGGATCCCGGTGTGATTGCGAAAGCGGTTCATTACGTACGGTTCCTTTGGTAGCGCCGGGCGTTGTGGGGTTTCCCAGCAGGGGATCGGCGATCAGCATCGGCCTGTTGCGGTGCTGTCTGAGGTCGTCCGGCCAATCGGGGACAAATGGACCATGTTCAGTGCCCGAAGGTCACCACTGCCGCGTCGCGCGGCTATTGCACGAGATCGACCAGGCGGAACATGGGGAGATAGAGCGACAACACGATGCCGCCGACCACCACGCCGAGGAACGCGATGAGCAGTGGCTCGGCGACCGAGGAGAACGACTCGGCTGCGGTGTCGACCTCTGCCTCGTAGACGTCGCCGACGAGCGCCAACATCTCGGTCAGGTCACCCGACTCCTCGCCCACCGCGATCACCTGGGCGAACAGCGGCGGGATCACGGCATGCTGCGCGAGCTCGGACGAGAGCGTCCGGCCGTTGCGGATCGCCTCCGTTGCATCGGTGAAGACGGCCCGGAGCACCGCGTTGCCGCTTACCTGGCCGGCGATGTCGAGCGCTTCGAGGAGTGGAACGCCGGACGCGGCGAGCACGGCGAGCGAACGGGATGCGCGGGCCAAGGCGGTGCGCCGGACCAGGTCGCCGACGACGGGAATTCGAAGCACGAACCGCGCGACGGCAAGCTCCCCCGAGGGAGTCGCTTTCCACTTTCGCAGGCTGACTCGGGCCAGGAAGACGGCGCCGGCGAGCACGAGGATGTTGCTCCGGATGAAGCCGCTGACTGCCAGGACCACAACGGTCGGCAGCGGGAGTTCGCCGCCGAGGTCGTCGTAGACCGATTCGAACACCGGAATCACGAACAACGACATGGCGAGAATCACGACGCCGACAAGGGTGAGCACGGCGATCGGGTAGGCGAGCGCGCTCCGCACCTTGCGCCGCAGGGCGGCCCGTCGTTCGAGTGCGGTGGCCGCTTGAGTGAGTGCCTCGTCGAGTGTGCCTGAGGCCTCGCCTGCTCGAACGAGGCTCACGAGGATCGTGTCGAAGATGCGGGGGTGGCGGGCCAGGGCGGCGGAGAGTGCATCGCCGCTCTCGATGTCGGTGCGAACGGCAGCCCAGGCACGCTCGAGTGTGTCGCCGCTCTGCTCGACGATCACGTTGAGGCCGCGCATCATCGGCACGCCGGCGCGGAGCATGGCCGCGAGCTGGCGGATGCTGCCGGCCAGCTCGGCCGGCTTGATCTTGGCGGCGAACCGATCGAACTGGAAGTCCTTGGAGAGGAGGCTCGCCGACGGTTCGTGGAGCCGGACGGGCCGATAGCCGAGATCCCGAACGCGGCTGACCGCGTCGCCTTCGCTGCTGGCGCGAACCTCTCCGCTGATGGCGTTGCCATCGCCGTCCATCGCGGCATAGGCCCACAAGGTGGACGTCATCGGATGAGCTCCTGGAGACCCACTGGGTCGACACATCGCGAGAGTGCCGTTTCATGAGTGATGAGACCCCGCCGCAGCAGGGTCGCCAGGCTGCGGTCCATCGACTGCATGCCGAGCGCTGCGCCAGTGTCGATCGCGGCGCTGATCTGATGGAGTTTCCCTTCGCGGATGAGACTCGATATGCCAGTCGATGCAGCGAGTACTTCCGCGGCGAGCACTCGTCCTCCGCCGGCGGCAGGCACGAGTTGCTGGCTGATCACGCCGACCAGCGAATCCGCGAGTTGGGCGCGCACGAAGTTCTGGCTTCCTTCACCGAACGACTCGACGATGCGCGAGACCGCGCCATGGGCCGTGCGGCTGTGCAGCGTCGCGAGCACGAGGTGACCTGTCTCGGCCGCGGTGAGGGCGGCGGCGATCGTCTCCGGGTCGCGCATCTCGCCGATGACGATCACATCGGGGTCTTGGCGCAGCGCTTGTCGAAGCGCCTGAGGGAAGTCCGACGCGTGGTCACCCACTTGGCGCTGAGTGACCAGGGCGACCGGCGGGGCATACCGATACTCGATCGGATCCTCGAGGGTGATGACGTGGACCGGTTGATGACCGATGACCTGCTCGATCAGCGCCGCAATCGTCGTGGTCTTGCCGGAGCCCGTCGCGCCGGTCATCAACAGGAGCCCGCGTGGCGATGCGGCGAGCTTGGCGACCGCAGATGGGAGACCGAGCTCCTCGAGCGACGGAACCGTGTCGGGAAGGATGCGGAATGCCCCGGCCAGGCCGTCGTCGCGTCGGTAGAGGTTCATGCGGACACGAGTGCCCGATTTCAACGCCACCACGCCGTCGACGCTTCCGTCGCCGTCGAGCTGTCCCGGGCCGGTTGAGGAGACCGCGGATTCGAGAAGCGTGGCCAGATCGGCCGGCCCGAGCGCTTCGAGGTCTGTCAACGGTTGGATCACACCGTTGTGGCGAAGATTGGCACCCGATCCGATCGACAGATGAAGATCGCTCGCGCCCCGTCGTTCGGTGAGTTCGAGCAGGGCCCGCAGCCGGGGGTCGACCTCACCCGTTGCGCGCTCGCGGTGGGGCATCGGCGCATCGGTTGTCGCGGCCGCGGCGACCGAGGCGAGTTCGTCTTCGAGCCACGAGCGGGCATCGGCATCGAGGGTGCCGTCGAACTGACTCATCGGTGCGGCCATATCCGGCCGGTCACTGTCGCGCGACACGTCGATCCTCCTTCGGACCTCCGCAGTGTCGGCACCTTCATCGCCGGCATGACGATGACGTGGCGGAATCATGTTCCTTGGGCGCCGCTCTCATCCTCCGCACGGTGATGACGACACTGTCCGCGATGTCCACCGTTCCCACAGTCGCGACCCGCCGACGACTCGGCGAGATTCTGGTCGACCTCGACCTCGTCAGCGAAGCGCAGATCGAGCGCGCCCTCGAGACGGGTCGGGCGGAGGGAAAGCGGCTCGGAGAGGTACTTCTCGAGGACGGCACCCTTCCTCCCGCCGGTCTCCTGCGGGCGCTGGCCGAACAGTTCGGCCTGGACTACCTCGAACTCGACGGCGCTGCGGTCGACCTCGAACTCGTCCAGCGAGTGCCGGCCTCGATCGCGAAGCGTCATCGCGCGGTGCCGGTGGCGCAAGACGGCGACGAGGTCGTCGTCGCCATGGCCAACCCCGTCGATGTCGTCGCCAAGGACGACATCCGCAACATTCTCAGTGCGCCGGTGCGCACGGTGCTCGCCGACCCCGAGCAGATCCTTCGGGTCATCGAGCGCGGCGCCTCCGCCGACAGCAAGGTCCGCGAAGTGCTCCTCGCCGCGGCCGACGAAGTCGACAGCGGACCCATCGTGGACACTCCGGCGGTCGACGGTGAAGCGGACGCCCCAATCGTGCGCTTCGTCGATCTCTTGCTCGCCAAAGCAATCCAGGAGCGAGCATCGGACGTGCACGTCGAGCCCTCAGGCGTCGGCCTGCGAATCCGGTTCCGCATCGACGGCGCCCTCCACGACGCCCTCGACCCTCCGCCGAGTCTTCAAGCAGGCCTACTCGCCCGCATCAAGGTCATGGCCGGTCTCGACATCGCCGAGCGCCGGCTTCCGCAAGATGGAAGGGCCAGCGTGGTCGTCGGCGAGGAGCGCGTCGACATTCGTGTTGCGACCGCCCCGACCGTGCACGGCGAGAGTGCCGTGCTCCGAATCCTGCGCTCCGATTCCTCCCTGGCGTCGATCGATCGCGTCGGTCTTCTCCCCGGCCAGTTGTCACCGCTCCAGGAGGCACTGACCCAATCGTGGGGAATCGTGCTCGTCACCGGTCCGACCGGATCGGGCAAGACCACCACTCTCTACGCCGCGGTGCAGGAGCTCAACGATCCGGCCCGCAGCATCGTCACCGTCGAGGATCCGGTTGAATACCGACTCGACGGTCTGAAGCAGGTTCAGGTCAACAACAAGGCCGACTTGACGTTCGCTCGGGTGCTGCGCTCCTTCCTGCGTCTCGATCCCGATGTGATGCTCGTCGGCGAGATCCGTGACGCCGAGACCGCCCAGATCGCGGTTGAGTCGTCGCTCACGGGCCACCTCGTCCTCTCGAGCGTCCATACGAACGGCGCCGCTTCGGCCCCCGTCCGCTTGGTCGAGATGGGCGTCGAGCCGTATCTCGTCGCCGCCTCGATCAGAGCGGTGACGGCCCAGCGACTGGTGCGTCAGGTATGTACATCCTGCGCCCGACCTGAACCGCTCGACCCGGCTCTCGTCGCGGCCATCGGTTTCCCGGAAGACCTCGTTGCTGAGGACGGCACCGTGATCGTGCAACGAGGCCAGGGGTGCGATCGGTGCGCCGGAACGGGCTTCCGTGGTCGTCTCGCGATCCACGAGGTCATGCCGTGGTCAGATGAGCTCAGCGACCTGGTGGTTCGTCGAGCACCGGTGTTCGAGGTCCAGCGAGCGGCTGATGCCGCCGGCTTGCTCTCCATCCGAGAGGCCGGCTTGCGTCAGGTTGTCGCCGGTTTGACGACGCCTGAAGAAGTCCTCGCCGCCACCGGCTGAGGCAGTCGGTTCCTACCCGGCCCTCAAGGCCGTGGGCCGAGCGGTATCAGTCGACGAAGCTCGCCACGACGTCACTCGCCTGGTCGGCGATTGTCGCGACGAGGGCGGGCAGCTTCGCGGGGGCAACTCCGATGGCGGTTGCGTGCTCCGCAGCGTCGGCGAGCCAGGGTGACAGGTCGTCCTCCTCGGGCTCTGCGTCGTTCACCTCGTCCACCGCGTGGGCGAGATGGTCAGCGAGCACGAGCGCGTGAGTGAACGAGTCGGTCGTCGGCGCGTGGTGTTGCATGAGGGCGGTCTGAACGCTCACCGGGAGACCCCAGGAACGAACGACGACCGCGCCGACTTCACCGTGATCGATTCCGAGGATCTGCCGTTCGGCGTCCGCGATGTCGATTTCCTCGGCGGCGGCTGCATTGACGATCGAGTCGGTGAGCGTCGGGGGGAGACACTTCGCGATCACGAGCTTGCCGATGTCGTGCAACAGGCCGGCGGTCGAGATCATCGGCGCGACAGGCTTCGCGGCGGCTTTGCGGATGACATCGCCGGCAACCGACGCCGTCACGGCGTGGCGCCAGAGATCGTTCGGGCCGAGGCCATAGGCCGCGACCTCTCCGGAGAGGCGGCTTTGCATCGTCCGCCGCATCGCGATCTCGACGATCGCGTTGGCGCCGATTCGAGCGGAGGCCTGCTTGAGATCGCCGATCACGGAGCGAGACGCCGACATGACCGAATTGGCTCGGATCAGAACGTCTGCCGCGAGCGCCGGGTCGTGGGTGATGACGTCGACGATGTCGGCGGCGTCGTAGTCCGCGGCGGACACGAGACTCATCAAGCGCGAGATTGACGCGGGAAGGGGCTCGATTGTGTCGGCGGCCGCGATGATGTCTGTCCGGCTGATCAGTGCGCTGTCCATCAGGTCCCTGCTACTCGGTGTTCTGTCATTTCAGTGTCGGCGGAATTACCGCCGGTTTGAGCCTTTTTCGGCACTTCGCGCCCTCAGGATCGGCTGGTGCGCCACTCGGCGATTCTCCAGCCGCCGAAGCCCAACGACTCGAGGTCGCTCGACCACTCACCGCTCAGCTCGGACCCGGCGATTGTTCGCAGTTCCGCGGCAGCGACGGTGCCCTCCCAACGGAAGCCATCGGTCGTCAGGCGGCCCTCAGGAATGCTGAGGACCCCGTGGAGGTCGCTGTCGATGATCGCGGCAGCGGTGTCGCTCGATGACTCCGAGTGGATGAAGAAGTCGGTCGGTGTTCCGCCCAGGTGGATCTCCGCCCGGTCGATGCGGAGCTCGACATCGGGGCCGAACCACAGCACCACCGTTCCGTCGGCGGTCACGACGCCGTCGATCACCGTCACGCCCGGTGCCGTGCAGTCGTAGCGGAAGCCTCCGGCGATTGGTCCGGTGATCGTGCCGGCGACGTCGGGGCACGGTGCCACAGGGAGCGTCGGAAGCGTCGGCGGCGACCCGGTTCCTCCGACTTCGACCGCGTTGTCGCATCCAGTGCAGCTCGCCGCGGTGCCGATGAGCTCCTGCACGTCGCCCAGCGAACGGCCGGAGAACGTCGCGTCGCCCGTGATGCCGACCCGGCCGTCCACGCGACCGCTCAGCGGGCCGGTAGACGCATCACCGAGAAGAAGGGCATAGGGCATGAGCGGGTCGCGAGATACGACGATGCGGCCCTCGACTTCATCGCCGGGAGTGGTCGCTTCGACGCTCAGATGCCATCGAGCGTCGACGGGCGTGGCGACGACCGACCATTCACCGGTTTCGGCTGTCCCGGAGGCGCTGAAGGATCGGGTTTCGCCGTTCACGATGTCTTCCCAGGCGGTCGCGACCGCGATCTCGATGAGGTGATCTCCCTCGGTGCGGTCGACCAGACGTTCTGCCCGTCGGATCTCGGCTTGGCTGTTGGCCAGGAGCACGGCACCGAGAATGGCGACGAGCGAGAGCGCGGCGACGGCAATGAGGAGCGCGGCACCCCGTTGGCCGGGCATGGCCGGTGTCATGCGATTCATGGGCACACCCCGCCCGCGGTTTCGACCCTGAGGGCAACCCCTCGGGACGCCGTCCAGTCCTCGCCGACCAGTGACAGCTCGACGAGTCGGGTGCACCAACGCACGGCGTCGTCGTCGTTGGCAGCAACGGGATCGCCGTCCGGGCCGCGGAGCGTGAAGGTGCTCGCCGAGTCCAGGCCGGCCGCCATTGCCCGGGCGGTCGACCCGTCATCCCTGACGAGCGACTCGCCCTCGAGATTCCAGTCGATCGAGTCCGCACCGGAGTTGGCCGTCACCGAGGTGATGCGGCCGCGGGTGGTCACCACGTCGACGTAGTCCGCCTCGCGCACGTCACGCGAAAACGCGTCCAGGGCAAGGGCAACGTCGGCGGCCACCGTGTCGTCAGGCGCGGACCGAGCCGTGCTCATCATCAACTGGGCGAGAACACCGGCAGCCATCGCGACCAGAAACAAGCCGACGACGACTTCAACGAGCGTCGTGCCGCGGTCGCGTTCGCTCCCGTGGGGGCGGCGTGTGGGGGTCACGGCGAATCCCCGGTGTCGGGGCGGCGCAGCGCGCTGTCGAGTCGGAGCTCCGCGGTGCGTTCCCCCTCGGCCCACTCGACGATCACGATCGCATTGCGCCATGAGTCGTCGCCTGGATCGGTGAGGTGGGTGGTGACCTCGAAGTCTCGACCGGCGCGGGTGTGGGTGACCCGGGCGGCGACCCCACTCGCATCTCGCACCGTCGGGAGCCCTTCGAATCGCCGGACGAAGCCGGGTGTCGCAGGATCGATGGCGGTCGCGGTCCAGGTACGCACTCGCAGTTCTTCCAACGTGTTCGTCGCCAACTCGAGCGCAACCTCCCGATGAGCGACATTCGCATCAGTCCGGGCCGCCGTGACCGACATTCGTCCCCAGGTCGTGACCGCGATCGCGATCAATGCGAGCGCGACGACGGCCTCGAGGATGGTCCTGCCCGCGTCGCCGGTCCCGGCCGACGCGGTCGGACGCGGAAGGTTCGGCCGGTTCACGTTCGCAGCATCGGTTCGCAGGCTCGTCCGTCCATGGGCCGAACCGCTCATCGGAGAGGGCCCATAGGTCACTTTCTCGATGGGATGCCGCCGTCTCTGGTGCCGTGCCCTGATGTGCGAGGAAAGGATGCCGAAGCTCGTGCCGCGCCACTGTGGAAGGAGGTTCCCCGGTCATGCCCACACGCCGATCCCGTTCGTCCAACATCGTTGGCGTCGTCATCGACGGCGACGTCATCCGAGGAACCCAGATCCGAGACGCCTTCGGTCGTCCGCAGGTAGTTCGCTGTGCCGAGGTCGAGATCGATGCCGGTCTCACTGATCACGGACGGATCGTCGACCACGATGGTTTCGTCAAGGCTCTTCGCGAGCTCTGGAAGGCCGGGGGGTTCCGTACCCGCCACATGGCCTTCGGGATCGATGGTCGAGACGCGACCTTCCGCCGTCTCACCCTTCCGGCCGAGGTGGCCGGCGACGTGAGCGATGCCGCTCGCTACGAGCTGAGCACGTACCTGCCCTACGACCTCGAGGAAGCGATCACGACGGTCCAGGAGGTCGGGAGAACCGAAGCCACGGTCGACGTCGTGGTGGTGGCGGTGCGAAGAAGCACCGTTGAAGACCTCGCAGCCTCGGCTGCCGACGCCGGCCTCCGGTTGCGAGACCTGACCCTGTCGTCGACCGCACTCGGAGTAGGCGCAACCGGCGGATCGTCCGAGGACAGCACCATCGTCAGTGTCGACGCGGCGAGCACGACCATCGTGGTTCGCCGCGACGGGCGGGCCACGGTCACTCGTGTGTTGACGGGCGGCGGCGGTGAACGGTCAGAGCAGGCGGCGGACGAACTCGCAGAAGCGTTGGCCAGCGTTGACCAGTTCCGTCAGGGTCTCGGCGCCCACATCGACCACAGCGAAGACCCGAAGATCCGCCGATTCCAGACTGTGGCAGAGGAAGTCGCCGCGGCGATTCGATTCGAAGAGTCTCAGCATTCCGGGGAGGCGTTGGGGCTCGGTGTCGACCTCGCCGGAGCGTATGGCGCCGACGAGACCCTGGTGACCCTGATGGCAGAGGGGGTGGCCGCCCCCGTTTCGGTGATCGAGCCGCCGCCGTGGTGGCCCTCGACGTACTCGTTCGCCACCAACATGGCGGCCGTCGGAGTGGCCTTGAGCGCCTTCGACCGCGCACCAGGCATCGTCCACTTCGACGTGCCTTCGCTCTCGGCCCGCCGAGTACGGCATCGCGAATTCGCGGTCGGCGTCGTGGTCGCGTTGTTTGTCGCCGCGCTCTTCAGCCATGCAGTTGAGGGCGCGCGACGTGATGCGGAAGCCGCCGACAGCCAAGCGATTGCCGCCGAGCTCCAGGCGGACCTTCTGGCTACGCAGGCTGAGTCGCTCGATGCCGTGGCCGAACTCCACGCCGATGTCGTCGACCGGCGACGCGTGCAAGCCGATGCCCTCACCGGCGAAGTCTGGCTCCAACGCGTACTGGACGAAGTGGCGGACACCATCCCCGAAGAGACGTTCCTCACTGGCTTGACCCTCCGTCGTCCATCAGAGGATTCGCTCGGCGAAGGGGCAGACGCCACCGCGACGTTCAGCGGAATCGCGCTCGACCAGAGCGGAGCGGCAAATTGGTTGCTCGCGGTCGAGTCACTTGATCTCATCGACGATGTCTGGCTGGTCCAATCGACGGCTTCCGTCTTCGGCGAGGCCGAGGCTCCGGTGGCTGCCTTCGTCGCCGAGGGACATCTGACATCAGCCGCGGCCACACCGCGGTCCCTCGGCGCCGATGACGAGGAGTCGCCGTGACCGCCGGCCGCATGATGCGCGTCGTAATGCCGACGCTGGTCGTGATGCTCATTGCCGCGGTAGTGAGTTGGTTGCCGGCCCGCTCGACCACTGCGGACGCCCGAGCTCGGACCGACTCGGCCCTGCGCATCGTCGATGATCTGAGCTGGGAGCTCGACGACCTCGGGTCGCTCGTCGACTCGGTCGACGAACTGAAGACCGAGCTGGCCGAACATGACGCCGCCATTCCTCCGGATCACCAGCTCGCCGAGTTCATTCTCGATCTCGAATCCCTCGCCGATGTTGCCGGCATCGACCTGATCGATGTGGTGCCCACGTCGATCTTGACCTCCTTCGATGATCCGGCCACGCCGGCCGGGACCTCGAGCGTTGTCGTCGCGGTGGCCCTCAACGGGGGCTTCGGGGCCACGATCGAGTTCCTGGACCGCTTGTCGGCACTGCCGCGGCTCGTTGTCGCGGAGTCGATTGCCGTCGGGTTCGACGAGATCGCCGCCACCCTCGCCATCGATCTCGAATTGCGGGTCTTCACAACCAGGGAGCTCGTGGAGTTCACCGACGAGTTCCTCGATGACCTCGATGACGATGGCACCGATGAGGAGTCGTTCGAATGAGTGGATCTCGCTGGTTCGTCGTGGCCACGCTCGTGGGGGCCGCCTGGTTCGGCCGCGGCCTCATCGCTCCCGTCGTCGACGATGACGAAGAGCCCTTTGCTCCCATCGCTCGCTATGTCGAGGTGGAGCCGGCCGATCTCGATTGGGTCGCGAATCCCGACGTTCGCGACCCGTTCGTCCCTCTCGTCCTGCCTTCGCCGCCCGCTGAGGATGCGGCGAGCGCACCGGTCGAATGACCGACAGCACCGTGTCGTTGCCACCGGTCGCGGTGGTGGCGCGGGACGACCCAAACGACGAGCCGCGGGGCTACCACCTCGAGCTGCACCGCGACGATGCCGATGGTCTGGACGCGCTCATCGCTCACGTCGATGTTGCCGACGCCCATGCGATTCTGCGCTGGTATGACGGCGATGAATGGCGATTGATCGAACACCGGGTCCAGAAGCGTCTCGCCGACGGATCCACGTTGCTGGCCCGCTTCGACGTCACCCAACGCGAGCAGCAGCGAGAGCGGGCGGGCCGCGACGACGCCTATTGGCGGGCTGTCCTTCGGAACGGGCATGAATCCATTGCCGTAGTGGAACCGGTCGGCCTGACCATCACTCACGCGAGCCAACAGCTCTCGTCGCTGCTGGGCGTCGACACCGAGAGGCTCCGCGGGAGCCGGGCGGTGTGGCACGTCGATCCCCGTGACCTGCCCGAGGTCCGCCGCTTGATCGTGCGGGCCGCCTCGACCGCCGGCCCACACTCGGCCGAAGTACGTCTTCGACGTCCGGCCGCCCCGCCGATCTGGATGGAGGCGGTGTTGAGTGACGCAACCGCCGACCCGGCGGTGCAGGCGTATGTGCTCAACCTCCGCGAGATCGGCGACCGCAAGGCCGCCGAGGAACAGTTGCGGTCGAGCGAACACCTCTTCCGAATGCTGGTGCACCACCTCGCGGACGGCGCCTTCGTGGTCGATGCCGCCGGCCGCATCGCGTTCGTGAGCGAAAGGGCCGCGGAGGCGATGGGGCGCACCACCGAATCGCTCAGGGGCGCACTCGTTCCTCTCGTCGAGTCGCCGGAAGGGCTCGAGCTCGTCTCCCACGACATGACGGCGAACCCCGCGCCGCTCACGCTCCTCCCTGCCGAAGTTCGCGGCCCGAACGGGCGCTGGTTCCATCTCATGGGCCACGACCTGCGGGACGACCCGATTGTCTCCGGTTGGATGGTTGTCATTCGCGACATCACCGATGGCCGTGTGCGAGTCGAGCGCCTACGGAGAGAGGCCGAGCAGGATCCTCTGACCGCTCTTTGGAATCGGCGCGGCCTCGAGGCTCGCGCGGCCGAGCACCTGGAGAACGGCCGGTCCGTGGGCCTTGGCTATCTCGACCTCAACGGTTTCAAGGTGGTCAATGACACCTACGGTCACGCGACCGGCGACGCCCTACTTTGCAGCGTGGCCTCCCGGCTCCGGCGTTGTGTGCGCCCGGGCGATGAGGTGGCGCGTTTCGGCGGCGACGAGTTCGTCATCGCCTTCATCGACCTTCCCTCCGGGGCCGAGCTCGTGGAGATGACCAATCGTGTCGTCGAGTCGATCTCCGGGCAGTACTCCACTGACCAGGGCATCGTGGAGATCGGTGTCAGCGCCGGTTGGAGCGTGGCGAACCACGAAGTCGACGTGGCGGAGGCGCTGGCCAAAGCCGACTACCGCATGTACGAGCAGAAGCGTCGCCAGTAGATCTGACCAGGCCGCTCGACTGGCTCAGGAAGCGAGCGGGGAAGCGTCGGGGTCCGCGTCGACTGGAGCAGGCTCTTCGACCGCAGCCTGTTCGACCGCAGGTTCTTCGACAGCGAGGTCCTCGACAGGACTGGGGTCGACCGGCTCCGAGAACAGTTCGGTCTCCGTCGGAGTCGGTTCGGCAACCTCGGCAACCTCGACAACCTCGGCAACCTCGGCGACGTTGATCTCTGGCGCGAGCGAGTGAACCTTGACGCGGCCGAGCACGGTCGTCGCGGTGACCTCGATGCGCGGCAGCGAAGACACATCGCCGGGTTCGACCTCGCTCACCGCACGCGCGAGAAACGAGTTGCCGTCGAGCACGACGAGCGTTCCGGGGGGGACCACGAGGGTCACGGTTCCCAGAACGCAGGTGACGGAGATCTCGGCGACTGGTCGGCCGGTTGCCTCCACCTGTCGGAGGTCGAAGCTGGAGCGCCCGAAGGCGGTCAGGATGTCGACCTCGTCGGTGAGGTGCCATCGCGCGGTGCGACGAGTGGAGCCGAGGACCGTGCGAATGGCGCTGTAGGTCTCTTCGTCGGTCTCTTCGTCGAATTCGTCGTCGCTCATGCGAGGCCCGCGGTTTCGTAGGTGGCGACCGCAAGCGCGTCGCCGAGGTGGGTGGCGATTCTGCCGGTGGACCAGTGCTGGGCGATGTCGTCGGGGCCGCAGTCGAGTGGGCTCACCACTTGGGCCCCGCGCCCGGCCAGCAGGCGAAGGCTCGGTGAGTTCCGGTCGGTCTCGTCGATCACGACCGCGAAGACCCGCGAGCCGAACTCGACTCGCAGCGAGTGGTAGAGCTTGCCGAGCGATGGGGTGTCGGCCGGCGAGGTGCTGTCGGCGCCACTCAGCTCGAAGCGACCGTCACGGACGTAGGTGTGCCGGTCAGAGGGAGCGATCCAGACCGACGCGTCGTCGAGGGAGGCTCCATCGGTGGCCCATCTCGTCGTGGTGCTGCCAATCCGACTGTGCAGTCGAGTGAGGTCGGCGTCGCGGAGGCTGACGATGATCGGGCTGCGAAGCTCCGGAAGTTGTTCGAGCAGGGCCGTTGCCCCGGCAAGCCCGACAGGACCGGCTCCCGAGATGAGTACGGCGCGGATCGATGTTCGGCTCATCGGCTGCACGGGGAACGCACTCATGTCAATCGTCTCCTTCTCGGTCAGCATCGGAGTGAAGGCCCGAGACATAAGGGCGTCCCGGGCTACTCCCGCCCGGTGTTTCAGCGAAGAGGCGAGACCGCGAATCGGTTGCGCCCGCCGTTCTTTGCCTCGTAGAGCGCCTGGTCAGCGGCGTCGTACAGAGCCGTTGCCGTGTCGCCTTGAATCTCCACGGTGCTGGCGACGCCGATGCTCATCGTGACCTCCAGAGGCCCGACACACGTATCGAAGGCCTCGGAGGCAACACACTTTCGGAAACGCTCGGCCGCGAGCTTGATCTCATCGGGGTCAGTCGCCGGCATGACGACGACGAATTCCTCTCCGCCGACCCGGGCGCAGAACTCGTCTCGTCGGGTGTGGAGGCTGATCCGGGCAGCGAACCCGCGGAGCACGTCGTCGCCCGCTTGGTGGCCATGGGTGTCGTTGATCGCTTTGAACTTGTCCAGGTCCATCATCAGGAGGCCGAGCGAGGTCGGCTCCGGGCGGCGCAGCCTCGCACTGATCTCACGTTCGAGCGTCTGCTCGAACGAGCGACGGTTCGGGAGTTGGGTGAGAGGGTCGGTCAGCGCTTCGGTGGCGAGTCTCTCGTTCTCGGACTCCAGGTGTTCACTTCGACTCTCTTGTGCGGAAAGGGCGGCGACCATGTCGAGCGACATTCGAGCGAGTTCACCCTGCGCTCGGGCCAACAGGTCACCGACCGGCATCTGCGTGAGAGCGTCGGTCTGGAACATCGCGGCGATCTCGTCGACGGCGTCGGCGGCGCCCGTCAGGAATTCCTCCACCTGCTCGTCGTTGAAGTGCAGTTGACTGCGGGCGATGAGATGGAGAGCTTCGAGCGCCCCCGGGGCCTCGTTCTCGTCCGCGGTGAGAAAGCGTGATGCGGCGCCCGCGACTTGAAGGATCCGGGCGATTGATGCCGTCGGCCCTTCGACCGATTCGGGGTGGTTCGTGCACCGGACCGCGTCGGCCAGGAGAGTGGGAAGACCCCATCCTTCAAGGACCTGGCCACAGACGGCATCGCTGGTCACGCCGAGCTCCGCGAGCTCGGTCTCGCCGTCGATCCACGGCGCGTCGCCCCGTGCCTCCACGTAGCGCGGCTCGCTCTCGAGCACGAGCTTGCCCATGTTGCCGAGGAGTCCGGCGATGAAGCACTCATCGCCGAGAGTGGGCTCGTAGGCGGCGGCAAGGGTTCGGGCCAGACCGGACTTGACGAGGGTGTGGCGCCAGACGCGCTGGCCGATGACGTCTGATGCCTCGGGTCGCGTCACCAGGGAGAAGCTGAGCGAGAGGAGCTTCACGGTGCGGAGCCCCAGGATTGCGGCGGCACGACCGAGGCTGGTCACCTCGCCCCCCATCCCGTACATCGGGGAGTTTGCGACTCTCAACATCTGACTGGCGAGGCCCGGGTCTCGACTGATGACCTGGCCGATGTCCTCGAGCGTGGCTCGGTCGTCGTCGGCGAGGCGAAGCACCTCGACCGCCACGGGCGCCAGCGTCGGGAGCTCACCGAACCGCGCGATCGCCCCCGCGACATCGATCGGGGAGCTGGTGGTCATGATCTCGGTCATTCGGCGGGGGTCCTCTCGGCTACGCGACGCAGAATCGGACGCGGGTCGGGGTGTATGAGAGCGAACGACTGGGTCGAATGACTCATTTGGATGTCGGTGTCGTTTGCCATCTCATATCTCCGATGGAGCGCACGAAGCTGTGTCCCGTGGGTAACTCAATGGGTAGAACAGACGTGGTGCCGTATGACTTCGGCGTCCCGCAGCGACTCGGCCGTGAGGCGACGGGTGGACTTCGTCGAATTCACGAGACGATCGCCCGGGATCTCGAGCAGGTGCTCGGTGAACTCTTCGAGCATGACGTGCGGGGATCCGTCGTCAGTCTCGAGCAGACTCGGTACCAGCAGTTCATCGACGGGCTGCCGGCTCGGACGTATCACGGGATCATCTCGTCGGATGCGCTCGACGGAGATTGCGCTGTGCTGCTCCCCGGTTCGACCGCGCTACGGCTGGTCGATCGCTTGCTCCAGACCCCCAACGGGCCGGAGCGCGGCCTCACCATCGTTGATGCCTACCTGATCGAGGACTACCTCCCCAAGGTGCTCGCCGCAGTCACCGCTGCGTTCGACGCCTATCACCCGCTCGGGCTCGAATTTGCCCACAGCGAGCTGAACAATCAGCTCGTCAAGCTCGTCCCCGGCGACGATGTCGTGGTCATCCTCGAACTGCTGTTCACGTTCGGCGACGACGACATCACGATCATCCTCTGTTACCCGCAAGAGGCGATCGTGCCGATCCTGGCCTCGTTGTCGGACCTCGAGCGAGAGGCGACCGCAGAAGCACTCGTGCGGTCATCGCCCATTCGCCGCAGCATTCTCCGCGTCCCGATTCCCGTCACGGTGGCGTTGCCCACGACAACCCTGTCCGCCGGCGACGTCAGCTCGCTGAAGGTCGGAGACGTGCTGCAGACCGGCATCGCCGCCGACACCGCACCGATGCTCATGATCGGTGGTCGGCCCACTCTCATCGTTCGACCGACGGTGCGCCGCAATCGAGTTGCGTGCGCCGTCGTCGGCGAACCGAATAGTTCCACGAAAGGACTTCTGTCATGACAGACACGGCAACAGAGGCGGTCGACCTCGGCCGGCTCGCCGTCATCGGGGAGAGCTTTGTCACCCCGGAGAACGGCACCACGGTCAATGTCGTCGCGATCGACGCCGCACCGGAGCTCCGCTCCGACTTCCGCAGCTGGGAATTCATCGGCGATACCTCGCGGGTTGTGCTCGTCGATGTATCGGACGGCCTCGGCCATCCCGACGGTGTGATCGAGCACTACGCGGTCGCACTCGGCGTGCAGCCGACAGAACTCGGCAGCACCGATGCGGGATCCGTTCAGGGATCCGTACTGGTCATCGAGGGTGGTCAGGGGCCGGCGCTCGTCGGTTTCGTGTCCGATCCTCCGCCCGCGGCGATCGAGGAGCGGCGCATCAACGACAGCGATGACCTGGGCGATGGCCTGTTGTCGCTGGGCGTGCTGCGTGAGGTGCCGCTCGAGGTGAGCGCCGAGCTGGGCCACACCCAGCTGTCGGTCGCCGAGATCCTCCAGCTCACGGTGGGATCCGTCGTCGAACTCGACCGCACGGCCGGTGCTCCGGTCGATGTCGTCGTGAACGGTGCGCTGATCGCCCGCGGCGAAGTCGTAGTCATCGAGGACGAATACGGCATCCGCATCAGCGAGATCGTCGGTCGGATCGACGACGCCATCTGATGTCCTTTCCTGCCCTGCTCGCCGATATCTCCGTGATCTCGATGGTGTTTCGCCTCGTGGTGTCACTGGGGATCGTGCTGGGCATGATCGCCGCGCTCGCATGGGCCGCCAAGCGGCCGAAGGGACTCGGACTCGGCGTCCGGTCCCGCGGCGCGATCACGGTCCATGGCCGTGAACAGCTGGGGCGGGCAACGACGATCGCGCTGCTCCAGGTCGGGGACCGCACGGTCCTCGTCGGAGCGAACGAACACACCGTTGAAGTGTTGGCAGAAGGCAACGAACTCCTTCTGCCCGACCCGGAACCCGAAGTTCCGGCAGCGGATTCTGAGACAGCCGACGACAGGACGTCGTCGATGGTTGCGCCGGACGGCGCGACTTCACCAGGGATGAATCTGATCGAGATGATCCGGGAATGGTCCGTCCGCCGTACCTGACGCAGTGACGCGCCGCGCTCCAAGCGCCGAAACCCGCCACCGGTCACCGGTGACGGTGGTCTTGGCGTTCACGATCGCCTTTGCCGCGCTCTGGATGGCCGCACCCGTGGCGGCCCAGGACGCGCCTCCGGCGCCACCCGACATCGAACTGCCCGTGACCGTCATTCCCGGTCAGGACGGTCCGACGACCGACGACGAGGACGGGATCTCCCTCAACATCGATCTCGGAGGCGACGAGGACGGAGCCGTACCGAGTGAGTCGGTGGTGCTGATCATCGGCCTCACGCTGCTCAGCGTGGCGCCTTCGCTCGTCATCATGCTCACGAGTTTCACCCGGATCGTCATCGTGTTCTCACTGGTCAGAAATGCCCTCGGAGTGCAGAGCGTGCCGCCGAACCAGGTCGTCGTCGGTCTCTCGCTCTTCCTGAGCATCTTCATCATGGGTCCGACACTCCAGGCCATGAACGAGGAAGGTCTGCAGCCCTACCTCGAGGGAGAACTGGACCAGGCCGAGGCCTACGACGCCGCCGTCGGCCCGCTGCGGGAATTCATGTTCGCCAATGTCGGCACCGACGAGCTGGAGCTCATGCTCGCCGCCGAGGACTCCGAGGTGGCGCCGGATGGCCCGGAGGACGTCTCGATGTCCGCCTTGGTGCCGGCGTTCATCCTTTCCGAGCTCAAGACCGCCTTCATCATCGGTTTCGTGGTCTTCATGCCGTTCCTGGTCATCGATCTCGTCGTCAGCTCGGTGCTGATGTCGCTCGGCATGATGATGCTGCCCCCGGTCTTCGTTTCGCTGCCGTTCAAGATCCTGTTGTTCGTGATGGTGAACGGCTGGGTCCTTCTCGCCGAGACGCTCATCACCAGCTTCAACACCACCTAGTGGACGACGCGCGTCCCCTGTTCTGCCCTCTTCTCTCTACAAACCCTTCCCCACAAATCCCTCCCGACAAACACTGGAGTTTCCAATGGATGACACGATGGTCCTCGAAATCGCATCGGAGGCGATGATGGCTGCTGCGAAGCTCGCGGCGCCCGTCCTGCTCACCTCGTTGTTGGTCGGTTTGATGGTCGGCCTCATTCAGAGCGCCACCCAGCTCAGCGAACCCACCCTGGCGTTCGTCCCCAAGTTCATCGCGGTCGGTGGCGTCCTGATGCTCAGCGGTGGCTGGATGATGCAGGAGATGGTGTCGTTCACCGAGGGGCTCTTCGAGAGCATCCCCCGTCTCGTGGCCTGATTCGTGATCGAAGGTCAGCTGTCGACCGAGGCGCTCGTCGCGTTCTTGTTCGCCATGGTGCGCACCGTTGCGTGGCTGGCCACCGCTCCTCCCTTTGCGGGAGCGATCCTCAGCCCGCGAATTCGCGTCGGGCTCGCGGTCGGCCTGGCGTGGTTGATGGCCGACCGCATTCCGATGGGCGAGGTCGACTATGGAGTCGGCTCCCTCGTGTTCACCATCAGCTACCAGGTGTTCATCGGTGTCTCGCTGGGCTTTGTGATCCGGCTCTACTTCGCGGCCTTCGAGGTGGCCGGTTCGTTGATCGACTTTGCCAGCGGTCTGTCGATCGGCGCGGTCTACGACCCGTTGTCGGGCTCACAAAATGCCCCGGTCGCCCGCTTCTACGGCCTGATGGCGACCGTGTTGCTCTTCGTGAGCGGCGGCCATCTGCTGATTCTCAACGGCTACATGCGCTCGTTCGACGCTGCGCCGCTGTCGGGACCGAGTCTGGACAACATCGGCAGGGCGCTGGTGACCGGCCTCGGAGTGTTCTTCGTTGCTGCGATCGAGATCGCGTTCCCGATCGCCGCGGTGTTGTTGATCACTGAGATCGGCCTTGCCCTCCTGGCTCGCGCCGCACCGCAGGCCAACGTCTTGATGCTGGGTCTGACCGCCAAGGCGCTCGTGCTCGTCCTTCTGCTCGGCACTGGGCTGGCGGTGCTCCCTTGGGCCGTCGACAATCTGGCCGACCGGGCCACCCGCGCCGCAATGGGATTGTGGTGACCCATGGCTGCGGACAAGACATCGAAGACAGAGAAGCCCACAGAGAAGAAGAAGAAGGACTCACGCAGGGAGGGCCAGGCCGTCAAGTCGCAGGATCTTGTGCCTTGGCTGCTCGTCGTGTGCGCAACCTTCATCATGCCCGCCTATCTCGCAACGGCCGGCGACGTGCTCTCGGCGCGCCTCGCTCGGGTCCGCTCGGTGGCCGCTGACCCGACCCCTCAGGCCGCGAGTGCCGAATTGGGCGGCGCGTTGGGCGACATCTTCCAGCTCTGCGTCCCGGTCCTCATCGGCGCGGCGTGTATCTCGCTGCTGGCGACGCTCGGGCAGACCGGCTTCATGCTGAGCACGAAGGCCTTGAAGCCCCAGTTCAAACGGCTGAACCCGGTGAAGGGCCTGAAACGCATCGTCTCGCCGCGCGGCCAGTGGGAGGCAGTGAAGGCGGCGATGCGCCTTGCCATGGTCGCGGCGGTGGCGATTCCGCTGGTGATGGGGGTCGCCGACGACCTCACCGGTCGACCCCAGTTCCAGATCGGCGCCTCCCTCGCGTATCTCGGCGGAAAGCTCCTCGACCTCGCTCGACTCGTGGGTGTGCTGGGACTGCTGATCAGCGCGCTCGACTACGCGATGCAACGGCGAAACAACCTGCGTGAGCTCAAGATGTCGAAGCAGGAGATCAAGGACGAGCAGAAGCAGACCGACGGCGACCCGCACATCAAGGGGCGGATGCGGCAGGCCGCTCGTCAGATGTCGCGCAACCGGATGCTGGCGAACAGCGCACCGCCCACCGTCATCGTGGTGAACCCCACTCACTTCTCGGTGGCGTTGCGCTACGACGAGGAGATCGGCGTACCGGTCGTCATCGACAAGGGCGTCGGGGCGAAGGCATTGAAGATCCGGGCCGAAGGGCTCGCCCAATCCGTACCGGTCGTGGAGTGCCGCCCGCTCGCTCGGGCGCTGTTCCGCGTCTGCGTCGTGGGCACGCCCGTTCCGAACGAGATGTTCCAGGGCGTCGCCGTTCTCTTGGCGTTCGTCCATCGCCTTGGCGCACGACGTTCGTTGGGCGGGATCCACCTGATGCCGTTCGACATCGAGTCCCTGGCGATCCCCGAGAAGACGCGCAAGCTCGACGAGGCCCGCATGATGGCAGAGGCTTCCGCCTGACTCCCTGAGTCCAGCCGCAGTGGGCCGAATGGCCCAGCATGGCGGTGACGAACAGGCCGATGCTGACGGTCGTGCGCGATGGATCGCGCACACCCCGCAGCCATGGACGGCGAGACCCCAATCTCTTTGGGAGAGCACTCGTGAATCGTTCGATTACGGCAACCATGGCGCTTCCCGCCGCAGTGGTGGGCATTGTCGTGATGATGGTGATCCCGGTCCCGCCGGTGATTCTCGACCTGCTGCTGTCGCTGAACATCGCCGTCGCGGTGTTGATCCTTCTCGCCACCCTCAACGTGAAGCGGGCCCTCGATCTGGCATCGTTCCCATCGTTGCTGCTGGTCGTGACGCTCTTCCGTCTCGGTCTCAACGTGTCCACCACCCGCCTGATTCTCGGCAAGGGCGAGGCCGGCGACGTCATCTCGGCCTTCGGTCGCTTCGTCATCGGCGGCAGTGTCGTCGTCGGGCTCGTGGTCTTCCTGATCCTCGTGGTGATCCAGTTCGTCGTGATCACCAACGGCGCCACCCGCGTTGCCGAAGTCGGCGCCCGGTTCACGCTCGATGCCATGCCCGGCAAGCAGATGGCGATCGATGCGGACCTGAACTCCGGCGTCATCGACGACTTCGAAGCCACTCGTCGCCGCTCTGAGGTGGCGTCAGAGGCGGACTTCTACGGTGCGATGGACGGTGCTTCGAAGTTCGTGAAGGGCGATGCCATCGCGGCGATCGTCATCACCGCCATCAACCTCATCGGCGGCCTGGTCATCGGTGTGGTGCAGCAGGGGATGTCGATCGGCGAGGCCGGCTCCACATACTCGCTGCTCACCGTGGGCGACGGCCTGGTCTCGCAGATCCCGGCGCTTCTGGTGTCGATCTCCTCGGGCATCATCGTCACCCGAGCTACCGGCACTTCGGACCTCGGCACCGACGTGGCGAACGAATTCGCCCGTCAGTCCCAAGCATTCATTGTCGGCGGAATGGTCGTCGCCGGGTTGGGTCTCGTTCCGGGCCTGCCCTTCCTGCCCTTCGCCTTCGTCGGTGGTGGCGCCAGCCTGCTCGGTTACCGGCTCGCCCAGAACGACCGCGACGAGGAGATGGAGGCGGAGGTGGAGCCGGAGCCGGAACCCACCACCGACCCCGACGATCCTGCCCAGCTCCAGCGTTCGATCCGGGTCGAGGCTGTGGGTCTCGAACTGGCCGCGGACATGGTCGACCTCGTCGACCCGGCCCGTGGCGGGGATCTCCTCGACCGTGTGCGGGCGCTACGACGCAAGATCGCTCTCGAGCTCGGTCTGGTCATGCCTGCCGTGCGCACCCGCGACAACATCGATCTACCCAACGGGAGCTACGCGATCCTCGTCCACGGTGTCGAGTTGGCACAGGGCATCGCACCTCCCGGCAAGGCGCTCGTGATCGCCGACGATCTGACCATCTTCCCTGGTGAGGAGGTCGTCGAGCCGGTCTTCGGACTGCCAGCCAAGTGGGTCCCGGAAGCGCACCGCATCCAGGCCGAAGCGCTCGGAGCAACCGTGGTCGACCGTGCATCCGTCGTCACGACCCATCTCGCCGAGATCGCCCGCCAGAACGCCGCGGAGCTGATCGGACGTCAGGACGTGAAGAACCTGCTCGACATGGTGCGCGAGTCGGATCCGGCCGTCATCGACGACCTCGGCACGAGCGACGTCGCCCTGCCGCAGGTGCAGCGGGTGTTGCAGCAGTTGCTGCGGGAACAGGTTCCGATCCGCGACATGGTGCGAATTCTCGAAGTCGTCGGCGAGGCCGCACGGGCGGCCCAAACTTCCGATGACCTCGTCGAGGCCGTCCGCGAGGTGCTCGCTCCGGCGATCACCGAACAGCACGCCCGTGACGGTGAGCTTCCCGTCCTCAGTTTCGACCCGCTACTCGAGCGGGAGCTCGTCGCCGCCCTCGGTGTCGAGGCTGCCGCGACCCGTCTCGATGCCGGCCATCTGCAGGCGATCCTCGATCAGATCCGCGATCTCGCCCTACGAGCGGAAAGCGACGGCCACCAGCCGGTCCTCATCTGCTCGCCGCCGCTCCGCCGGCCGCTCTCCCGAATGCTCGAGGGCTACGACAACCCGCCGCCGGTGCTGTCGTTCCGTGAGATCGGTCCCCAAGTCCAGATCTCGACGGTGGGAACCGTCGTTGATCCGTCCACTGTCATCGATGCCACCGGAGGTACCCAATGATGAACTCCATGCTGTTCGAAGGTCCGAATCTGGAGGAGGTCCTCAGCGAGGCCCGTCTCTGTTTCGGTTCTGATGTCGAGATCGAGGCGGCGAATCGTGTTCGCCGCGGGGGAGTCCTGGGCTTCTTCGCAAGTGAGTGGTTCGAGGTCTGGGCCCGGCCGTCGGCCGACGTCGCCGCCAACCCCGCGCTGGCCCTCGTCGACGACGAGGAAGAGGCCGACACATTCCAGTCGATGGTGCGCCACGCCATGGCCGATCGCAGGATTCAGGGCACCCAGGGACCCGAGCCGGCGCTCTTGGAGTACGACGCCGCGCTCGACGACTTCTTCGGGGACGACGGCGGCGGCGCCCCCGCTCGCGAACTCGTCGGTGTCGGTGCCGGTGCGGCCTCCCGGCCGACGACCGCGACGGCTCCGGACAATGCCGCGTTGGTGGCCGCGATGACGCCGGCTGTCGTCGCTCCGGCCCCCGCTCCGGCGCCCGCCATGACAACGGCTGCCGTTGCGCTCGAGGATGCGCCCCGCGGCGCGACCGTGTTCGATGAGCAACGGGCGCCCAAGTCCGATCTCCTCTGGGCGATGCTCGATCGCCTCGATCGCGTTCCTGCCCCCCCGGCACTTCCGGAGACCGGCGTTGTCGTGTTCGTCGGAGCAGCCAAGTCCGCGTTGGACTCGGCTCGGCGGATGGGCGAGCGCCTCGGCCTCTGGAGCGGCGATGTGGCGGTGATCAGCCGGTCGAACCACATCGAGGACATTCCGTCGTGGCTGGTCGTCAATGATCTCGACGACCTTGCGAGCCGGGCCGGTCGCTGGCGCCAGCGAGGCATCGTGCCGATCGTGCTCGACCTCGGAGCGGAGGTCGTCGATCAGGTTTGGGCAATTCGTGCGCTCACGACGCTGCACGCCGACCAGGTCCGCCTCGTGACCGAGACGTGGCGGCTGGCCGAAGAAGTGGGTCGCACGGCCGGAAAGCTCGGCGGGGTCGACGCAATGGAACTCGTCGCCGTGGCCGACACTGTCGAGCCGCTCGCGATGCTCGACCTCGAGATCCCGATCAGCACGGTCGAGGGTCGTCCTGCGACCCCGGAGCTCTTGGCCGCAGTGTGGTTGGAGAACCGGCACCGTGGCTGATCTCACTGCTTCGGAGCGTTCCACGGTCGAGTCGATCGTCGCCGGTGTGCATCGGCGCAACGCTCGTCGTCGTCAGGCCGCTCGCTCAGGCTGGGCCTTGCTCGCGACAGCGGGCATCGCGCTCCCGGTGATCGCGTCGGCAATGAACGACGCGATCAGCCTCTCGACCGCACTCATGCGTATCGGGATCGCGTTCGTGCTGACGACGTTCGTCGTCACCGCGCTCGGGTCACTCATGGACAACTACCAGACGCAGGCCGCACTCCACTCGGTTGAGTCTGCGCTGATCAACGCTCGGACCGCTGTGGCCGACGCAGCCGCGGAAGTCGCGGCGAACCCCACCACACGGGACTCTGACTCTGAAGGAGGCGCACGGGATGTCACCGGCGCATGACACGATGACAAGTAACGTTCCGCCCATGCAGATCACGACCTCGCGCTTCGGTGTGCTCGACGCACTCGACGATCAGATGGTCGAGATCGAGGGCGGACTCCTCGGCTTCCCCGATGCGAGCCGCTACCTCCGAGTCGAGATCCCCGATGCCGACGGATGGCTGTGGCTCCAGTCGGTCGACGACCCTGATCTAGCCTTTCTCGCGGTCGACGCGTTTTTGTTCTTCCCCGACTACGACCTCGAACTCCCGGAAGCCGATGCCACGGCGATCGAACTCGAGGCGTCGACCGACGCGGAAGTCCTTGCGTTGGTGACGGTTCGCCGGGCCGGCGACGGCGCGATGGAATCCATCACCGCGAACTTGCTCGGGCCACTTGTGATCAACAATCAAACCAAAGTCGGTCGCCAGGTCGTACTGTCGGACTCTCAGTACTCCACCCGCGAGATCGTGTCCGGCTGACGCTGGCCGAAGAGGAGCTAGTTCGTGCTGGTCTTGAGCCGCCGCGCCAACCAAGCGATCGTGATCGGACCCGACATCGTGATTCGGGTACTCGACATCCGCGGTGACCAGGTGAGGATCGGCGTCGACGCACCTCGATCGGTGGCCGTTCACCGCGAAGAAGTGGCGGCCGACATCCGCCAATCCAACGAGGAAGCCGCCCGTCTCGGGTCCGTGGCCCCCGTTGATCTCCCCAAAGCCGGCGCCTGACTCGTCACTAGGCCGATCGGACTTCGCCGGTCTGGGCCGCTCGACTCTTTCTGGGTGACTTCTCTCGTTTCCGGTCGGTGCCAGACGTAACTGTCTCCCGCCGGGACACCGAGTCGCGGCGAGAGAGAGCCGACGATGTACACGGTTGGGTTGAGCCACGAGTCGAATCAGGAGATCGCGGCCGCGCTCAAGCGCGCCGACCGGGACGTGGTCACGGCGGTGCCGAGAACCTCCGATGTCGTGAAACTGGCGTCGATTGTCTGCATCGGAGCCGGTGTGATGCTCGGCGGGATCGCAGAGATTGCCTCGCTGTCGGTCCTCGGTATCGCCGCACTGTGGTTGTCCTTCAACCACGACGACACCTCGGTCGGACGCAACGTCGAGTCGCTGTTCGATCCCGCGACAGGGCTTCCGCTCTTCGAAGCGCTCGAAAGCGTGCTCGGCGATGATCTCGTGGCCGCCAGCGTGAGCGGCCGATTCGCTGTCGTGTCGCTGGAAGTGCCCGAGATTGCTGTGCGTTCCGTGGCAAACGACCACGGTGCGGAGGAGGCCCTCATGGCCTCGGTGACGCATCGACTACAGAGCCACGGCTGGGTCGGCAGCAGCCGTGGACCCTTCGGGCCGCTGATCTTCCTCCGCCGCCCGGGAGTGTTCTACATCGTGCTCCGCGACGTGATCGACGACCAGACAACGCGCTGGCTCGCCGGACGACTGCTCGAGATTGTGAACCGGCCAGTCCGTTGGGACGGCACCATGCTCGAGCCGAGCGCCGTCATTGGCCTTGCCGTGGGTCCCGCGACACAACGACTCGACCTCGTCGGCAGCGCCTCGGAGGCTCGTTGTCGAGCCCGCCGCGATGGCGTCGGCTCGGTCGTGTGCAGCGGCGATCGGAGTGCGACGGCCGGCAGCACGTGGCTTGTCTCTCGGGTCGACCACCAGACAGTCGGCTGCATTCTCGAGCCGGCTCCCGGCGGCGGCGAGCTTTTCGGTGAAGCGGCCGCATTCCTACGGGCGTTCGACGAAGCGATCGAGACCGCCAAGGAGACCGATTCCCGATGTTTCGTCCGCGCCCACGTCGCCGCGTTGAGCCACTGGGACACCCCGGCCCGTGTCGCCGCACGCGTCAACGCCTCGGGGGCTCACGGGAGCGTTGGCATCATCGTCTCCGCTGACCTGGTCTCGACCGCTCGGGGGCTGGTTTGGGAGACCGTTGAACAGCTTCGCCGCTGTGGCATCGTCATTTTCGTCGACCGGTCCGATCCGGCCAGCGATGTCCATTGGGACCCGTCTCGCAAGATCGACGGCATCGTTCTGCCGGTCGGCAACGCTCCTACCAGCGCAAATGCCGCAGAAGTCGGCGAATTGCCGATATCCGGAGCCGCCGAAGTCGGGACCGATCGAATCATTGACACAGGCTCTTTGGCCCAAAACCCGAAACATTTGGTCACTCCCGTCCGATGAGGAACAGGCACACCAGAAAGGCGGGTTGACATGGACCAGGAAGTGCGCATCAGAGTCGAGAGCAATGTTGCTCTCGTCGAGCACATCGTCACACGGATGTCAGCGGGGTTTCCCGCTCACATCGAGCGTGACGACCTCGTCCAAGCGGGAATGCTCGCCCTTGTCGAGACGGCGAGTCGCTACGACGCCGATCGCGGGGTCGCCTTCTCGACATTCGCCGGTCGCCGCATCGAAGGCGCGATCCTCGACGTCATCCGCCACGAAGACTGGCTTCCCCGGTCCGTGCGGGCCAAGGCTCGTGAACTCAACAACGTCGAGCAGGAACTCACCAAGCAGCGGGGCGAGACCCCTGACCACCGTGTGGTCGCGGAAGCCGCCGAGATCTCGGTCAAGGAACTCTCCGAGCTTCGCAGCAAGGTCCGCCGAGGCGTCATCATGGCCCTCGACCGCCCCATGAACTCCGGAGACGGCGCTTCTTCCACGCTCGGCGAGACGATTGCCGACGTTGATGCCGATCACCCGCTCGCCGGTCTTGAAGACCGCGAGCTGAAGGCCTACATCCGCTCCGCCATCCATCTTCTCCCGCCGCGCCACCGCACCGTGGTCGTCGGCTACTTCCTCGACGAGCGCCCGATGGACGAGTTGGGCGCCCTTCTCGGCGTGACCCAGTCCCGCATCTCCCAGATCAAGGACGACGCGCTGCGTCGCATCCGTGACGGCATCGAAGCCCAGTACAGCGAGAGCCCGACAGAGCCCACCGGCCGGCGCCGGGATCGCAGTCGACAGGAGTACGCGGCCGCGATCGCGGAAGATTCGACCGCGAAGAGTCGTCTTCAGTCAGCGGTCACTCCGTCACTCTGAGTCAGACAAACGGCGTTCCGCATCACCCTCCGCTAAATATTGTGACCTTGTATCCCTAATAGGGGTGACAAAGGGACCGATACTATGGTGATGAACGCCGCGCCTCCCTCCTCTGCGTCACCGCTCAGCGACCTCACACGGGTCCTTTGGCAGCAGCGTCGACAGCTGGAGCGCCTGCAGTATCTGCTCCACGTGCAGTCACTCATTCTCTCGAGCGGCGACGACACCATGTTGCGCCACGCGGTCGACGACGTGCAGCACACGCTCACCACGATCAGCGAGATCGAGGCCGGCCGGCGCGAACTCACCGCGGAGATCGGCATTTCCATGGGTCTCGATGCGGATGCGTCGCTCGAAGACCTCGTCAACCGGTCGCCTGAGCCCTACGAGCAGATCCTGGCGGAGCACCGAGACGCATTTCTCGTGCTGGTCGGCGACATCACCAATGTCTCCTTCAGCGGTCGAGACCAGCTCCAGCGAGGCCTCACCCTCACCCGCGAGCTCACCAGCTTCGTGCTGGGCGATGCCGGCGACGGCGGCTACGACCGTCAGGGCGCCTCGGTGGCCGGGTCCGCCGAGCGCGGCTTGATCGACCGAACGTTGTAGCGGCGATGACCAACATCTCGGCCCTGCAGAGCGCCCTCTCGGGGCTTCTCGCGCAGCGCCACCGTCTCGACGTCATCGGCCACAATGTCGCCAACGCCTCGACGCCGGGTTATTCACGTCAGCGAGCAGACCTTGTCTCGGGTGGCGGCGGCCCGGTGCCGGCGCTCTTCAGCGGCAGTCTCATTACCGGCGACGGTGTCGATGTCGCCGGGATCAGCCGCTACCGCGACCAGTTCCTCGAGACCCGCTCCCTCGGCGAGCGAGGCGCGACCGCGCAGCTCAGCCTTCAGAGTCGCTACCTCGAACGAGTCGAGCTCGTTCACGCCGAGCCGAGTGACAGTGGCCTCGCGGCCAGCCTCGACACGCTGTGGTCGTCGTTCGACGAACTCGCCAACCATCCTGGCCAGATTCCACAACGCGCCGCCGTGCTCGAGCAGGCCGATTCGACGATCGACCAGTTGCGATTCATGGACGACCAGATGCGCACCTTGCGCGACACCGCGGTCGGCGAAGCGCGTGCGTTGGTCACACAAGTCAACGACCTCGCGACCGAAGTGGCGGCGCTGAACGACTCGCTCCGGCCGCTGCTCCTGTCGGGAGCGTCACCGAACGATCTCCTCGATCAGCGAGATCTCGCGCTCGGACAGCTGTCGGATCTCGTCGGCGGCCGGGTGCATGCCCGCGACGACGGGACCGTCGATGTCTCTGTCGGCGGCAACTCGCTGGTGACGGGCGGCCGAACGGTCGAATTCCAGAGCGCGACCGTGGCCGACCCCGGACTCGCCGACGTCGGCGTCGGTCGGCTCGTCTTCAGCTTCCAGGGCGGCGGCGAGGTCACCCCGACGGCGGGGGAGGCCGCTGGCCTCCTCGAGATGGCCAACAACGCGCTCCCCGACTCGATCCGCAGCCTCGACCAGATCGCCGAATCCCTCGTGACGTCCGTGAACTCGCTCCACACCGCGGGCCAGGATCTCGACGGCGCGACGGGATGGAACTTCTTCGACCCCACGGGCACGACCGCAGCGACGCTCGCGATGTCGGCCGACGTGGTCGACCAGCCGCGCCGGCTCGCCATCGCGACCGCGGGCGCTGGTCAACTCGACGTCGGGGTCGCTCAACAGCTCGCGAGCCTTCGCGACGCCTCCGGCGGTCCCGACGATCTCTATGCCGAACTCGTGGGTGGCCTCGGTGTGCAGGTGGGCTCCGCCCGGGCGCGGGCGTCGGCGCAGGAATCCGTTCTCCGGCGCGTCGACGAGATTCGTATTGCCGAGCGCTCGGTCAACATCGATGAAGAGATGATCGACCTCGTCGCCGCCCAACGGGCCTACGAGGCTTCGGCTCGAATGATCAACGCCGTCGACGAGATGCTCGACATCCTCGTCAACCGTCTCGGCCTCGTCGGCCGCTAAGGAGGCTCCTGATGCGGATAACTCAGCAATCCCAAGCGTTGGCCATGCGGGCCGACCTCTCCCTTGTCAGCAGCCGGTTGGCGGATATCCAACGCCAGATCGCGTCGGGTCGCCAGCTCGACCGGGCGTCCGACGATCCGGCCGGCGCGCTCGAAGCGCTTCGCTATCGGCGTTCGCTGCGGTCCTACGAGCAGTACGACCGCAATATCGGCGATGCAAAAGCGTGGCTTCGCAGCGGCGATAGTGCCCTCGGGGCGATCGACGCCCGCCTGACGCGCGCCCAGGACCTCACCATCCAAGCCGACAACGGTTCACTCGATGCCGTCGCTCGCAGTGCCATCGCGACCGAACTTCGGGGGATCGCCGACGAGATGGTCGGCCTCGCGAACACGCATCACCTCGGTCGCCCGATCTTCGGCGGAGCGTCTGGCAACTCCCAGGCCTACGACCCGATGGGTTCGTTCCAGGGAGACACCGGAACGGTTACCCGCACGGTCGGTAGCGGGGCGAGCTATCAGGTCAACGTGACCGGCCCCGACGTGTTCGGTGTCGAGAACCCTGGCGACCCGATCAACGGCAACACCTTCGAGGTCTTGCGAGAGATCGCTGACCGAGTGGAAGCCGGACTACCGGCTGCGGTCGGACTCGACGCCATCGAACGAGCACATGCGGGCGTCCATAACTCCCAAGCGACGCTTGGCGCCCGCCTGGCCTCGCTCGAGAAGATGGAGTCGCGAAACGAGGGCATCACGATCGAGATGCGATCGGCCCTCAGCGAGACCGAGGATGTCGACCTCGCCGACGCGATTCTCGATCTCAAGAGCCAGGAAGCGGCATACTCTGCCGCCCTCGGAGTCACCGGTCGGATCCTCGACCGATCGCTGCTCGACTTCCTGCGCTGAACCACGCGGGCCTCGAGCCCGTGACATTCGAGCCGAGTTCCGGAGCCGATGGCCCTGTCATCTCCCCGATGGCCTCTCATATGCGTGTCGCGTGTGCCGACACTGCTCCCTGACCAGGCCTGTTTCGCCTTCGCGGAACGTCACGGAAGGGAATTCGATGATTCAGCTGACGCGGTTGAACGACGAAGAGTTCGCGCTGAACACTGACCTCATCGAGCGGATCGACGCGAACCCCGACACCGTGTTCACTCTCATCGACGGCACGAAGTACATCGTGTCCGAATCGTTGGAAGAAGTGATCGACCGGATCGTTGCGTTCCGGGCCCGGGTCGTTTCCGCAGCCGAGGACGGCGCCGTCATTCCTCTTCGACTCGTGACCCCCGATACCGACGCCGACACCAACGACGGAGCCGAGTGAGATGGACCCACTGACAATCGCGGGCATTCTGATTGCCCTCGCCACCACCTTCGGCGCGATGTTCATGGCCGGGATGGATCCCGTCGGCATCTTCTTCGGCGACCCGGGTTCGATCATGCTCGTGTTCATCGGAAGCCTCGGCGCCACGGCTGCGAGTGGAACCCTTCCCGACCTGAAGAACGGCATGAAGGCGTTGGTAAAGGCGTTCGCCGGCGGTGCTCCCCCGGACAGCGCCGGTTCGATCGAACAGCTCGTCGGATTCGCGGATATCGCCCGTCGCGACGGTCTTCTCACCCTCGAGAGCTCGCTCGCCGAAGTCGAGGACGAGTTCCTGAAGCGCGGGCTCATGATGGCGGTAGACGGCACCGACCCGGAGGAACTGCGCGAGACGCTCGACCTCGAGTTGAGCCAGATGGCCGCCCGCCACCGCAACGGTGCGGCGTTTTTCGGCAACGCCGCGGGGTATGCACCTGCGTTCGGTGTTGCCGGCACGGTGATCGGCCTGATCGACATGCTCTCGAACCTCAGCGACCCCGGCGCTCTCGGCCCGGCGCTCGCGGTCGCCTTCTCCACGACGCTGTGGGGTGTGTTCCTCGCCAACTACATCTACACACCGGTGTCGATGAAGCTCAAGCGTTCTTCGGCGATCGAGGTCGCGTACCGCGAACTCTTGGTGGAGGGCATCCTCTCGATTCAGGCCGGCGCGAACCCGCGGGCCCTGTCGGGGAAGCTGTCCGCCTACCTCCCGCCCGCCGATCGGGCGGACGAGGAACAGCAAAGTGCGTAAGGCCAAGGCCGCCCCCGCGCTCGAGGACGACTCACCCTCGAAGGCTTGGCTCGACAGCTACGCCGACGCGATGACGCTGCTGCTGGCCTTCTTTGTGTTGCTCTACGCGTTTTCCCTGCTGGACGAGAAGAAGTTCGCAGAGTTCAAGTACGGCGTGGAGCAGGCCTACTCGATCTCCAGCCCGGCGCTGCCTGAAGGGTCCGGCTTCCTCGACGAGGGTCTCGGAATCAACGAGAACGCCGGCCAGTTGGCCGTCATCCCGTCGGATGTGCAGAACGAGATCGACGACATCCTCGAGAGTGTGTCGTCCGACCAAGTGATCACCCCCGACGAAGTCGAGGAGCTACGCGACGCAGTCGAGGCCGCCCTCGGTGCGGCGTCGGTCGACCTCGCCGATTTCGAGGTCGACCTCGATCCCCGGGGTGTCGTTATTACTCTGGACGAGCGACTGCTCTTCGCATCGGGCTCGGCCCGGGTGGGGGACGGAGCCGCGCCGGCACTGTCGGCGGTTGCAGAGATCGTTTCCGGGCTCGACAACCAGATTCTCGTCGAAGGCCACACCGATTCCGTCCCGACCACCGGCACGGTGTGGCCGAGCAACTGGGAGCTGTCGGCCGCCCGTGCGACGGCCGTGTTGCGCACCCTGCACCAGAGCTATGGCGTGCCTGAGGCCCGCACGGCCGCGGTGGGCTACTCCGACACCCGCCCCCGCGCATCGAACGCCGACGCCGCCGGCCGTCAGGCCAACCGACGCACGGAACTCGTGGTGCTCGTGGAGCCGGACAACGCAGTGCTGACGGCGATCCCTCTCGTGGACACTGCCGACTCGCTCAATGCCGGCGCGGATGTGTCCGCGGGGCTCGACGACGTCACTGCGACCGACATCACCGGATTTGACGACCCCATCTTCGGGTCCTGACAAGGAGACTGCCGACATGGCGAAGAAGAAGAAGAAAAAGGCTGCCGACGAAGAGGAAGAGGGCAAGAAGGGCAAGGGCAAGATGATTGCCGTTGGTCTTGTCGGCCTCGTCGCCGTCTACAAGTTCGTCCTTGCCCCGGCTCCCGCCGAGGAAGCGCTCGACGGCATCGATGAGCAGGCCGAGAGGGTCATCGAAGAAGGCGACATCTTCCCGATGGAGGAGCTCGTCGTGAACCTGACCGACCAGGACGAGAGCCGTTACCTCCGCGTCGGACTCGCCCTGGTGTTGGAAGCGGGCACGTCACCTGACGCGATGGAGGCCGAGGCGCCGATCGCGATCGACGCGGCGATCGACTATCTCTCGGGGCAGTCGTTCAGCGATCTGCGTGAACCGGGCTCGAAGTCGGAGATACGCGACGAGCTCTCGGCCCTGATCCGCGCCGCCTACGGCGACGAGAAGGTGGTCCGAATTCTTCTGACCACCTTCGTGATGCAGTAGCCACGCACACTGCTCTTCCGTCTGGGTAAACACCATTCACCACTCACGGTGGCACTTTTGACTACCCTATGTGGAGTGGTCTGGGTCGTCGCCCGCCTGATGATCTCGACCACGAGGCCGGTCCTCACCCTCCTGGGGTGGGGGCCGGCCGTCTTTTTGCCTCGACGTCGGCCCGTCGGCCGTTGACCTTGGGGCACTCGCGGTGATGACCAAGGTCACTCGCCCGCACGCCGATGTCACTGCCGTCAGATCAGACGTCACCTGCGACCCAGGCGCACTCATCGGCGGCGGCGGGTGTGCCGATCTCTAGCTCCGTCGGCAAACCGTCGGCGGCCTCGATCAACGGATTGAACGGGGCCAGAACTTCAGTTCATGGAGGACACGGAAGACTATGCGTATCAATAGCAATATCATGGCGCTCAACGCTCAGCGAAACCTGAGCGCAAGCGCGATGTCGATGGGAAAGAGCATCGAGAAGCTGTCGAGTGGTCTGCGGATCAATCGTGCCGCCGACGATGCGTCAGGCCTGGTCATCAGCCAGAAGCTTCGTGCCCAGACCTCAGGTCTGCGCCAAGCAAGCCGCAACGCCCAAGACGGCATCTCGGTCGTGCAGACCGCAGAAGGCGCACTCAACGAGGTGCACTCCATGCTCAACCGCATGCGTGACCTCGCCGTTCAGGCTTCGAACACCGGTTCGAACGACGCCACCGCTCGTGGCGCCGCTCAGCAGGAGTTCGCTCAGCTTCGTACGGAGATCGACCGCATTGGTATCACCACCTCGTTCGGTGACGTGAAGCTGCTCAACGGCAGCTACGG
>Ga0315338_1001036_pt1 | contig 41784 bp, 40 predicted proteins | sample ASW8metaG_FD_204518 | JGI IMG/M metagenome (GOLD analysis project Ga0315338, IMG submission 204518) | Ammonia-oxidizing marine archaeal communities from Monterey Bay, California, United States - ASW #8 | ecosystem: Environmental > Aquatic > Marine > Coastal | place: USA: California | collected... | reverse complement strand
GGTGGGGGCGCCAAATTCCTGCAGCGCCACCTCGCCCAACCCCTCGTCCGAGAGCGCCGCGCGCATCGCGCCGAGATCGGCGGGGCCGCTCGTGCGGACCTCGATCAGGATACCACCACGAAAATCGATGCCGTAGTTCGCGCCGACGGCGACAAAAAGAATGGCTGAGATGATCGCGGCCGCGACCGAGCCGCCGCCGAAATACGTTCGCCAGCGCATGAACTGAACGTTGGTGCGGTCGGGAACCAGGCGTAGCCGTTTCATCGTCGTCCTACAACGGCAACAAGGTGGGCCGGCGGCGGCGCAGCCAGGTGACGATCAACAAACGACCCAGCATGAGCGCGGTGAACATTGAGGTCGCGATGCCGATGCCCAGTGTCACCGCGAAGCCCTTGACCGGACCCGAGCCGAGTACGAAGAGGATGAGCGCCGCGATGAAGGTCGTCACGTTGGCGTCGATAATGGTCGTCAGCGCGCGCTTGTAACCGGCCTCGACGGCGGCGAACGGCGTCTTACCGCTCCGCACCTCTTCTTTTATGCGCTCGAAAACCAGAACGTTCGCGTCCACCGCCATGCCGATGGTCAGCACAATGCCAGCGATGCCCGGCAGCGTCAGGGTCGCCTGAAACAACGACAGCACACCAGCAATCAGCAGCACGTTGACGAGCAGCGCGACGTCCGCCACCAACCCGAACGTGCCATAGGCGGCGGCCATAAACAGAATCACGAGCGCGAAACCAATCGCCGCCGCAATCTTGCCTTGGGCCACCGAATCGGCACCGAGATCGGGCCCCACCGTTCGCTCCTCGAGTATCTTCAGCGGCGCCGGCAGCGCACCGGCGCGCAGCACGATCGCCAGATCGGTCGCCTCCTGCCACGAGAACGATCCGCTGATTTGCCCCGCCCCGCCTAGAATCGGTTCACGGATCACGGGAGCGCTCACGACCTTGCCGTCGAGCACGATCGCAAATCGGCGCCCGACGTTGTCCTTGGTCGTATCGGCGAAGCGCTTAGCCCCGGCCGTGTCGAAGCGAAAACTGATGACCGGCAGCCCAGTCTGTGAATCGGTCGACGGTTGCGCGTTGACCAGGGTGTCGCCACCCACCATCACGCGCTTGCGGACCAGATACATGGCCGGCTCGCCATCCCCATCGAGGTCCGAATCCGAGGGCACTAATTCCGAGCCCTGCGGCACTCGCGTCCGCTCAGCCTCGATCGGGCTCGCGCTCTCGTCTAGTAGGCGGAACACCAGCTTGGCGGTCTTGCCGAGCAAGCGTTTGATGCGATCGGGGTCCTGTTCGCCCGGCAGCTGCACGAGAATGCGGTCGCTGCCCTGGCGCTGGATCGTCGGCTCGTTGGTGCCAACCTCATCGATGCGCCGCCGCACGATCTCGATCGATTGTTCGACCGCCGCGCGCCTCTGCTCCTCGATAGCCGCCTCGGTCAGAGCCATGACGATCGTCCCGTCGTCCTGGCTGGAGACGTCAAACTCTTGCGTGGGTCCGCTACCGATGAAGCTTGACCCGATCGGGCCATTGAGCTCGCCGAGCTCCTCGAGCGCCTTCTCCAGCTCGGCCAGATCGCGGACGGTGACCATCACCGCGTCGCCGGTCACACCAAGGCCAAGATAGCCGATGCGCTCGCCGCGCAAACTCGACCGCACGCCGTCCTCCAGGTCATCGAGACGCTCGCGGACGAGCCCCGCCGTATCCACCTCCAACAACAGGTGCGAGCCGCCCTGCAGGTCGAGCCCGAGATTGATTTGTCGGTGCGGCAGCCAGTCAGGAATGCCGGCCGCGAAATCGCGACCAAAGAAGTTGGGCAGCGCGAACACCAAACCGATGGCGCAAGCCAACACCACGGCCGTGATCTTCCAGGGCGCGAAATAGAGCATGCCGTTGGTTCCGCTGGCTGCCCGGGCCGCGACCGTTCAGGACTTGTCGGACGCGCCGGCCTCCGGCTTGGCGGCTGCCGCCTTGCCCTTTTCTTTGTCCCTCTTGTCCTTGCGGCCGCCGCCCACCGGCGCCGGGGCGCTACGATCAAGCACGTCCTGAACCGACGAGGCGGAGCACTTCACCCGAACGCCATCAGCGATTTCAACCATCAATCGATCGGCTTCCAAGACCTTGGTGACGCGACCGATGATCCCGCCTTGGGTCAGAATATTGTCGCCCCGGCGGACGTTCCTAATCATCTCCCGGTGGGTTTTGGCCTTCTTCTGTTGGGGGCGGATTAACAGGAAGTAGAAGACCACGAAGATCAGCACCAACGGCAACAGCGAGGCCAAGCCGCCGCCGAGGAATCCCTCGCCGCCCGCCGCCTGGGCATATGCCGGAGATATGAACATCAGGTGTCCTTGAAAGAGACCGCAGGAATTTCGCGGACTATAGCGACCGGCCCCTTGATTGCAAACCAGCCCCAAGCGACCGTGGAGCACCGTGGAACGGTGCGACCATGGCCGGACGCCACCGATTTCGCGCCCCAACAGGCTTATGTTGCCCGATCGGCTTGTGGTATTGTCGCAGCCCCTCCCCGCCGCGCCAGTCTCATGCTTGATCAATCATTACGACCGCTTCTCGAACGCATCGCCGACGCGCTCGAACGCTTGAGCCCCGCAGTGCCGAGTGGCACGACGCTGGACGAGGCGGACGCATTCGTCTGGCATCCCGAGAGCGATTCGCTGGTGCCCGTGGCCGAGGTGAGCCGGGTCGGCATCGAGTTGCTGCGCGGGATTGATCGGGTGCGTGACATTCTACTGGAGAACACACGCCGATTCGCCGCCGGCCTGCCGGCCAACAACGCGCTGTTGTGGGGTGCGCGCGGCATGGGCAAGAGCTCGCTGATTAAGGCGGCACACGCCGCCATCAACAAAGATGAGGCGGGCGCGTTGATCCTGGTCGAGATTCACCGCGAGGACATCGCGTCGTTGCCGCGCGTGTTGCTGCGTCTCGGCCAGATCGAGAAGCGCTGTCTATTGTTTTGCGACGACCTCTCGTTCGATGGCCAGGACGCGAGTTACAAGTCGCTCAAAGCGGTGCTCGAGGGCGGGATCGAGGGACGGCCCGACAACGTCATCTTCTACGCCACCTCTAATCGCCGCCACCTGATGCCGCGCGACATGATCGACAATGAGCAATCGACGGCGATCAATCCCGGCGAATCCGTCGAGGAAAAGGTCTCGCTGTCGGATCGCTTCGGCATCTGGCTCGGCTTCCATAGTTGTAGCCAGGACGACTACCTTGCCATGATCGACGGCTATGTCGCCCACTACGGGATCGATGTCGCGCCCGACCAACTGCGCGCCCAGGCGATCGAATGGTCGCTCACCCGTGGCGCGCGCTCGGGCCGCGTTGCCTGGCAGTTCCTGCGCGATCTTGCCGGCGGCCTAGGCGTTCGACTCGACTGAAGCGGCGGCGCTTGCCTTCGACAGGTAGAGCAGCGGATCGATGGCGCGAATGCCCTTACGCACTTCGAAGTGCAGTTGCGGCTGGCGTACCGCACCTGTTGCGCCGACGCGACTGATGGCCTGACCACGCTTAACCTCTTGGCCACGGGCGACCAGGAGCTCGGCGTTATGAGCGTAGGCCGTGATCCAGCCATCGGCGTGGCGGATCAACAACAGCTGGCCAAAACCGCGCAACTCGTTGCCCGCGTACGCAACGATGCCGTTGTCCGCCGCCCGCACGACGGTGCCGGACTCGGCGGCGATATTGATTCCGTCATTGTGCAGGCCGCCGGCCTTCGGACCAAAGCCCGACAACACCCGCCCCTTGACCGGCCAGACGAAGGTCGTGCCAGCGCGCGGCGGTGGCGGCGCGGTTGGATCGCCGACTGCCGCGCCGGGGGACGCCTCCGCGACCTCGGTCGCCGGAATGTGCAGGCGTTGTCCTACCTTGACGACATAGGGCGCGCTTACGCCGTTGGTGCGCACCAGGGTTGGCATATCGACACCGAAGCGCCGGGAGATCGCGTAGATCGTATCACCCGCGCGCACCGTGTAAGTCGCTGCCGGTGGCAGCGCGAGGCGCTGGCCGACGGCGAGCGTGTAGGGCGCTTTCAACCGATTGGCCGCGATCAATGCCCGCATGCTGACGTTGTGCCGCCGAGCGATGGCATGGATCGTATCGCCACGACGGACCGCCACGGCGCCGCTCGCCGCCTCGTCATCCGCGCGCCGTTCGTCCGCATCCGGCGCCCTTTCGCGGATCGGTCTCGCCGCGGCGGCCGATGCGGCCTTGACCGCTACGACGCGGGCGTCCTCGCGGCGCCGAGGTGTGATCGACAGGCTTGTCCCCGTATCGGCTAGGCGCGCCTCGGCGGGCCTGGACTTTGGCACCGGCGCCAATCGTGCGCTGCGCTGTGCCTCTTTGTACTCGACCGGCGCGGGCGTCGAGCGGGTGCAACCGCCGAGCGCCATCGCCGTGCCCACGAAGATGGCGACGCCGACAACTGAAATGCGTCTGGCCGCCTCAGACATTCTGCGCGACCCCCGTCACCAACGGTACGAAGCGCACCGGCAATAGATGCTCCGATTCGAACCCGTCCTCGGTGCGGCGAATACGGACTAGCTCCTGGCTGAACCCCGGAGCACCAAGTGGAATCACCATGATCCCGTCGATTTCAAGCTGCTCGAGCAGGCCCGGCGGTGGCTCCTCGGCGGCAGCGGTGACGATGATGCGGGGAAACAGCCCTTGCTTGGGCCAGCCCAGGTTGCCGTCGCCCAGTCGGGTGGTCACGTTGTGTAGTCCCAACTCCTTGAAATGACGCTCGGCTGTGCGCAGCAAGGTAGGGTAGCGCTCCACGGTATAGACCCGCCGGCACAGATGGGCCAGAACGGCCGCCTGATAGCCCGAGCCGGTGCCGATTTCCAAAACCTTCATGCGCGGGCCGAGCTCCAGCGCCGAGGTCATGAGCGCGACCACGAAGGGTTGACTGATGGTTTGGCCTTGGTCGATCGGCAACGCCGTATTGGCGTAGGCCTGGTCCTCGAACGACGGCAGCACAAAACGCTCCCGCGGCACTCGTTCGAGCGCCGAAAGCACGCGGGTATCGGTAATGCCTTCCTGGCGCAACTCCATGATCAGACGGATCTTGCGCGCCTCGGTGGTCACATAAAGACCTTTCCGAGCTGCCGGCGGGTTTTGGCGTCGGTAAGGTCGAGCTGCAATGGCGTCACCGAGACGTACCCTGCGGCGATGGCGGCGAGGTCGCTCTTGGCCGCGGGCGGCGCCCCGGCACGGTATCGAAATCCGAGCCAATAATAGGGGATGCCGCGAGTGTCGATCCGATCCTCGATCTTCAGGTCGCTTACGTCGCGCCGGCCCTGAATCGTCACCTTGATACCCTTGACCGCCGCCTCGACCATGTCGGGGAAGTTGATGTTGATCAGCACCTGCTCAGGCCAGCCCGCCTTCAACAGGCGCCGCACGATGTCTGGCGCATAATGCTCGGCGGTCGACCATTTGACGGGGTGGTCGCCGCGCAGGCTCTGGCTCAACGCGATCGCGGGCACGCCCAGGATGGTGCCCTCCATGGCGGCGGCGATGGTGCCTGAATAGGTCACATCGTCGCCCGTATTGGCGCCCCGGTTGACGCCCGACAGCACCAGGTCGGGCGCCCGGCCCTTGATGATCTGATGGATCGCTAGCATCACACAATCGGTCGGCGTCCCGTGTACGGCGAAACGCCGGTTAGACAGGCGGCGAATGCGCAGCGGCTCGTGCAGCGTCAGCGAGTGCGAGGCGCCGCTCTGCTCCGTCTCCGGCGCGACCACCCAGACGTCCTTGCCGATCGTCTTAGCTATACGTTCCAGTACCTTAAGGCCGCCCGCGTTGATACCGTCGTCGTTGGTGACCAGGATACGCATGGGCGTTCTTAGGCCGCGCGCGTCAGCACGTCGAGCCCACCCACATAGGGGCGCAACGCTTCGGGTACGACTACCGTGCCGTCCTCGCGCTGGTAGTTCTCAAGGATCGCAACCATCGTCCGCCCGACCGCCAATCCCGACCCGTTGAGGCTATGGACGAATCGGGTGCCCTTGGCGCCGGCCTTGCGGAAGCGCGCATTCATCCGGCGCGCCTGAAAATCGCCGCAATTCGAGCAGCTCGAAATTTCGCGGAAGGCATCCTGGCCCGGCAGCCACACCTCGATATCATAGGTCTTGCGCGCGGCAAAGCCCATATCACCGCTGCTCAGAACCACCACCCGGTAATGCAGACCGAGACGCTGCAACACCTCTTCCGCCGCCCCGCGCATGCGCTCGAGCTCGTCGTCCGAGGCATCAGGATGGGCAATGCTGACCAGCTCGACCTTGCTGAACTGATGCTGGCGGATCATGCCGCGGGTATCCTTACCGGCGGCGCCGGCCTCGGAGCGAAAGCACGGCGTGTGGGCCGTGAAACGCAGCGGCAGGTGCTCGGCCTCGACAATCGAGTCGCGCACCAGATTGGACAGCGGCATCTCAGCGGTTGGGATCAACCAGTAATCGTCAGTAGTGTGGAACAGATCGTTCGCGAATTTCGGCAGGTTGCCCGTGCCGTAAGCCGTGTGATCGCGCACTAGCAGTGGCGGCGCGATCTCGGTGTAGCCCAACTCTGTCGTGTGCAGGTCGAGCATGAACGCCGCCAACCCGCGTTCGAGCCGCGCCAGCGCGCCCTTGAGGACGACGAAGCGCGAACCCGAGAGCTTGGCGGCGGTCTCGAAGTCCATCAGTCCAAGTGCCTCGCCGAGGTCGTAATGCTCTTTGGGTGCGAACTCGAACCGCGGCGGCTCACCCCAGCGCGCGACCTCGACGTTCGCCGCCTCGTCCAGCCCCACCGGCACATCCTCAGCCGGCAGGTTGGGCAGACCTGACAACAGCTGGTCGAGCGCCGCCGCCAGCTCCCGCCCCTGCTCCTCGGCCGCACGAATGCGCTCCTTGAGGGCGCCGACCTCGGCGATCGGCCCGTTCGCGTCGTCACCCCTCGCCCTGGCGGCGCCGATCGCCTTAGAGGCATCGTTGCGCCGCGCCTGATGCGCTTGCAGGTCGGTCTGGCAGGCTCGATGGCGCTCATCGAGATCGAGGATCACCGCCGCGCACGGCTCGAGTCCGCGCTTGCGCAGCCCTGCATTGAACGCTTCAGGGCTTTCGCGAATCCATCCCATGTCGAACATTCGGGGAGCCAGCATCGTCGCGCGGCGTCGCCGCCGGGCCGAAGGCGGCCACTATATACGCCGCCGGACGCGCCTCGTCTAGCGCAGCGGCACTCCTAGGCCGCAGGCTCCTCCGCCTCGCGCTGCGCCCGCTTGCGCTCGACCAGCTTGGCGGAAAGGATCGAGATCTCGTAGAGGATCAGAATCGGGATGCCAAGGCCGACCTGGCTGATGAGGTCGGGCGGGGTCAAAAACGCCGCCACAAGGAACGTAACGACGATCGCGTACTTGCGCTTGGCGGCAAGGGTCTTGGAGGACACCAGCCCGGCCCGCGCCAACAGAGTGAGCGCGACCGGCAACTGGAAGCTCAGACCAAAGGCGAACATCAGCTTGATCACTAGGCTCAAATACTCGTTGACCTTGGCCTCGAGCTGAATCGCCAATACGCCGTCGCCGCCGCCGCGCTCGAAGCCGAGGAAAAAGCTCCACGCCAACGGGAAGATCACATAGTAGACGAGGGCAGCGCCGGCCACGAACAGGATCGGCGTCGCGACCAGATACGGCAGAAACGCGGATTTCTCCTTGCGGTAGAGGCCGGGCGCGGCGAACGCGTAAAGTTGTCCAGCGATGACGGGGAAGGAGAGGAACAGCGCGCCGAAGAACGACAGCTTGAGATACGTGAAAAAGGCCTCGTGAAGCGCCGTGTAGATCAGGCGCCGGCCCTCCTGCCCCTCGTATAAATCGGCCAGCGGCTGCACCAGGAAGTTGTAAATCTGCTCGTGGACGATGTAGCAGCCGACGAATGCCACCGCCATGGCGACCACCGTGTACATGAGGCGCCGCCTGAGCTCGACCAGATGGTCGAGCAACGGCATTTTTCGATCGTCGATGTCGCCGATAACCACTGTTCGGCCTAGCGTTCGCCCACTGAGCTCGGACTGGCCGCGAGGACCGGTTCATCCACCGCCGAATCTTTCGCACGGCCCGAACCGTTCGACTTGCTGGCGGCGCCGCCCGATGCCGTGAGGTCCGCCGGCGGCGTCGTGGTCAAGATTCCCGGGTTGGGCGGCGGTCCCGGCGCGGCCCAGATCGAGCCCTCACTGGCCAGAACGGTCGCCGCCCCTTCGTCATCCTTCGCGGCGCCCGTGTTGGCGGCCGCCTTGAGCTCGTCCTCGGGTGTCGCCGGTATCTCGCTCGCGGCTTCGGTGGCGGCTGGCTCAGGCACTAGCTTGGCGGCCGAAGTTCCGGCGATGTTAGGATTGGTCGTCGCGGGATTGGTCGTCGCGGGCTCGGTCGTACCAGTTTCGGCGCTGGCGGCCCCGACCTTGGCTTTATCGCCCGCCGCCGACGGCGCAGCACCGGTGGGGTCCGGCTCCACGGCCGTCGCCTTTGGCGGCGGCGTAGCGACCTTGACCTTTTCTCTGTCCACCTCGCGGGCGAGCTGGTTCATGTTGTTTTGAAATTCGCGCGACAGCGAACGAGCCTTGGCCATCCACGTGCCAAAGGTCCTGAGTACGCCAGGCAGCTCCTTGGGGCCGACCACGACGACCAGTACCACGACGATCACCAGAAGCTCGCTCCATCCTATGTCCAACATGGTGATTCAACGGGCGCGCGTCGCCGTGCCTGCGGGGGCTGACTAGCCGCTGGCCACTTCGTCCTTTTTCGCCGCGCCCTCGTTGGCGGGCGTCGCCCCGGTGTCGATCGTCTTGGGCGAGGCATCGACGACGGTACCGTCGTCCTTCATGCCCTTCTTGAAGCCTTTAATTCCCTCGGCGACGTCGGTCATCAGGCCCTTGATCTTACCCCTGCCAAACAGCAGCACGACGACGGCAAGGACCAGCGCGATTTGCCAGAAACTCGGCATCATGGCCAAACACTCCCTATTTCCCGGCGCTTCTCGCCCCAGGGCTGAACGCATAATGGCAGAAACAGCGGAACCAGCGCAATCGGGGCGGACGCGCGGCACCCCGCTGTGGCGCGCCTAATCTAGTCCGTCGTTGGCGAAAATGAAAACCTGATGTGGATCGAGCGCAATGGCGACGACAGCCCCCGACGGGGGCGTGGCAGCCGGCGCGGCGCGCGCGATCAGCGGCACCGCAAGATTGGCGACCTCCAGCTCGATACGGCTGTGCGGCCCGATCATGCGACTCTCCCGCACCCGCGCCTCGATGCCGCCTTGGCCGGGCGCCTCCAGGCGAATGGCCACGGGGCGTATCAGTACCTCGACCACCCGGCCCTCCGCCAGTCCATCCCCCGTCGCGAGACGCCCCAGCTCGGTATTCACATGTCCATTCTTAATAACACCCTGTAACCCATTTATTTCACTTAATAAACTAGCTACGAATGAGGTCGCGGGCTGGTGGTATATCACGCTTGGCGTGCCGACCTGGATCAGGCGACCAGCACACATAACGGCGATACGATCCGCCAGTAACATCGCTTCGTCGGGGTCGTGAGTCACTAGCACGGTGGGCGTCCCCGCCGCCCTGAGGACTGCGAGTGTGTCGTCACGCACGAGGTCGCGCAGACGCCCATCGAGGCTCGCGAACGGCTCGTCGAGCAGCATCACGTCGGGTCGCGGCGCCAGTGCCCGCGCTAGCGCTACTCGCTGCTGTTCACCGCCCGACAAAGTGTGCGGATAGGCCTGCGCCTGCGCCGCCAGGCCGACTTGACCCAGCGCCCCGCGCGCGATCGCGTAGCGCTCCTCGGGCGAGGGCGCACGGATCCCGAATACCACGTTGTCGAGCACGCTGAGGTGGGGGAACAGCGCGTAGTCCTGGAAAACTAGGCCAGCCCGCCGTCCCTCGGGTGAGATCGCGGTACGCTCATCGGCGACGACCCGATCGCCGATGATAACGCGGCCCTGCTGCAAGGGCTCGATTCCGGCTGCGATCCGCAACACCGTCGACTTGCCACACCCCGACGGCCCAAGCAAACAAACGATCTCGCCGGCGCCCACCTCAAGACTGAGGTCCGCCACGACCGGATGGCGGCCATAGGCATGGCACACACCCTCCATACGGAGGCCCACCTGGGTCATGCCCGGTCGGCCCGGTCGCGTCGCGCGGGCGAAATGGCGCCGCTCAAGATGATCACGGGCAACAATCCTACGGCGACAATTGCCAGCGCCGCGAGTGCGCTGCGCTCAAGCTGCTCGTCGCCCGCATATTGATAAACATGGGTAGCGAGTGTCTGTACGTTAAACGGACGCAGCACCAGCGTCATCGGCAGTTCCTTCATCGCGTCGACGAAGACCAGAATGGCCGCCGCGAGCGCGCTCCCACGCATCAGCGGCACATGAACCCGCCACAAAGTCTGCGCGGGCGTGAGACCGAGGCTGCGGGCCGCGTCGTCCATACTTGGCCTGATCTTCGCCAGCCCGGCCTCGATGGTCCCGAACGAGATTGCAAGAAAGCGGACCGTATAACCGAACAGGATGGCGGCCACCGTGCCGCTCAGCAACAGGCCGGTCGAGACGCCGAGGTTCGCGCGCATCCACCCATCGACGGCATTGTCGAGCCACCCAAATGGCGATAGCACGCCGACCGCGAGCACCGCGCCTGGCACCGCGTAGCCTAAGCTCGCGACCCGCACCGCGACGCGCACGGCGGGACGGCCGTCGAGTCGAGCGCCGTATGCAAGGACAAGCGAAAGGCCCACCGCGATCGCCGCCGCCCCGGCCGACAGAAACAGGCTGTTGGCCGCGAGAGTCACGAACGCCTCGCCGAGCGCCGCACGATAGTTCTCGACCGCGTGTCCGGCGAGGATGACGCCCGGCAACAAGAAGCCAAGCGAGATCGGTGCCAGGCACGCCGCGAAGGCCAAACCCGCCCGGGCGCCGCGCAACTCGTAGCGCGCCAGCGGCCGCTGGCGGCCGCTGGTGTGGTGATAGCGGCGCTTGCGGCGCGCCGCGCGCTCAAGCGCCAACACCACCAACACTACGACCAGCAGCGCCACCGCAATCTGCGCCGCGCCCGCCACGCTGTTCATCCCGAACCAGACATTGAAGATGCCGCGCGTAAACGTATTGACCGCAAAATAATCCACCGTGCCGAAGTCGTTCAGGGTCTCTAACAGGACCAACGCTATGCCCGCCGCGATGGCCGGACGCGCCAGCGGCAGCGCGACCTTAGCGAAGCTTCGCCACGCCCCGCACCCCAACGTCCGGCTGACCTCAAGAACGCAGACCGATTGTTCATGGAACGCCGCGCGCGCGAGAAGATAGACATAGGGATAGAGCACTAGCGACATCAGCACGATGGCGCCGCCGAGCGAACGCACTTCGGGGAACCAATACTCGCCCGCTAGCCGCCATCCGACGGCCTCGCGCAGCAGCATCTGGACGGGGCCAGCGTAGTCGAGAAGATCGGTATAGACGTAGGCGATCACGTAAGCTGGCATCGCCAGCGGCACCATCAGCGCCCAGGCGAAGATCGCGCGCCCCGGAAATGCACACGCAGTCACCAACCACGCCGTACCCACGCCGATGACAAAGGTGCCGATGCCGACGCCCAGCATCAGCCAAAGCGTGTTCAGCGCATATGTTGGCAAGACGGTCGTCGCCAGATGCCGCCATATCTCGGCCGACGGGCCCAGCGCCAACGCCACGACGCCGAGGACCGGCACGGCTACCAACGCCGCCACCAGCACCGTCACCGTCGTCCAGCGCTTCTGGGAGCCCCGGCCGCGCCGCCACAGCCGCCTCGCTGTCTCGTCGCCGATGACGATCGCCGTCATGATTTCCGTCTTATCGGCTATTCTTACTCGGCGCGAATGATATTGATAATCATTCTCATTCGCAACCACGGGCGCGGCGGGCGCTCACCCGATCGGCGTTCGTTCAGCGCTGTTTGGGCTCCCGGGCCTGATCGAGGACAGTCACCGTTGCGGTCGTGGGTTCCCTGAGGTCTGCCAGAGGGGCGGCGAGAGAGGCGTCGGGCGGGGCGGCGGAAGGGTCCGCCAGGTCGTCGGGGACCTCGTCGAGCGGCGGCATCGCCTCGAGCAGACCCGTCGCTTTCAGCTCTTCGAGTCCCGGAAGGCTATCGAGAGCGTCGAGGCCGAAATGCTCAAGAAACGCCTCTGTAGTGCCGTACGTAACCGGCCGCCCCGGTGTGCGGCGGCGACCGCGCGGCCGAATCCAACTCGCCTCCAACAACAGGTCGAGGGTCCCGCGACTCAGCGAAACGCCCCGTACCTCCTCGACCTCAGCACGCGTGATCGGTTGGTGATAGGCGATGATGGCGAGCGTTTCGAGCGCCGCCCGCGACAGCCGGCGCGTGGTTTCGACCTCACGGCGCAGCAGGTGAGCGAGATCGGGCGCGGTGTGGAAACACCACCGTCCAGCCACGTTGACCAGATTGACGCCACAGCCAGCATAGCGTTGGCGGACCTGCTCGATCACGCCCTCGATGTCACAGTCGGCCGGCAGTCGGGCCGCCAGATCCTCGCGATCAAGCGGCTCGGTCGCCGCGAACAGCAACGCCTCGACCACCCGGGCGTGCTGACGGCTATCGTGCTCCTCGTCGCTCAATGGCCCTCTCCGTCGCCAGTCTTACTGGGCTCTGCCTCACCGGGCCGCGCCGCGCGGAGATGGATCGGTCCGAACGGCGCGTCCTGGCGCATTGAGACGGCGCCCGAGCGAGTGAGTTCGAGGCTCGCCGCGAGCGTCGAGGCAAGCGCCGAGCGCCGGTGATGGTCGTCGACAATACTCTCCGGCAGGAAGCGTTCGAGCTTTTTCCACTCGGGCATCCCGCCAAGCAACCGGGTCACGCGGAGAATCGCGTCCTCGACGGTGAACAGCGCCAGCGGCTCGATGGCCAGCCGACCTACCTCGCCTCGCCTCCGATGATCGGCGTAGGCGCGCAGAAGTTCAAAGAGCGATGCCTCGTAGACAGAGCTGCGGATTAGCCGGATACCTTCCGGGGCGCCGCGCCGAAATACGTCACGCCCCAGCCGATCGCGCGCCATCAAGCGCTCCGCAGCCTCCCGCATCGCCTCCAACCGCCGCAGCTGAAAGGCGAGCCGAGCCGCCATCTCCGCGCCGCTCGGCTCCTTCCCGCCCTCACTCTCGGGCAGCAGCAGCCGCGATTTCAGATAGGCAAGCCAGGCCGCCATCACCAGATAGTCGGCGGCGATCTCGAGGCGCAAGTGGCGCGCGTTCTCGATGAAGGCGAGGTACTGCTCGGCGAGATCGAGGATCGAGATGTGGGCGAGGTCGACCTTTTGCTGGCGCGCCAAGCTCAGTAGCGCATCGAGCGGCCCCTCGTAGCCGTCGAGGTCGACGACGAGCGCCTCGTCAGCCGCCGGCCGCGCCTCATCTTCGAAGGAGCTATCGACCACAGTAACCCCTAGCCCACCGCGCTGTTAGCCCACCGAGCCATTAGCCATGCCCGGTCAGGGCCAGCACCAGATCATATAGAAAGCCAACGACCGGCCCAACCACCCATGTGAGCACGCTGACGTCCACGCCGATTTGGGCGCCGATCAGGGGCAGGACGAAAATCAAGCCAATGACGATGAACAGGCCATAGCGCTCGAGTCGCGCCAGCGGCCGCGCATAGCGGGCTGGCAGCAGGCCAACCGCCACCCGTCCGCCGTCGAGCGGCGGCAGCGGGATCATATTAAAGACGGCCAGCACCAGGTTGAGCAGGACAGCGTTGTGCAGATTGACAAAGCACCAGCCCCGCGCCCACTCGGGCAGAAACGTCAACGTATGCACCAGCAGTGCCGCCACCACCGCCAGCGCGATATTGACCCCAGGGCCCGCCGCCGCCACCCACACCATGTCGCGCCTCGGATTGCGCAGACGCATGAAATTGACCGGCACCGGTTTGGCATAGCCAAATAGAAACTGCGAGCCGAGCAGGACCAAAAGGCCGGGTAAGATCACCGTGCCGAACTGGTCGACGTGCTTGAACGGATTGAACGTGACGCGCCCCAGCCGGTAGGCCGTGTCGTCGCCGAGTTTCCAGGCGACATACCCGTGCGCCGCCTCGTGAAGGGTGATCGCGATCAGCACCGGAAGCACCCACACCGAGGCCCGGAGTAGCATGACGTCGAGGTTTTCCACCTACGTTACCGCTGCTACCGTTTGCAACCCCGTCACAAGTCCGAGCCGGGCCGCGAGCGCCGCCTCGGCGCAGTGGCGATCGAGCCCCGGCGCGGGTACCAGCCGATCTCGCGCCCGCCCCCAACGCTCGCGCGCCGATGCGCTCATCGCACCCACGCTCTCGGCGACCGCTACCATCTCGACCATCTCGCCGTTGCAGTGCAGGGCGATGTCGCAGCCCGCCACCAGCGCGGCGGCCGCGCGGGTGCCTGGAGAGCCAGACAGCGCCGCCATGTTGAGATCGTCAGAGATCAGGAGCCCGTCGAAACCGATCTCGACCCGGATGGCCTCCGGTATCACGACCGGCGAGACGCTGGCCGGGTTGCGCGCATCGAGAGCCGTATAGATCGGATGCCCGACGATGCCGATCGGCATCTCAGCCAGCGCCCGGAACGGCGCGAAATCGACCGCCCGGAGCTCCTTCCGCGTCGCCTCGATCGCCGTGGCCCCGAGGTGAGTGTCGGCGCCCGCCCGGCCGTGGCCAGGCAGATGCTTCAAGGCCGGCAGCACGCCACCCTCGAGCAACCCCTCCGCGCACGCACGGCCGAGCCGCGCCACGACATCGGCACGGTCAGCATAGGCGCGATCGCCAATCGCCTCGTGCATACCAGGGCTGGCGACATCGAGGACGGGGGCGCAGTTGACGGTGATGCCGAGGTCGGCGAGATCAGCAGCGATCAGGTTGGCGTTCAGGCGGACCGCCTCAATGGCCGCCTCCGGCGCGGCGCGGTCAAGCGCGCCGAAGGCGACAGAGGCGGGGGCCGCGCGCCATTCGGGCGGACGCAGCCGGGCAACCCGGCCGCCTTCCTGGTCGATTAGCACCGGCGCATCGTCGCGCCCGACGGCGCCGCGCAGCGCCGCTACCAGCGCCCGTATCTGTGGCCGATCGCGACAATTGCGCACGAACAGAATGAAGCCAAGCGGATCGGTCGCAGCGAAGAAACTACGCTCCGCCTCGCTCAGCGCCGTTCCAGCGCAGCCAAAGATCACGGCGCGCGGCGGCATCGACTAGGGCGAAACGACCAAGCACGGCTGGTCGCGCGCCGACAAACGCTCACACAGGGCGAGCGCAGCGGCGCGGTCGGCGAACGGCCCGGCCTGAACACGATGGTAGACGCCGCGCTCCTCCCCCAGATCGGCCTCGACGACGATGTGAGCCAGTTTCGCGAGCAGGTCACCGTGGGCGCTCGCGGCCCGGGCCCACGCACGTTCCGCGGCGCTTGCACCACGAAACGAACCGATCTGGACGCGATACGCGGCTAGCAACGCCTGCCGCGTCTGGGAGCCCGCGTCCGTTGCCATCCCGGGTGTCTCGACGTCACCAACCGTTGCGGACGGCTCTTCCGGTATGGGCGGCGGCGCCAGCGCGTCCTCGGCGGCAGCCACCGCCTCGTCTCCGCTCGCAACCGGCTTCGGTGCCTCGACCACGACGGCTGCCGCGCCATCGGGCGTCACGTCGTCAGGCAAAACTGCGTCCAGAGGCACGTCGCGCGATGGCAGCTCTTCATCGACGACGAGTTCGGGCCTCGGTAGCGGCTCCTCGGGTGGTGGCAGCAGCGATTTGACTTCCGGTTCCTCGGCCGAAGGGTCGAGCGTCTCGTACACCAGCTTCTCCTGGTGCGGAACCTCCAACCCGCCGGGGTCGTCGGGCGCCACCTTGGTCGGCGAGGGATCGGCCTTGACCAGCGGTGGCGACATCACAATGCCCCTGCGCAGTCCCAGCTCGTACGCGTACCAGATGCCACCGGCGGCGGCGGCCACGATAATGATGCCGAGCAACACGAACATGCTGAGACCGGCCCGTCGGACGCGCGCCAGCGTGGCCACCGCCTCGTCGGTCCTGGGCTCTGCGCCCTCGTCTGGCTCAGCCATCAGCGGCTATCTCAGCTCTTCGACGGGTTCGACGCCTATGATGGCGAGGCCCGAGGCAATGACCGTGAGCACGCCCTGAACCAGCGCCAGTCGCGCCAGGCTCAACGGCGCGTCCTCAGCCACGATAAAGCGCAACGACACATCGTTGGTGCCCCGGTTCCATAGTCCGTGGAACGCCGCCGCGACGTCGTGGAGGTAATAGGTCAACCGATGCGGTTCATGTGACAAGGCCGCCGACTCGACCACGTGCGGCCAGTGGGAAAGCGTCCTGATCAAAGCAAGCTCATCAGGCTCGGTCAAGCGGTCGAGATCGCTCCCCGCCACCGCGGTCGCGCCAAGATCGGCGCCGGGAAGCGCCGCCGCCGCGTGACGCAACGCAGAGTGGCCGCGAGCATGAGCATATTGGACATAGAAGACCGGGTTGTCGCGCGATTGCTCGGTCGCCTTAGCGAAGTCAAAGTCGAGCGGTGCGTCGTTGCGCCTCGTCAACATCATAAAGCGCACGACATCCCGACCTACCTCGTCAATGACTTCGCGCAGGGTGACGAAATCGCCGGCGCGCTTCGACATCTTTACCGGGACGCCGTCCTTGAGGAGGTTGACCAGCTGACAGAGTTTCACGTCGAGCTCGGCCTTACCGTCGCTGACCGCCCTGACCGCCGCCGTCATGCGCTTGACGTAGCCGCCGTGATCGGCGCCCCAGACATCGATCATGGTGTTGAAGCCGCGCTCGAACTTGTCACGGTGATAAGCGATATCGGCGGCGAAGTAGGTCCACTCACCTTCCGATTTCTTGAGCGGGCGGTCGACGTCATCGCCAAACTCGGTGGCCTTGAACAGCATCTGGGGCCGAGCCTCCCAGTCCTCGGACGACTTGCCCTTGGGCGGCTCCAACACGCCCTCGTAGACCAGTCCGCGCATCTTCAGATCGTCAAGTATCTCTTCGGTTTGGCCCCTCTCGTGCAGCGTACTTTCGGAGAAGATGACGTCATGGCGGATACCGAGATCAGCAAGATCGCGCCGGATCAACCCCATCATCGCGTCCCGACCCACATTCGCGCAGGCGTCCAGCCAATCTGGCTCTGACGCCGAGAGCCATTTGTCACCATCTCGTTCCGCCAGCTTCTGACCGACCGAGACCAAGTAGTCTCCCGGATAGAGGCCCTCCGGCATCGCACCCGACTCGCGACCCAGCGCTTGCTGGTAGCGAAAGTAGACGGAACGTGCCAACGCCTCGATCTGAGCGCCGGCGTCGTTGACGTAGTACTCACGGGTAACCTTGTAGCCCGCCTTCTCCAACAGGCTCGCGAGCACGTCGCCGACCACGGCGCCGCGGCCATGGCCGATGTGCAGCGGGCCGGTCGGATTGGCCGAGACGAACTCGACGTTTACCGCCGCGCTCCCGCCCATGTCCGAATCGCCGTACGCCGTGCCGGCCCGAAGTATTTCGGCGAGCTGGCCGCGCCAGAATGAGTCGTCGAGGCGCAAGTTGATGAAACCCGGCCCGGCGACCTCGACCGCCGCCACGTCGTCCAAACCGCCCAAGCGCTCCGCGAGCGCAGCGGCAAGGTCGCGGGGCTTGGCCCGCGCCTGCTTCGCCAGCACCAACGCAGCATTGATGGCGATGTCGCCGTGGCTGGGATCGCGAGGCGGTTCGACGGTCACACCGCCGAGGTTCAGTCCCGGCGGCAGTGCCCCGGCGCCCGACATCGCCTCGACTTCCGTCGCGAGGCAGGATCGGAAGTGCTCGAATATGTTCAAATCCCGGTGTCCCACTCAAACAGCCGCCGCGCCTCGTTCAGAGCAAACGCGTCGGTCATGCCAGCGATGTAGTCGGCTACCAGCCGCGCTGTCTCGGGGTTACGCGGCCCCTCGGCGCGGGCGCGCCACTCGGTCGGCAGGCAGTCGGGATCGGCGAGCAGGAAGTCGAACAGCTCGGTGACGATGCGGCGGGCCTTGGCGTGCGAGCGGTTGAGTTTGTAGTGGTCATACATTTGGGTGTGGAGGAACGTCTTAACGCCTCGATTGGCCTCGACCATAGCTGGTGAGAAGGCGACCAACGGCTCGCCCAAACGCCGGACATCTTCGACGTTTCGCGGAGCGCGGGCCTCGACCCGGCGTCCGGTTTCCTCGATCACGTCGCCAACCATGCGGTCGATCATGCGGCGAATCGATTCGTGGATCAGCCGGTCACGCGCGAGGTCATGGTAGCGCTGCCGCACCGCCGAGACCATCTCACCGATCAGCGGCACCTCCGCCGCATCGTCGAGGTCGAACAAGCCGGCATGCAGGCCGTCATCGATATCGTGGTTGTTGTAGGCGATATCGTCGGCGAGCGCCGCGACCTGAGCCTCGGGGCCCGGCCACAAGTGAAGCTCCAAGTCCTCGACCTCGGCGTACTCGATAATCGCGGCGGGCAGGCCCGAGCGCTCGGGATCGGCGGCGCCCAGCAACGGTCCGTTGTGCTTCACCAGCCCCTCCAGCGTCTCCCAGGTCAGGTTGAGACCGTCGAACTCGGCGTAACGCTGCTCGAGCTTGGTCACGACACGAAGAGTCTGGGCGTTATGGTCAAAACCGCCGTACGGCGCCATCGCCCTGTCGAGCGCCTCCTCGCCAGCATGGCCAAAAGCGGTGTGGCCAAAGTCGTGGGCGAGCGCCAGCGCCTCAGTCAAATCCTCGTCGAGCCCCAAGGTGCGGGCGATGCTGCGCGCGATCTGCGCGACCTCGATCGAATGGGTCAGCCGGGTACGATAGTGGTCACCCTCATGATAGACGAAGACCTGGGTCTTATGTTTGAGGCGGCGGAAGGCGGTGGAGTGAACGATGCGATCACGATCGCGCTGAAAGACGGTGCGGTTGGAGCTCTCGGGTTCGCGATAGCGGCGCCCCCGGCTCTCTTCGGGGCGGCTGGCGAACGCCGCTCGACGGCGATGCGCGAACATTGCCCAACCTAGCGTGGGGCCCATGGTGGATCAAACTTAGGGCAAACAAGCGGGGACGATTGACAGCGCCGCCCGATGGCCTACCTAATATAGGCATGACTACAGCACCGAGACGAAGCCGATGACCGCTATAGACACCAAGGGCCGAGAGATCACGCTGTCCGAAGGTGCCATCAAGCGCCTGACCGCTATCCTGGCGCAAGAAGAAGGCGGGGCCGAGCGGATGCTACGGGTGAGCATCAACGGCGGCGGTTGTTCGGGCTTTCAGTACAGCTTCAACCTCGACGACACACGCAACGGTGACGACCTTGTGTTCGAGACCGCGGGTCTCGGCGTGGTCACCGATCCCATCTCCTTCGAGCTCCTCGGCGGGGCTGAGATCGACTATATAGAGGAGTTGATCGGCGCCTCCTTCCAGGTCCGCAACCCCAACGCCACCGCCGGTTGCAGCTGCGGCGCCTCATTTGCTGTCGGTTAGGCGCGCGCTCTCGACCGCCGAGCCGGGCGCGCAACGCCGCCCACAAAAGTAGCGGTCCGTGAAGACCGCGACCGATGAAAATCGCCACGTTTAACGTCAACTCGGTGCGCGCGCGCCTACCCAATTTACTCGACTGGCTCCGCGACGCGGCGCCAGATGTCGCGCTCCTCCAAGAGACCAAGGTCGTCGATGAGGTGTTCCCGGCGCTAGAGATCGAGGACCTCGGCTACAACATCGCCCGGCACGGCCAGAAAACCTATAACGGCGTCGCCATCCTCTCAAGGTCGCCGCTTGAGGACATCGCGCGCGTCCTGCCCGGCGACGAGGCCGACCAGGAAGCGCGCTATATCGAGGCGGTCACTGGCGGGGTTCGGGTCGCCTCGATTTACGTGCCCCAGGGCACCGACCTCGCCACTCCTCGGTTCGCGTTCAAGCTCGCCTTCCTCGACCGACTGCACGCCCACGCCAAGACGTTGCTCGGCCATGAGGAAGCCTTCGTTCTCGGCGGCGACCTCAACGTCGCGCCGGAGGCCACCGACGTGTACGACCCGCAAGACCTCGACGGCAATCTTTGTTTCCACCCCGAGGAGCGCGCCCGCTTCCGCAAGCTCTTGTGGCTCGGGCTGACCGACGGCTTCCGCGCACTGCATCCCGAACCCGCCCGCTATAGCTACTGGGACTATCGCGGCCGCTATTGGCGGGCCAACCAGGGCCTGCGCATCGACCACCTGCTGCTCTCGCCGCGCGCCGCCGACCGGCTCGCGGCTAGCGACATCGATCGCGACCAGCGCGGCCTCCCCAACCCCTCCGACCACGCGCCGGTATGGTGCGAACTCACCCCGCCGCGCATCCCGATGTCGGACTGAGGACGGGAGATGGCCGACGACGCCGCGCGCACCGCCTGCCTTCGAGCCGTGCTCGGCCCCCGCGCCAATGTCGGGGAAAAACCGATGTTCGGCGTTTAGACCTTCATGGTCGCGAGCCACATGTGCTGCGGCGTCGCCGGCGATGAGCTGGTGGCGCAGCGGCCCAGCGTGGGCGGCGAAGGCGGTCGCCAAGCCGCACGTACTCCTGTGCGACGTCACCGGCCGCCCGATGAAAAGCATAGTAACAGTGGCCCCGGCGGGCCTTGGCACCGCCGAAGCGCCCAAGGGCAGGGTGGACGTCGCCCTCGCCGTCGTCGAGACGCTTCGGCCAAAGGGCTGAACGGGGGGCTTTAGGGGCGCGACAGCTAAGCGTCGACGTCAACCCACCACGGCTCTGGCCGAGCGGTAAAGCCGGCGGCGGTTTCGAGCACGTCGGCGACTTTGAGTACTGTCGCCTCGTCGAACGGCTTGCCCAACAGCTGAAGACCGAGCGGCAGGCCATCGTCGGCGAGGCCGGCGGGGATCGAAATGCCGGGTAGCCCGGCCAAGCTGGCGGGCACGGTGAAAACGTCATTGAGATACATGGCGATCGGGTCGTCCGACTTCTCGCCGAAGCCGAAGGCAGCCGAGGGCGAGGTCGGAGTGAGGATCGCGTCGACCGTTTCAAAAACCGCCGCGAAGTCGCGAGCGATCAGAGTTCGCACCTTCTGGGCCTTAATGTAGTACGCATCGTAGTAGCCGGCCGACAGCACATAAGTGCCAATCATCAGCCGCCGCCGCACCTCCGGCCCAAAGCCCGCGGCACGGGTGTTGTCATACATCTCCTGGATGGTGCGGCCCTCGACACGCAGACCATAGCGGACGCCATCGTAGCGCGCGAGGTTGGAGGAAGCCTCGGCGGGCGCCACGATGTAGTAGGCCGGCAAGGCGTAGCGCGTGTGCGGCAGACTGACCGGCACTGCGTGGGCACCGGCGGCCTCCAGCCACTCGACGCCATGCCGCCACAGCTGTTCGATGGCCTCGGGCATCCCGTCGAGGCGGTACTCCTCCGGCACGCCGATCCGCAGACCCTTGATGTCGCCAGTAAGCGCGGCGGCGTAATCCGGCACCGGCGTGTCGACCGAGGTCGAATCGCGCGGATCGTGGCCGGCCATGGCGCGCAACATGAGGGCCCCATCGCGTACGGTGCGGGTGACGGGTCCAGCCTGATCAAGCGATGAAGCGAAGGCGGCGATGCCCCAGCGCGAGCACCGGCCATAGGTCGGCTTTAGGCCGACCACGCCGCAAAACGATGCCGGCTGGCGGATCGAGCCGCCGGTGTCAGTGCCGATGGCGCCCATGGCGATGCGGGCGGCCACCGCCGCTGTCGAGCCGCCGCTCGAGCCGCCCGGCACCATCGAACGGTTGTCGCCACGCCGCCGCCACGGATTCTCGACGGCGCCGTAATAGCTCGTCTCGTTGGACGAGCCCATGGCGAACTCATCCAGGTTGGCCTTGCCGAGTATGACCGCGCCAGCCCGCCACAGGTTGGCCGTGACGGTCGACTCATAGGGCGGCACGAAGCCATCGAGGATGTGCGAGCCAGCGGTGGTCAGCACGCCCTCCGTCGCGAACAGGTCTTTGATGGCGATCGGAATACCCTCCATCACACCAACCACGCCGACGCGCCGACGTGTGTCCGAAGCATCCGCCGCGACAAGCGCGCGCTCGGCGGTCTCGGTGATGAGAGCGTTGAGGGGGCGCGCCGCTTCCATCGCGGCGATGTGCGCCTGGGCCAACTCGTGGCCCGAAAAAGCGCCTATCGCCAGGCCATCGAGCGCCTCGGCGATAGTCAGATCGGTGAGTTCGGTCGTCACTCGATGACTTTGGGGACCGCGAAGAAGACCTGGGCCGAGGCCGGCGCGTTGGCCAGAACCTTTTCGGCGCAAGCGCCGTCGCTGACCACGTCGTCTCGCATCGGCATGCCGACCTCCACGACACGCGTCATCGGCGGCACGGCCTCGGTGTCGAGTTCGTTGAGCTGCTCGACCCATCCGAGGATGTTGTTAAGTTGGGCGGCCATCGGCTCGAGCTCGGCCTCGGGAACCTTGATCCGACACAGCTCGGCGACGTGCGCCACCGTGGCTTTATCGAGCGACATGTGCCACCTTCGGTCTCGTCTTGGGGCCCTCCTCTCGTGCGCCTTAGGGCCCGTCCAGAATTGGGAAAACCGCGCGGGAAGCGCGGATTCCACCCGGCACGCGGTCGCGGACGGTATCATCCGACCATGTTTCATCGCAACCCCACCGAGCTCGCCAAGACCCTCGCGCCCCGTCAGCGGCTGTTGGGCCTGGATGTGGGATCGAAGACCGTCGGCCTTGCCCTTTCCGACACCACCCGCAGGGTCGCGACACCGCACATGACGTTGCACCGCACCAAGTTCGCCAAGGACGTCGACACCCTGCTAGCGCTGATCGCCCGCGAGGGCGTCGGTGGCCTGGTCATCGGCCTGCCGCTCAACATGAACGGCTCGGAGGGCCCGCGCTGCCAGTCGGTGCGCCAGTTCGCCCGCAACCTAGATGAGCGAATCGACGTGGGAATGGCGTTTTGGGACGAGCGGCTGTCGACGGCGGCAGTCGAACGGGTGCTGATCGAGGCCGACACCTCGCGGCAGCGGCGCAAGCAGGTGATCGACAAGCTGGCTGCGGCCTACATTCTTCAAGGCGCGATGGATTCTCTTCGGGGCGCGATAGATTCTGGCGCGCTGGAGTCGGAGGCGCGATGACGGCCGCGATTTCCAACGTCTTCCCTCACCGCCATCTGTTGACGATCGAGGGACTTTCGATTGCCGACATCACGACGCTGCTGGACCTCGCCGATGCCTACGCGACCCAGAATCGGGAACCCAGCAAAAAGCAAACGCTGCTGCGCGGCCGCACCCAGATCAACCTGTTCTTCGAGAGCTCAACGCGGACGCGCACCTCGTTCGAGCTTGCGGGCAAGCGGCTTGGCGCCGACACCATCAACATGTCGGTCGAGGGCTCCGCGATCAAGAAGGGCGAGACACTGATCGACACGGCGATGACCCTGAACGCCATGCAGCCCGATGTGCTGGTGGTGCGCCATCCCGAGAGCGGCGCCGTCGCGCTGCTGGCGCAAAAAGTCGACTGCTCGGTCATCAACGCGGGTGACGGCAGCCACGCTCACCCGACCCAGGCGCTGCTCGACGCCTTGACCATCCGACGGCGCAAGGGACGGCTGGAGAGCCTAGTGGTCGCCATCTGCGGCGATATCGTGAACAGCCGCGTCGCCCGCTCCAACATCCGACTGCTGACCACGATGGGCGCGCGCGTCCGAGTAATCGCGCCGCCCACATTGCTGCCGTCGGCGATGGAGCGGCTTGGCGTCGAGGTCCATCACGACATGCGCGAGGGTCTCGCCGATTGCGACATCGTCATGATGCTCAGGCTCCAAACTGAACGCATGCACGGCACCTTTGTGCCCTCGATCCGCGAGTACTATCACTTCTATGGTCTCGACTATGCCAAGCTCGCGGCGGCCAAGGACGACGCCCTCATCATGCATCCAGGGCCGATGAATCGCGGCGTAGAAATCGACACTGCCGTCGCCGATGACATCGATCGCAGCGTCATTCGCGAACAAGTCGAGATGGGGGTGGCGGTGCGCATGGCGTGCCTCGACATCTTGACCCGCGATGCGAGGCGCTGAGATGGCGAACGGCAGCAATGTGGGCGGCCGGCGTGCGTTCATCAACGTTCGTCTGCTCGATCCCGCAAGCGGTTTGGATGCGCCGGGCACGCTGCTGATCGAGGACGGGCGAATCGCCGAGGTCGGCCCGCACCTTTTCGCCGACGGTGTCCCCTCGGGCATCGACACGGTGGACGGCGGCGGCCATTGCCTATGCCCAGGTTTGATCGACATGCACGCATTCCTCGGCGAGCCGGGGGCCGAGCACAAGGAGACGTTGGCCACCGCGAGCGCTGCTGCGGCGGCCGGCGGTATCACGACGCTGATCGCGACCCCAGATACCGATCCGGCGATCGACGATGTCGCCCTGGTCGAACTGATCAAACGCCTGGCACGCGACACGGCGGTCGTCCACGTGCACACGATGGCAGCCATCACCAAGGGCCTGCGCGGCGCCGCGATGACCGAGATGGGGCTGTTGGCGAGTGCCGGCGCTGTCGCCTTCACCGATGGCGACTACACCATCGCCGACGCCCTGGTCATGCGCCGAGCGCTTGCCTATGCCTCGACCTTCGACCTGCTGATCGATCACCTACCGATGGACGCCGAACTCAGCGCCAGCGGTTGCCTGAACGAGGGCGAGGTCGCCACCCGCCTCGGCCTGGCCGGCATTCCGGCCGCCGCCGAAGCCATCATCCTCGACCGCGACCTGCGCCTGGCCGAGCTCACCGGCGCCCGTCTGCACGCCAGCCGCCTTACCACCCGAGCCTCGCTCGATGCAATGCGCGCCGCCAAGGCGCGCGGTCTGCGCGTGTCCTGTTCAGCCACCCCGCATCACTTCGCGCTGAACGAGACGGCGGTAGGCGAGTACCGCACGTTTGCCAAGGTCTGGCCGCCACTGCGCTCGGAAGAAGATCGGCGCGCCCTGATCCAGGGCCTCGCCGATGGCGCCGTCGACGTGATCGTTAGCGGTCATTCGCCGCAGGACCAGGAGAGTAAGCGGCTTCCGTTCGCCCAAGCCGCCACGGGCATCTCTGGACTGGAGACAATGCTGCCGCTGGCCTTGGAGCTGCACCACAACGGGCATCTACCGCTGCTGGCGGTAATCGAGAAAATGACGGCTGCGCCAGCCCGGCTGCTCGGCCTCGACGGTGGGGTGTTGGCTGCGGGCGCGCCAGCCGATCTGCTGCTCTTCGACCCCGAGGCGCCGTCGGTGATCGACCCTGACCGCTTTATCAGCAAGTCCAAGAATTCTCCCTTTGAGAACCACCCAGTTCAGGGCCGGGTGCTGCGAACTCTGGTCGCCGGTCGGGAGGTTCATAACCGGGCTGGGCCAGCCTAACCGGTGCCCGATCCACTCGGCACGTTCGAATATACGTGGCGCTTGTGGTTGGCCGCGCCACTTATCGGCTACCTGCTCGGCTCCATCCCCTTTGGCCTGATCCTCGCCCGCCTCGCGGGCCTTGGCGATATCCGCCGAATAGGGTCCGGCAATATCGGCGCCACCAACGTGTTGCGGACCGGAAACAAACCAGTGGCGTTGGCGACATTGCTGCTGGACGGGGCCAAGGCCGGCGTGCCGCTGGCGGTCGCCGCCGCCATGTATGGGCAGGATTACGCGGTCATGACCGGCATCGGTGCCCTACTCGGCCATCTCTATCCGATCTGGCTGCGGCTCGGCACCGCGCGTGAGATGGCACGCGGTGTCGCCGTGCTGTGTGTCCTGGTGGCCGCCTTTGGCTTAATCAGCGCCGGCGGCTACGGCATCCGCACCGGCGCCGGCATTCTCTTGATCGTCGCCGTGACGCCGCTGGGCTGGGGCGGCAAAGGCGTGGCGAGCGCACTTGGCTGCCTAATCGCCATCGCCTGGCCGGTCGGGCTGTTGGTCGGCGCGAGTTGGCTCGTGACGGCGGCACTATTTCGCTATTCGTCGCTCGCGGCGCTGGTCAGCCTGATCCTCGGCCCGGTCTACGCCTATCTCATCACCGATTACCAGACGACCGAATTCGCGATTCTGGTCGCCGTCCTGGTCGTGATCCGTCACGCCGCCAATATCGGCCGTCTGATACGAGGCCAGGAAGCGAAGATCGTGCTCGGCCGGGTTAGTGGGGCCGGGCACGCCGATAGAATTGGTGGCGGTGGGCGATGAACGGCACGCGCTGAGTGACTGCAAACGCCTCGATTGGTTGCGGCTGGGCCGCGCGGAGAACGGTGGCCCGATCACCTTCCTCGCGCTGATCGAGCGCTATGGCGAGGCGTCTCAGGCGCTCGCGGCGCTGCTTGGATTGGCGCGCGTGGGAGGACGCAGGAAACTGATGCCAATCTCGCCCCTGGCCGACATCGAGAGCGAGGTATTCTCGATCCCCGGTTCGCTCCTCGATCCGCGCCGCGGCGGCGCCAACCATCTTCTCCGCCAGGGGGCCGTTCTAACCGAATCCACCGCCGACATCATCGATGTATTACGCGAGATGAGCGCGCGTTCGGTCGAGGAACAGCGCCCCAGCGGGCCCTCTGCGCCAACGACACCGCCCGCCGACGACGGGGTGGCGTGCGGTTGCGCTTTGGTCGCCGAAAAGCTAAGCCCGGCGCCGGTGGAGGTTGACGAACTCGTACGCCAGTGCCATTTGTCACCGGCAGTCGTGCTGACGATATTGCTGGAGTTGGAACTCGCCGGTCGGATCGAGCGGCACCCCGGCAACCAGGTATCGTCGATCTAGAAGCGGGGGTCGGGTCGCTCCGATCCCGCCATATGCAACGGATACACATAACCCGCATGGACGTCGTCGTCGTCGAGTCACCGGCCAAGGCCAAGACCATCAATCGGTATCTCGGCGATGGGTACCGGGTTCTGGCGAGCTACGGCCACGTGCGCGATCTGCCCTCGAAGGACGGCTCGGTCCGCCCCGACGAGAACTTCGCGATGACCTATATCCCCGACCCCCGCGGCGCCAAACACTTGAGCGCGATCGCCAAGGCGTTGCGCGGGGCCGAGCACCTGTACCTCGCGACCGATCCGGATCGCGAGGGCGAGGCCATTGCGTGGCATGTGCTCGAGGCACTCACCGAGCAGAAGGCGATCGAGGGCGTTGAAGTCAAGCGCGTGGCGTTCAACGAGATCACCAAACGCGCGGTACTCGACGCCATCGAGCATTCCCGCGACCTTGACATGGACTTGGTCAACGCCCAACAGGCGCGGCGCGCGCTCGACTATCTGGTCGGCTTCACGCTCTCGCCGGTGCTGTGGCGCAAGCTGCCGGGCTCGCGCTCGGCCGGTCGGGTGCAGTCGGTGGCGCTGCGTCTAATCTGTGAGCGCGAGTTCGAGATCGAGGCTTTCAAGCCGCGCGAATATTGGTCGATAGACGCCGAGTTCGCGACCGATGACGGTATACCGGTGCGGGCACGGCTCAGCCAGCTCACCGGCAAAACACTCAGCAAGTTTTCGCTCGGCGACGAGGCCGCGGCCACGGCGGCCGTGACCACGGCGCGGGCGGCGCCGAGCTACGCCATCGCCACTATCGAGGCCAAACAGAGCCAGCGCCACCCGCCGCCACCCTTCCGGACCTCGACGCTTCAGCAGGAGGCCGCCCACAAGCTGCGCTTCGCGGCCAGCCACACCATGAGTATCGCCCAGCGCTTGTACGAGGGTATCGACATCGGCAGTGGAACCGTCGGCCTGATTAGCTACATGCGCACCGATGGCGTGCAGATCGCTGGCGAGGCAATCGCCGGCTGCCGTAGCGTCATTGACCAGGAGTACGGCGCCGACTACGTGCCCGCCCAACCGCGCGCCTATCGCACCAAGGCTAAGAACGCACAGGAAGCGCACGAGGCGGTGCGACCGACCGATCTCCGGCGCCTGCCGAAACAGATGGCGCAATTCCTCGATGCCGACCACGCACGTCTCTATGAGCTGATCTGGAATCGAGTGATAGCGAGCCAAATGGAGAGCGCGCGAGTCGAGAGCACTGCGGCCGATATCGCCGCATCCGATGGCGGCGCCACCTTCCGCGCCACCGGTACCACCATCCTGTTCGACGGCTTCTTGCGCCTCTACAAAGAGGGCCGCGATGACCAAGACGGCAAGGCCGACGATCGCGCACTACCCAAACTACGGGCCGACCAACCCCTGGGTCAGCGCACGATCGAAGCCAAACAGCATTTCACCGAGCCGCCACCGCGCTTCACAGAGGCCACGCTGGTCAAGCGACTGGAAGAACTGGGTATCGGCCGGCCCTCGACGTACGCCAGCATCATCGATGTCCTGCGCGATCGCGACTACGTACGCATCGAGAAGACCCGCTTCATCCCCGAGGATCGCGGCCGCCTCGTCACGGCCTTTCTGACCAGCTTCTTTCGCCACTACGTCGAATACGACTTCACCGCCGATCTCGAGACCAAGCTCGACGAGATCTCGGCCGGCAGGGTCGCGTGGACCGACGTCATGCACGAGTTCTGGACCACCTTTAACGCCGCGGTCGGGGAGATCAGCGAACTCAGGGTGCGCGATGTCCTCGACGCGCTGAACGAGGTGCTCGGGATCGGGGGCGACTGCCCGGCCTGCAAAGAGGGCCAGCTCAGCGTCAAGACCGGCCGCTTCGGCGCGTTCGTCGGCTGCTCCCGATACCCCGAGTGTCGCCACACCCGTCCGCTCACAGTGGCCAATGGGCCCGAAGGCGCCGGCGCAGACGAAGGTCCGCGCGAACTCGGGACCGACACCGAGTCAGGCCGGCCCATCAGCATGCGCCGGGGTCCCTACGGACCCTACGTCCAGCTCGGCGACGAAGACCAAGAAGAGAAGCCCAAGCGAGTGTCTCTGCCCAAGGAGCTTGAGGCCAGTCAGATCACGCTGGCGGTGGCTCTGGCGCTGTTGGCGCTGCCGCGCGAGATCGGGCTGCACCCGGAGAGCGGCAAGCAGATCAGCGCCGGAATCGGCCGCTATGGACCCTACATCCGGCACGAGCGCAACTATCGTTCACTCGCGGTCGGCGACGATGTTCTGACGATTGGATTGAATCGCGCAGTGTCGCTGCTGGCCGAGCCCAAGGGCCGCCGGCAGTCGGGCGCGACGGAGCTGAAGGACCTCGGCAACCACCCCGAGGATGGCAAGCCGATCCGAGTCATGAAGGGACGCTATGGTCCGTACGTGACCCACAACGGCGTCAACGCGACCCTGCCGAGCAGGCTCGAGCCCGACGATGTCGCGGTTGGCCAGGCGGTCGAATTGTTGCGCGAGCGGGCAGGCCGTGCGAAGAAGCGCGGCGGCGGCCCGCGCGGCGCCAAGAAAAAAACGGCCAGCACGACCCGCCGGCGGAGCGCCAAAAAACCAGCCGGCAGCTCTGCGGTCGTCTCCTCCGACTGATCGACCCGAGCGCGGCCAGCAGCAGCGAACGTCCGACGAGAGAAGCAGATAGCGTGGCTACCGGTCGCCGCCCGGCTCCCATGCCCACCCGGGCCGAGATCCTACGCTTCATCAAGGAAAGTCGCGGTCGCGTCGGTAAGCGAGAGATCGCGCGCGCGTTTGGTATTCGCGGCGACCAGCGTTCGGTCCTCCGCGAACTCTTGGCCGACATGGCGGCGAGCGGCGAGATCGGGAGCCGGCGACGCCGGGCAAGCGATCGACGGGGCGGCCTGCCCCGGGTGACGGTGATCGAGATCACCGTCACGGACACCGACAGCCAGGTTTATGCCCGACCGGTCGATTGGCGCCGCGAAGACCCGCCCCCGCGCATCGTGCTCGGAGCCGGCCGGCCCGGCCTACCGGCCCCCGGCCCCGGCGATCGTCTGCTGGCCCGCCTGACCCGCCGCGAGGACGACCTCTACGAAGCGCAAATCATGCGCATGGTGGGGCGCGCCCCACGCGAGGTGATCGGCGTCTATCGTCAGAGCGGCGACCAGGGACGCCTCGTGCCCACCGACCGCCGCCTGCGCAATGAATTCAGGATCGCGGCCGGAGATCGCGGCGGCGCGCAGGTCGGCGATCTGATCGTCGCCGAGGTCTTGGAGGGGCGGCGGCTGGGACCCCGCGAGGCACGGGTGCGCGAGCGGGTCGGCAATGCCGACGCCCCCGGCGCCTACAGCCTGATCGCGATTCATAACCACGAGATCCCCACCCGCTTCGGCGCCGAAGCGCTAGAAGAGGCTAAGGCAGCCACCCCCCCTACACTGGGCGCGCGTGAGGATTTGCGCGAACTCGCGCTCATCACCATCGACCCGGCGGAGGCGCGGGACCACGACGACGCGGTGTGGGCGCGGCCCGACCCTGCCCGATCGGGAGGCTGGGAGATCATCGTCGCCATCGCCGACGTCGCCCACTATGTGCGACCCGGTGGCGCTCTCGACCGGGAGTCCCTCGAACGGGGCAACTCGGTCTACTTCCCCGATCGCGTCGTGCCGATGCTGCCCGAGGCGTTATCGGCCGATCTGTGCTCCCTGAAGAAGAACGAGGAGCGCGCGTGCATCGCCGTGCGTATCCACCTCGACGCCGAGGGCAACAATGTCGGCCACGCTTTCATGCGCGGCCTCATGAAGGTCCGAGAAAATCTCACCTACGAGGCGGCCCAGGCCGCCCACGACTTTCATGACACCGCCGCCGCGCCCGGCGAGGATGAGAGTCTGGACGAGGGCCTGGCGCACCTATACGGCGCCTATGACTCGCTGCGTCGCGCACGTGAGCGCCGCGCACCGCTGGATCTCGATCTGCCCGAACGACGGATTCGGCTCGGCGCCGGCGGTGAGATCGTAGCGATCGAAACTCAGCCCCGCCTCGACAGCCACCGCCTAATTGAGGAGTACATGATCGCGGCCAACGTTTGCGCCGCCGAATCCCTCGAGAGCGCGCGCGCGCCGTTCGTCTACCGCGTGCACGATCGACCCGCGCCCGAGAAGGTGGAGGCGCTGCGGGACTTTCTCGCCACCCTGAACTATCGCCTCGCCAAAGGTCAGGTGCTGCAGTCCCGTCATTTCAACGGCATCTTAGAGCGCGCCGCATCGACGCCCCACGCCCATGTCGTCAACGAAATCGTCCTGCGCACACAGACTCAGGCCATGTACAGCGTCGACAATGTGGGCCATTTCGGCCTCAGCTTGCGGCGCTATACGCATTTCACCTCGCCGATCCGCCGCTACGCCGATCTGCTCGTCCACCGCGCGCTGATCTCAGCCCTCGGCCTACGTGAAGGCGGTCCGGGCAAAGGTCGATTGCCGCCCCATGCCGCCGACCAACGGGCCGCCGATCGACTGGCCAACATCGCCGCCGATATCTCTGCCACCGAGCGCCGGGCGATCGCAGCTGAACGCGAGGCGCTCGACCGCTACACCGCCGCGTTCATGGCCGACAAGGTGGGCGCCGAGTTCGACGGGCGCATCTCCGGAGTCGCGCGGATCGGCATATTTGTCAGCCTTTCCGAGATCGGCGCCGACGGACTGGTGGCCATGTCTTCACTCGGCGACGACTACTACGAACACGACCCCACGCGCCACGCCCTGGTCGGTCGCCATCACGGTCACAGCTTCCGGCTCGGCGACCCCATCGCCGTGCGTCTGGTGGAGGCGACACCGTTGACCGGAGGTCTGCGCTTCGAACCGATCAATGAGGCGCATCGGCCCACGAACGAGCTCTCCAGTCGCCGGCCTGGACCCCCGCGCCGCCGCCGCCGATCGCGCTAGCCGCCCCGCGGCACGCTCAGCTGACGATCGCTGCCCGCGGATCGGCGGTGTTGGAACCGATAAAACCCACGACCTCGGCGATCAGGGTATCGATAGGAACCGGCTTGGCTATGTACGAATCGCAGCCGCCGACATGGACCTTTTCTTCGTCTCCACGCAACGCGCAATCGGTGACGGCGATGATCGGAGTCGCGCGAGTGTCGGGGCGCTCTTCGCGGCAGTGGGTGAGGGCTTGGTAACTATCCCTAGCACTCAGCGTACGATAACCGTGGGCAGTCAGCACGTCGTCGAGCAGCTTCATGTTGAGAACGTTATCTTCGACGATAAAAACCGATTTGCGCAGCACAGTGTGGGCCAACGCATGCTCTGGGGGTCAGCGTAAGTTGGCACGTGGCCCTTAAGAATTCCTTGGGGGCGTTAACAAGCGCTCGAAACAGCGCTCAGTTCGACGAGGGTCCCTTTAAGGACGGTATCACCGTAGTCGAGTACGAATGAGGAGGCGACGCCGTTCGCGTAGAGTCGGTAGCCAATCTCGAGCTCGGGCACCTCGGCGGTTTTGGTCTCCTTGCTCTCGTTATAGAGTGGATAGTAGGCGATCCGCACTGGCCACGAGACCACATCTCGGATCAGTATCATCGCTTTGGCGTCGGCGGCGATCTCCCGGCTGAAAAAGGCGACCGCTTGGAATAGCCCCTCCGGGCCATTACCGTCGTACACTTGGCGCGTTAGCTGTTGTTCGCCCGACATCGCGCCGCCGATGAGCTCGCGCAGATGCTGGCCCGGGAACATCGTTCCGGCCGCCAACGGGAAGTCGGGCAGGTCGGGCCGCGAGAAAACCGCGCGACCAGACCGGCCGACGGCGTCCAACCTGGCTTTGCCGCGATAGCGCTTGGTCACCTCGCCATTGAGCCGAGTGCTCGAATCGAAGCGGAACGCCGTGCCCTCCTTAGCCTCCCAGGTGGCGACAATATAGTCGGACAAGACCTCCCTGCCCTCCTCGTAGCCCCAGCGCACGACAAAACGCTGGTTGAAGATATAGCCCTCGCAGGCATCTGAGAGCTCGAGCACCAGCCGCCCCTCGGCCGATCGCAGCGCCGAGGGCCCCGAGGAGCCGGCGAGGACGATGTCGTAGATCGCGCGATGAGGCTCCAGGGTGATCGGCGACGCGGCTGCCGCCATCTTGGCGATGACCATGGCCAACACGGCGGCCCACAGGACCACTGAGCCAATTTGTTTCACTTGAAACGTCCGCTGTACAGAGGAGGCTAGCGAAGTCTACACACCAAACCGGCCCTGGCGAAAGTGCGCCTCCGCCACTATGGTCGCGAGCCCCAAAAATAGCCTGCACCGAGGATGATGCCGTGCCAGACAAACCCAAGCTTTTCGTGACCCGCGAGCTACCACCGGCTGTCGAGGCGAGGGCCGGCAAGGACTATGACGCCCAGCTCAACAACGAGGATGTCCTCCATGACACCGAGGCGCTGCTGGCGGGATGCGCGGGCGCCGATGCGCTGCTGGTGTGCCCTACCGATCGCCTGAGCGCCGAGGTCATCGAACGACTTCCTGCGTCGATCTGCGTCATCGCCAGTTTCTCGGTCGGCTACGATCATGTGGACATCCCGGCCGCGCGTTCGCGCGGCATTGTCGTGACCAATACCCCCGATGTCCTGACGGACGCGACCGCCGATCTGGCGATGATGCTGCTGCTCGGCGCGGCCCGGCGCGCGACCGAGGGAGAGGCCCTGATTCGCACCGGCGGCTGGACCGGATGGGGCCCAATGCATATGCGCACAGGCGTCCACGTCACCGGCAAGACGCTTGGGATCGTCGGAATGGGCCGGATCGGACGCGCTGTCGCCAAACGGGCGCGTGGATTCGACATGCGAATCCACTACCACGACGAGATTCGGGTCGCCGAGGAAGAGGCAGCCGGTGCGACCTACCATGCCCAATTGGACGATCTGCTAGGGGTCAGCGCGTTTCTCAGCCTGCACTGCCCATCGACGCCCGACACTCATCATCTTCTTAACGCCGCCCGCGTTGCCCGGCTACCGGACGGGGCGGTCGTAGTCAACGCGGCGCGCGGCGACATCGTCGATGACGATGCGCTGATCGCCGCCGTCGAGAGCGGCAAGCTCGCCGCCATCGGCCTCGACGTCTACGCCGGCGAGCCCAATCTCGATGAGCGCTATCGCCGCCTGCCGAACAGCTTTCTGATGCCCCACCTGGGCAGCGCCACGGTCGAGACCCGCGACGCGATGGGGTTCACGGCGCTCGACAACCTCGATGCGTTCTTCGCCGGAAACCCGCCCCCCAACGCGGTGACCTAATGCCGTCGGCCAGGTCGGCACGATCTGCCGACGCGCTGGCACCATTTGCGGCCATAGCTGCCCGCTGGTGCGGAGCGGGCGCAACCGCCCATCAAGCGGTGCATTACCTTTGCTTGTCAGCCGACAGGACCAACATCCGGCAATAGGCGCACCTGCCCCACTCCCGGGTACTGTCTTGGCGGCGCAAAGGCTGAGGACTATGATCGCGCCGCCGCCGGCCACGGTGAGCAGCGAGAAGCAGTCGGGAGGCTGGCATGGCGGGACGGATCGAGGCGCGGCTAAAGGAGCTGGGGATCGAATTGCCGGTGGGCCCGGCGCCGGTCGCCAATTACGTCCCCTACGTTCAGAGCGGCAACCTCGTGTTCGTCGCCGGCCAGATCCCGCTCGCCGGTGGCAAAGTCCGCCACACCGGCATTCTCGGCGACGGTGTCGAGGTCGAGGAAGGCCGGGCCGCAGCACGGTTGTGTGCACTGAATGTCGTCGCCCAGGTCAAGGCGGCGTGCGGTGGCGATCTCGACCGGGTCGTACGGTGCATCCGTCTCGGCGGCTATGTCAGCTCGACGGGCGATTTCGGCGATCACCCGGCGGTCGTTAATGGCGCTTCCGATACGATCGTCGAGATATTCGGCGACCAGGGCCGCCACGCCCGCTTCGCTGTCGGCGCCGGCAGTCTCCCCCTCGGCTCGGCGGTCGAGATCGACGCCGTATTCGAAGTCTCCGCGTGAGGCCGTCGCGATGCCCGGCACGATAGACGCAAGGCTCGCTGAACTTGGGATCAATCTGCCGGTCGGCGCCACGCCGGTCGCCAACTACGTCATGTCGGCGACGGTAGGGCAGCTCGTCCACCTCGCTGGACACGGCCCTCGACAAGCCGATGGGACGCTGGTCAAGGGTCGGCTCGGCGAGGATTTGGCGGTCGAGGATGGCGCCCACGCTGCTCGTCTGGTTGGCCTGGGGCTGCTCGCCACCTTGCGCGATGCATGTGGTGGTGATCTCGACCGCGTCGGGCGCTGCGTGCGGCTCTATGGCCTGATCCGCTGCACGCCGGAATTCACGGCCCACGCGACGGTCATGAACGGCGCCTCCGACTTGATGGTCGAAGCGTTTGGCGACGCCGGCCTCCACGCGCGCACGACGATCGGTGCGCGAGCGCTGCCATCGGGTATCGCGGTGGAGATCGAGGGGCTGTTCGAGCTCGGCTAGAGCTGGTGCCGCCACCAGGTGGGAGGGCCGCTCGGCACGGGCACTTGCACGAATGGCCCGTTGGGCTTTTGTCGGCTACGATGTCCGGGCATTGCCCTGCGGCCAGGCACTCGGACTGCGCGCGGCGCGCGTTCCACTTTTGGCCTGGACCGTGCGGACCTCAGCGGAGCGGGCACTGGCGGCGGCTTTCGCCGACAACATCATCTTCGAGGTCGCGCCATGATCCTGCCAGCACGCCATGGGTGATCGAGAACAGGAAACCATAGCCGTCAAAGCGCTGGGTGATATCGGCGAGGTGGCGGCCCAGGCCTGGGATGCCTGCGCGGGCGATCAGAACCCGTTCGTGAGCCACGCCTTCCTTGCCGCCCTCGAGGCGAGCGGTTCGGTCTCGCCTCAAGCGGGCTGGGCGCCACACCACCTAATCTTGGAGGACGCCAACGACGATCTGGTCGGCGCAGTCCCGATGTACCTCAAGGGTCACTCCTACGGCGAGTTTGTCTTCGACCATGCGTGGGCCGCCGCGTACGAGCGTGCCGGCGGCCGGTACTATCCGAAGCTGCTGGTGGCGGTGCCCTTCACGCCGGTCACGGGGCCCCGCTTGCTGGTGCGGCCTGGAACAGACTCGGACAGCATCGAGAGCTATCTGCTTGCCGGCTGCGTCGAATTGGCGCGCCGCCTCGAAGTTTCGTCACTCAACATCAATTTCCCCAACGAGGCATTGTGGCGCCGGCTCGGCGAGGCTGGCCTCCTGCTGCGCACCGGCGAGCAATTTCATTGGCGGAACGACGGCTACGAGACGTTCGACGATTTTCTCGCAGCACTGTCGGCGCGCAAGCGTAAGACGATCCGGCGCGAGCGCCGCGACGCTTTGGCCGACGACGGCATCACCATCGAGGTCGCGACCGGCACCGATCTGAGAGAGGCTCACTGGGACGCGTTCTACGCCTTTTACATGGACACCGGCGGGCGCAAATGGGGCAGCCCCTACCTCAATCGTAAATTTTTCAGCCTGATCGGCGAGACCATGGGCGAGCGCATCGCGCTGATCATGGCCAAGCGGGCCGGGCGCTACATCGCGGGAGCGCTCAACCTGATCGGCTTGGACGCGCTCTATGGGCGCTATTGGGGCTGCGCCGAGGATCACCCGTTCCTGCATTTCGAGCTGTGCTACTACCAGGCCATCGACTTCGCCATCGCTTATGGACTGGCCCGAGTCGAGGCCGGCGCTCAGGGGCCGCACAAGCTCCAGCGCGGCTATACGCCGGTGCACACCTACTCGGCGCACTGGATTCGCGACCGCGGATTCCACGAGGCGCTAGCCAACTACCTCGAACGCGAGCGCGAGGAAGTCGATCTGGAGATCGGCTGGCTGAGCGAACGAACGCCGTTCCGCAAGGCCGACATGACGGACACCGATCGCGGCGGCCGAGCCGAGGACGAGCCGACCTACTGAGAGCGGCCGGCCGTCTATTCGACCAGTTCGGGGACCTTGCCGGGGCCGCGGCGGGTGCCTTTCTTCTTCGGCCGTGTTTTGGGCGCGACCGGCTGCTCGTAGCTGAAGACGGGCTTGTCGTCCTCGATCCGCACCGTCACTTGGCCGCCCTTGGCAAGTTGGCCGAACAACAGCTCGTCGGCAAGCGGCCGCTTGATGTGCTCCTGAATGGTGCGAGCGAGCGGGCGCGCGCCATAGACCGAGTCGTAGCCCTTTTTCGACAGCCACTTGCGCGCCTCGTCGGTGAGTGCGATGCGTACGCCGCGATCCTTGAGTTGAGCCTCGAGCGAATTCACGAACTTGTCGACGACGCGGGCGATGATCGGCGGGCTCAGGGCCGCGAACCGTATGGTCGCGTCGAGGCGATTGCGGAACTCGGGCGTGAACAGGCGCTTGACCGCCGCCTCGTCCTCGCCCTCTTTCAGACCTCGCCCGAAGCCGATCGCCTGGGCGCTCATTTCTTGGGCCCCGGCGTTGGTGGTCATGATCAGGACGACATTGCGGAAATCGACCGCCTTACCGTTGTGGTCGGTCAGCTTGCCATGGTCCATGACCTGCAAGAGGACGTTAAACAGGTCCGGGTGCGCTTTCTCGATCTCGTCCAACAACAAAACGCAGTGGGGGTGTTGGTCGATGGCGTCGGTCAGCAGGCCACCCTGGTCAAAGCCAATATAGCCGGGCGGCGCACCCAGCAGCCGCGAGACGGTGTGGCGCTCCATGTACTCCGACATGTCGAAGCGGGTCAGCTCGACGCCCATGATGCGAGAGAGCTGGCGCGCCACCTCGGTCTTGCCTACCCCAGTAGGGCCCGAGAACAAATAGCAGCCGATCGGCTTTTCGGGCTCGCGCAAACCGGCCCGCGCCAACTTGATCGCACTTGCCAGCTCCTCGATCGCCTTGTCCTGCCCGAACACCACCCGGCGCAGCTCGACATCGAGATTGCGCAGCGACTCCATATCGCTCTTCGAGACCGATTTGGGCGGAATCCGCGCGATCTTGGCGACCACCGCCTCGATCTCCTTGACGCCGATCGTGCGACGCCGGCGGTGGACGGGCACCAACATTTGCGAGGCACCGACCTCGTCGATCACGTCGATAGCCTTGTCGGGCAGCTTGCGATCGTGGATGTAGCGTGCAGCGAGGTCGACGGCGGCTCGGATCGCGCGGTTGGTGTAGCGGACTTTGTGGAACTGTTCGTAATAGGGCTTGAGGCCGCGCAGAATCTTGATCGCATCCTCGGTCGACGGCTCGACCACGTCGATCTTTTGGAAGCGCCGCAGCAGCGCCCGATCCTTCTCGAAGTAATTGCGAAACTCCTTGTAGGTGGTCGATCCCATGCAGCGCAGCGTGCCGCTCGCCAGCGCTGGCTTGAGCAGGTTCGAGGCGTCCATGGCGCCGCCGCTGGTCGCCCCGGCGCCGATGACGGTGTGGATCTCGTCGATGAACAGGATCGCGCCCTCGTGCTCGTCGAGCTCGGCGAGCACCATCTTCACTCGCTCCTCGAAATCGCCGCGATAGCGCGTCCCTGCCAACAGGCTGCCCATGTCGAGGCAGAAGATGGTCGCGTCGCGCAGCACCTCGGGCACCTCGTCCAGGATGATGCGGCGGGCCAGCCCCTCAGCGATCGCGGTCTTGCCGACGCCGGGCTCACCAACGAACAGGGGATTATTCTTGGAGCGCCGGCACAGGATCTGGATGGTCCGCTCGATCTCGGCCTCACGACCGATCAGGGGGTCGATCTTGCCCTCGAGGGCCTTGTCGTTGAGGTTGACGCAGTAGGCGCTAAGCGCCTCGCCGTCGGGTCGATTCGAGCCCTCCTCATCCGGCTCTTCCTCGGCGCCACGGACGCGGCGTTGTTCGGCGCGACCTGGCACCTTGGCGATGCCGTGCGAGATGTAGTTGACGGCATCAAGGCGCGACATCTCCTGCTCTTGCAGGAAATAGACCGAGCGTGACTCCCGCTCGGAGAACATTGCCACCACGATGTTGGCCCCGGTCACGTCGTCGCGACCCGAGGACTGGACGTGGATCAAAGCGCGCTGCACCACCCGCTGGAAACCGGCCGTGGGTTTGGCGTCAGTCTCCGTGTCGACGACAAGATTGGTGAGTTCCTCGTCAAGGCAGAGCACCAGCTGTTCGCGCAGACGATCGATCTCGACACCACAGGCGCGCATGACCGCGACGCCGTCACCATCCTCGGTGAGGGACAACAACAGATGCTCAAGGGTCACGAATTCGTGCCGCCGCTCATTGGCGAGCGCAAGCGCCCTGTGCAGCGTCTTCTCCAAATCTCGTGAAAAACCCGGCACCCGATCCTCCGCCCGCTATTCTTTCTCCATCGTGCACTGCAGAGGATGCTGATTCTGGCGAGCGAAGTCGACCACCTGGCTCACCTTGGTCTCCGCAACCTCATACGTGAACACGCCGCAAATGCCGATACCGCGCTGATGGACATGAAGCATGACGCGAGTCGCCTCCTCCCGAGTCTTGTGGAAAAAGTGTTCCAGGACATAGACCACGAATTCCATCGGGGTGTAATCATCATTGAGCAAAAGGACTTTGTAGAGTGAGGGCTTCTTGGTCTTCGGCTCCGTCTTGGTGATAACACCGGTGGTCGGGCCCTCCCCATCATTTCCGCTGTCACGATCGCTCATAGTCGCTCGTTCGTCATTTTGCTGCCGGCCCGCTTAGCCGACTATTAATATCGGAAGCGGGCCCCGATTTGGAAGCCCACTTGCCACGGATTGCACCGGATTCGCGTACCGATTGCAAGCCATCACGGCCGCCCCGAAACTTACGGGTTGCTGTGATAGACAATTCCCAATTCACTGATTTTGCACATAAAATTCGGTCTACCCGCAGCCGCGGCTTCATGCGACGGCCGACCAGGCCGATCCATTCCGCGTACGGGCCGGGGGCGCAAGCGGTTGACCATCAAGCCCGTGCAGTTGCGGGCGAGCGAAGGCTCAAGGAATGCGACCCAGTCGAAACGGACACCCGGCGCGCGGCGAATGCGTTGAAGTCGAAGCGTCCGCTCGGGCAGGCGACGACGACTCACCAAAAAAATCACCTGAATCGAGGCGCACACCAAATGGTGGTGGATCGTCGAAACCGCTGGCATCGAGCGCCCAGAGAAGCGCCGCGACATCGTGTGTCGCCGTGGCAGCACGGCTCGGCCTGCCAAACCACGTCAACAGTAGATCGCGGCGCAATACCTCCGCCACTTCGATGCTGCCAAAGGCAGTGGTATCGAGCACGCCGGCCCCGGCGGCGTCAATACTCAGGTCGTAGGCTCTCACCTGCTCGGTGTAGACGGCGTTGTACACGAACCGATAGCGATCGGGACCGGCGCGGCAAGCGCCGCGAATATCGTCGCCGGCAAGATAGCCGAACCATGCGAGCTCTCGGGTCAAGGGATTACGCGGCTGGCCGGCCACGGCGCAGCCGGCCAGCATAAGAACCGGCGATAGGCACAGCGGAGCGGCTGCCCGATGAAGATGCGTAAGATTAATGACCGCAATCAAAGGTGGGGAAGCCCGTGCATATGTCAACGAGCACCGCCTCGCCCCGAGGGGCGCGTAAGGGGACCAATGGACAGCGAATCCTGATTTACCTAGTATGGGGGCGGTCACAATTCGGCCACAATGGTGGGCCTAAAGGCCCGCGTCGTGACAGGGAGATGCGCTGGGGCGAGTTCTGGCGAAGTTGGTTGAGGTGTCCGCTAGAATGATTGTCCCGCGTCGCCACCGGGTTTTAGGCTGGGTTCTAGGTTCGGTTATGGCCTTGACGCTTCTGAGCCACAGTGGTTCGGCAGCCGTTGCCGCCAAGTATGCCGCCATCGTTATTGACGTGGGATCGGGCGAGGTGTTGTTCGCGAGAAGCGCCGACGCGCCCCGCTATCCCGCCTCGCTGACCAAGATGATGACCCTCTATCTCGCCTTCGACGCGATCAAGCGGGGCGAGGCTGACCTCGCAACCGAGATCGTGGTTTCCAAACGAGCAGCGAGCGCATCGCCATCAAAGCTGGGCCTCAGGCCTGGCGAACGAATCAAGGTCGAGGACGTGATCATGACGCTGATCACGAAATCCGCGAACGACGCCGCCATCGCGCTCGCCGAAGCACTGGGCGGCAGCGAGCCGGCTTTCGCGCAACGAATGACCGCCATGGCCCGTCGATTGGGGATGCGAAATACGACGTTTCGCAACGCCTCGGGCCTGCCCAATCGCCAGCAACACAGCACCGCACGGGATATGTCGATCCTCGCCCAAGCGCTGATCCGCGATTTCCCGGGCCGCTACCGCTATTTCTCGACGAGATCCTATGAGTACAAGGGCCAGACCTACCGCAGCCACAACCGGCTGCTCGGCACCTACAAAGGCACGGACGGCATCAAGACCGGCTACATCAATGCCTCCGGATTCAACGTCGTGGCGTCGGTCGAACGGAACAGCAGGCGTGTGATCGCGGTGGTTCTGGGCGGCAAGTCGGCGCGCTCGCGCGATGCCCATGCGAGGGCACTCCTCGACAGCGCGTTCACTCGCCTGGCCGCCCCACGACCCGGTGTCAGGCCCACCCCGGACCAGGTCGCGGGCATTGAGGCGGGCGGCGGCGGCCCAAGAGAGATCGACTCTGCGGTCGATGAGACAGCCAGCATCGAGGCCATGGCGTCCCGGAGCGAGAGGGCGAGAGTCGATGAGGATTGGGGTGTTCAGGTAGGCGCTTTCAGTACGATCGAGCGCGCTCAGACCCACCTGCGCACGGTCTCTCTAGCTGCCCCCGACCTGCTCCCCGGTGCTCGCATCTCCATCGTCGCGGCGCCGCGCGCGCTGTTCCGCGCTCGTCTCATCGGCCTCAGCGAAGACGAGGCGCGCCAAGCTTGCCGCGCGCTACGGGCGCACGCGATGGACTGCCTGGCGGTACCGCCGCCCCCCTTGGGGCAAGGCGACCGCTAGCGGGCCGGCCTGGCCTTAGGCCGGGGCGACCGCCGCGCGCCCGATGCTAAAGTA